>Ga0164313_10002601_pt1 | contig 16145 bp, 15 predicted proteins | sample GuaBasSedimGuay4_FD_113735 | JGI IMG/M metagenome (GOLD analysis project Ga0164313, IMG submission 113735) | Subseafloor sediment microbial communities from Guaymas Basin, Gulf of California, Mexico - Guay4, Core 4569-4, 0-3 cm | ecosystem: Environmental > Aquatic > Marine > Hydrothermal vents... | reverse complement strand
CGGGGGGCGGGGGGGTGGGGGCCCCGGGCGCGGGGGGGGGTGGGGGGGGGGCCGCTGGGGTTGGCGCTGGTGGGGCGGTTGCCGCGTGGGGGGGGGGGGGGGGGATCCGTGTCGGCTGCGGAGCCTGGGCCTTCTTGTTGTTTCGGGTCTCCGTTCGGTGGGCGCACGACGTCCGGCGCCGCGACCTCGACCGATGCCTGGCTCTTGCGCGTCGGCGTCGTGGCCGGGCCCTTCTGGACGTCCGGGGCGATGCCGCCGAGGGCCGCTTTCAGCTTCTCTTCGTCCCAGATGTCGGTGATGTCCGGGTCGTCCTCGTCGTCGTCGTCGTCCTCGTCAGCGATCTCCGGCGGAATCGCGAGCTTGTCGTCTTCTTCGTTTGAATCGGTCACCGCGGGTACGCCTCAGAATGGGGATCGTCGCAGAATCACGCCCTCCTTCCAAGAATGTCGGGCGAGGGGTAGGGTCACGGCCGTGATGGGGGGCGAGCTCACTCGACTGATCGTCGAGACCCTGTACCTGGTACTGCTCGTATCAGCGCCGGCCCTCGTGGTCAGCTTGGTCGTGGGTTTTGCCGTCGGCCTCCTCCAGGCGGCCACTCAGGTTCAGGAGCAGACCCTGTCCTTCGTGCCCAAGCTCGTCGCCGTCGCGACGGCCCTCGCCGTCTTCGGTGGGTTCATGGGGGCTGAGCTCGTTCGCTTCACGACGCGGCTCTGGACGTCCATCCCCGCTCTCTTTTCCTGATGGACAAGTAGATCGAGCACTTGATCGAGCACCTCATCGAGTACTTGGGCGGAGTGCCCCATCTCACCGCGACGCTCTCCGTCGGCACCCTCGTCGCGGCCCGAATCGGCCCTCTCACGGTCCTTCTGCCCTGGCTCGCGCTCCGGGGGGCTCCGGCGCTCCTGCGTACCGCCATCGTCCTCGCCCTCACCCTCGCGATGTTTCCCGTCACCGCGGCGGCGACCGTCGAGCTTCCCTCGTCGCCCTACGTGCTCTCGGCCCTCGCCCTCCGCGAAGTGGTCATCGGCGCGATCTTCGCCCTCGCCGCGGGCTTGCCCTTCTTCGCCCTCGACTGGTCCGGACGCCTCGTCGACACCTGGCGCGGGGCGAGCCTCGCCGAGGTCATCGCCCCGCCGACCGGGGAGCGCACCAGCCCCCTCGGCGATCTGTGGCTGCTCGGTGGGATCGCCCTCTTCCTCTCCCTCGGCGGTCACCGCCTCGCCCTCGCGGCCTTCGCCGAGGGCCTCGCCGTCGCTCCGGTGGGGGATGTCGCTTTCGGACAGGACACCGGCGAGGCGATCTTGATGACCGTGCGCCTCTCGGCGACGGCGATCGCTTTTTCGGCCGCCATCGCCGCCCCCGCCGCGGTGGCGATCGTCCTCGTCGAGGTGGGCCTAGGCCTCATCGCCCGGAGCGCGCCGCAGATCCCCGTCTTCTTTGCGGGCATGCCCCTCCGGGCGGCCACGGGCCTCGCCGCGGTGCTCCTCGCGGCGTCTTTGGTGGTGGCCGATCTCCCCGACGTCTTCGCCGCAGCGACCCACGCCGCATCCCAGCAACTCGAGCGCCTGGCGCCTTAGTGTGTGATCCACGATCACGGGAGGGAGTATCGCGACGGACCGCGGTTTCCCCGCAAGGAAGGAAGCCGAAGGAAATGCACCGCATTTTCGAGGTTTCCTGACGCCGCGGGGGAGCCGCGGGACGAGCGAGAAACCTTCCGTGACCGTGGATCGCGCACTAGGTGCCCTGGTGGATAGACGCGGCGCCCGTGATCCGCTAGATCGCGGCCATGCCGAAGATCAGTACGCTCATCGATGCCGACAAGATCGCCGCCCGGGTCCGGGAGATGGGCGCGCAAATCACCAAAGACTACGTCGGTATGGAGATCGTTCTCGTTCCGGTCCTCAAGGGCAGCTTCGTCTTTGCGGCGGATCTCGCTCGCGAGATCGATCTGCCCGTGGCCATCGATTTCCTCGGCCTCCGGAGCTACGGCGACGGGACCAAGTCGAGCGGCATCGTGCAGATCACGAGCGACCTGACCAAGCCCATCGAGGGCAAGCACGTCATCGTCATCGAAGACATCGTCGATACGGGGCTGACGATGCAGTACCTCTTCGAAAACCTCGAGACCCGGCACCCCGCTTCGGTGAAGCTCGCTTCGCTGCTGCACAAGCCGGCCCGGGCCAAGGTCGATATCGAGATCGACTACCTCGGCTTCACCATCGAGGACGTCTTCGTCATCGGCTACGGCCTCGACTTCGCCGAGCGGTATCGCAACATGCCCTTCATCGGTGTGCTCGAAGAGCAGTAGGGCCCCGAGGTACTCGCCATGGCCGACCGACTCGAGATGCTGCGCAAGATGACCGAGGGGGGCTCTAAGGACCCCTTTCACTGGTACGCCCTCGCGATGGAGCTCCGGTCCCACGACCGCCCCGAAGATGCCCTCGCGGCCTACGGGGACGTGCGCGACGCGTTCCCGGACTACGTGGCGACCTACCTGATGGCGGGCCAGGTTGCCCACGAGCTCGAGCAGACGGATGTGGCCCGGGGCTGGCTCGAAGCCGGCCTCGTCGTCGCGGCGAAGGCCGGCGAAGGCAAGGCTCAGTCGGAGTTGCAGCAGCTCCTCGATATGCTCTGAGGAGCGCCTCGCCTCGCGCGTTCAGTCCGCAGACGCCGGCGCCGGGTTGGTCAGGCTCGTCAGGATGTGGTCGCGGTACTCGCCGTCGATGAGCAGATAATCCCGGGCGTATCCCTCGATGACGAAGCCGAGGCGGCCGAGGAGACGGCTGCTGCGCTCGTTGTGGGGCTGGTAGTTTGCCTGGATGCGATGCAGCCCCATCTCTTCGAAGATGTACCGCGTCGCCGCGACGAGGCCTTCGTGCATGAAGCCCTGGCCCTCGGCGTCCTCGTCGAGGCTGTAGCCGAGGTTCGTGCAGTTGAAGGCGAGGCGGACGAACGCCGTGAAGTTGGTGATGCCGACGACCCGCCGCGACGGGTCGCCGCGGCGGAACATGACCAGTCTGAGGGCCGTGTCGGCGATGAGCTCCTGGCGGCTGTCGTCGAGGCGCCGCTCCCAGTAGGCGTTGGTGAAAAACGCGTCGGGGTAGCGCGGCTCCCAGGGGCCGAGGTGGGCCTCGTTGCGCCGAAAGTAGTCGACCATGAGGGGCGCGTCCTGCCGCGCGGGCATGGTGAGGACCAGGCGTTCGGTCTCGATGTGGACGGGGGAGGGCAGGGACACGGGAAAATGCGTTGTGCGGGAGCGTTAGCGGCGGGGCCCGCCTGACACTACACTCTGTCGGTGCGCCCCGGGAACCGCTGCCAATGAAGCTCGACGGAAAGCGTCTCAGCGCGCTCTTTCCGGCGGCGGTCGTCGCCGAGGAGGCGCAGCCCGCGCTGCTCCTCGACGAGCTCTATCCAGAGGAACGGGCTCAAATTGCCCGGGCTGTCGACAAGCGCCGGGCCGAATATGCGACGGTCCGGGTCCTGGCCCGGAAGGCCATCCGGCGCCTCGGAGTGGCGGCGGCGCCGATCGTCAACGGCGAAGACCGGAGCCCGGCCTGGCCCGAAGGGGTCGTCGGTTCGATCACCCATACGAAGGGTTACTGCGGAGTCGTCGCAGCCAAGTCGTCTGACGTGCGCTCCCTCGGAGCCGACGTCGAGGGTGCCGAGGCGGCCCGGGAGGAGATCTGGAAACACATCTGCACCGAGACCGAGCACGCGTGGATCACGGGATTGGCCGAGGACGACCGGGGCCAAGTCGTGAAGCGGATCTTCAGCGCCAAGGAAGCGTTCTACAAGGCCCAATACCCCCTCACTCGTCAATACCTGGGCTTCCACGACGTCGAGATGCAGCTCGACCTCGACGGAGGACACTTCGAGGTGCAGCTCCAGCGCGACTCGGGAGAGTTCGCGACGGGGGCGCGCTTCGAGGGACGCGTGGTGGTCGGTGACGGGCTGGTCATCAGCGCGCTGACGATCGAGTAATCGGCGGGGTCAGGGGGCGGGGCAGAGGTCGGCGCTCCAGACCGTGAGCCGCGGGGCCAACGTCGCGGACGCGGGGACGGCCCCGAGCACTCCGATGGCGATGCCGACGCGCGGGGGAGTGGCTGTTCTGTCGACGAATGCATCGACGTCGATGGCTTTGGGCGAGGCTCCTGATTCCCCCGAGATGACCAGCGGCTCGAGGACCGCACCGGAAGCGTCCCGGGCCGGCATGAATTCCCGGTCGCGGAAGCTGAGGATGAGCTGGTGTTCACCAGTGGCATAGATTCGGGCGACGACGATCGCCGCGCCGATGCCCGGGATGTGCTCGGCTGAAATCAGCGCGCTGTCCGGACTTGCCCCGGGGAGCGTGAGATCGATGACCTCGTGTCCATCCGTCCTGCAGTTGAACGCGGTGCACTCCCCGTCGGTGGGGCAGGTGAAGGTGCAGTCGATCAGCTGGTGGTGGCTCACCGCGGCATTGCTCTCATCCACCGAGGTGATCACATAGCGGTCTCCGCCCAGGTAGGTCAGGTGCGTTTGATACGGGTCGGTTGGAAAGGCGCCCTCGATGTTCTGTACGGTCGCCACTCCGCCGGTCCAGAGGGAGAACGGGTCGGTTCTTCCGCTCGAGATGAGCGCGAGACGATCGGAGGTCCCGACGCCCCATACGTCATCGTCGACGAGCCCCGGGGTATCGCGCATCTCGTATCCGGCGCTGGTTTCGTCGACGGGAAGCGAACCGTAGAAGGGTGTGCCCGTCGTCGGGAAATCACGCCAAATTTGCCGGCCTCGCACACCACCGGTCCCCGTGACCATCACCCGGCCACGGCCCTCCGACGCGGAGGGCGTCGACCCCCCGATGGTCGCGCCTCGGAGCACGCCGCCGGCTTGCCGAATCCCCACCGAGAAGCCCATCGACCCCGTCGTCGTCCGGCTGCCCACCAAGGCGAAGGCGAGTTCCTCCGGGTCTGTACTGCGTTGCATGTCGAAGGCCAGCGCCGGAACGGGCGCCGCACCGAAGGTCGACAAGATATCCGCGCCGAGTGGTACGGGGTCGCCGGTCATCGTCGGATCTGCGAGGCGGCTCGGTTCGAGCGTCGGGCCGGCGGTGCGGTCGAGTAAGCCGAGGAAGACTGTCGGGCCTCCGCTGCCGGCGGCGGTGATCGCGGTCGAAATCGTCGTCTGATAGTCGCCCGCGCGGTAGTCGACACCCTTGCTCACGGTCCCCGCGTCGCAGAGCCTGTCGAGGGGCATTCCCCCATCGGGGGGCCCCGAGTCCGTCGTTCCGGCATCGGCATCGGGGCCGGTGTCGGTGGGCATGCCCGAATCCATCGGCGTGCCAGTGTCGCTCCCCGAGTCCGCGCCGCCCATGAGGCCGCCGGAGTCGAAGAAGGCCGAGCAGCCTCCGAGGAGCACCAGGCACGAAGTGGCGTAGATGAGCCGCATCACAGGGACCCCCGGGCGACGACGCCGCCACCATCCGGGGTGAACCAGGGGGCGACTGCGACTTGTTCTTCCTCTTCGTCGCCGTCGAGGAAGAGCCACAGGAAAACACCGGCGGCGGCGCCGGCGAGGGTCACGACGAAGCCGATGTCGGCGAGCAGGTTGTAGGTGTCGAGGCTCGACACCTCGTCGCTGCTGCACGTGGGCGCGCAGCTGTCGGTCAGGCCGCCATGTTCCGAAAGCGCGAGGATGCCGAAGGCGGCCCACGTGACCGCGCCGGCGCCGCCGACGCCGAGGGCGATGATCGCTGGGAGCGGTACACCGCCGCCGCCACTATCGTCTCTCGTCGGTGCGGGTGACGGCGAGGTGGTCGAGTCGGACGGAGGCTCTGGCTGGGGCTCGACTTCGGGGTCTGGCTCGGGCAACGGAGCCGGGGCGACCGTGCCTTCGTGCTGCGCTTCTGCCCTCTCCCGGAGGTTCGCGAGGCGCGTCTCGAGCACGCCGCGGCGGTCGCCCACGTCGTCCGCGTCGGCCAGGTAGCGCTCGAGGTGAGTCACGGCCTCGTCGAGGTTCCCGAGGCGCTCCTCACAGAGATAGAGGTTGTAGAGCAACCCGGCGCGCTGACTCAGTTCGTGGGCATTTCGAAACTCCCGGAGCGCGTCTTCGTACTCTCCCGCATCGAAATAGGCCGTGCCTGAGTTGAAGTGGAGCCGTGCCCGCTCGTCGGTGTCCTGGGCAGCGGCGGCGCTGGCCCCGACAACCGAGATGAGCAGCGCGGCAGCAGTGAGCGAAATCAGCAAGCGAAGCATGAGGGCCGGAGACTGCCACGGGGCGAGAACAGCCGCCAATCCCTGAACTTTGCGTCAGCAGCTCCGAACCGGGGGGAGCGCTATGAGGATCTCTCTAGACTTCGTGCACCTCGCCCGGAGGGCGCTATCATTCGGGCGATGCTTCGCTTCGCAGCGGTCGTCTCGACGACGGCTCTGGTCTTGGTCCTCGCCTCGTGCGGGTCGCGAACCGGTACGATCGACGACGTCTTCGACGCCGCAGAACGGCCGGTGCCGATGCCGGAGGTATGCAACGGCCTCGACGACGACCTCGACGAATCCGTCGACGAAGACTTTCGCGATGAGGCGGGGCGCTACATCGTCGATGCCCACTGCGGCGGCTGCGACCTCGCCTGCGAGCCCCGAGCTGCGATCGAACTTGCGGTCTCCTGCGGTCTCATCGACGAGGCTCCCGTCTGCGTGGCGTCCGAGTGCGCCGTCGGCTTCTCGGTCTCGACCGCGGGGCGATGCATCCCGACCTGGGAGCACTTGTGCCTGCTCTGCGCCATCGACGACGACTGCGGTGACCTCGAGGCGGCGTCTTGCTCCGTGCTCGGCGGAGAAACGCGCTGCTCGGTCGGGTGCGAGCTCGGCTGCCCGGTGGGCTACATCTGCAATGGCGATGACGTATGCGCTCCAGCCGGCGGGAGCTGCTCGTGCGAACCCGGCCAGACCTTCGACCTCGCCTGCGCCCTCGTCGACCCCGAGGGCCTCAGGTGCCCTGGGGCGGCGGCCTGCAACGACGGCGTGCTCTCCGAGTGCCTCGCCCCAGCCGAAGTCTGCGACGAGGTCGACAACGATTGCGATGGCGAACTCGACGAGGGCTTCAGGGACGCCCGCGGGGCCTACAGCCTCGACCTCCACCACTGCGGTGAGTGTGGCGTCGATTGCACCCTCGACATGATCCCCGAGGGCGATCTCATCTGCGGCGGAGACCCCTTTGCGCCCACGTGCGTGCTCGATTGTCCCGACGCCCGCGATGGGATCCAGCCGGGCGATCGCATCGACGCGGACCGCGACATCGCGACCGGCTGCGAGTGTACGGTCTCGAACCTCGCCGACGTGCCGGGGCCCCTCCGCGCCGAGGGCGAGGCCCTCGACGTCAACTGCGATGGCGCGGACGGCATCGTGATCGAGAGCTTTTACGTCGCCACCGACGGGGACGACGCCGGGCCGGGCTCACCAACGCGTCCGCTTCAGACGATCTCCGAAGCGGTGCGCCGCGCCCACGAATCCATCACCCTGCCTGAGGCCCCCGAGCCCCGGCCCCACGTCTTCGTCGCCGGGGGGGCCTACACCGAGACCGTCGAGCTCGAGGACGGCGTGCTGCTGCACGGGGGGTACCGACGCGATTTCCTGGCCCTCGACCCCGATGGGTTCACCGTCGTCATCCGGCCGCCGAACGACACCACCGCCCCGGGCGGGGCCGGCATCATCGCGGGCGCCGGGGTAGGGCGGTCGACGACGGTCGTCGAGTGGGTGACGGTCCTCGGCCGCGATGCGGCGATGCCCTCGTCGCCGGCCTTCGGGGTGTACCTCGATGGTCCCGGGGCTCGCCTCACCATCCGTCAGGCACAGGTCCGGGCCGGGGTCGCCGGTCGCGGCATGAACGGCATTGCGGGGGCCGCTGGAGCTGCGCCTACGACCGAAGCAGCCCAGGGCGCTCCGCCCCGTGGCGCCCTCGAAGACGCTGGGCACCTCTGCATCTCCGGGCCATCGAATGTGGTCCCCGGGGGCGCCGGGGGTTCGAGCTCGTGTGCCGGCGTCGACACCCGCGGAGGCACCGGGGGGTCGCCAGCCTGCCCGGTCTTCGCCAACTTCCAGCCGAGTGGCGCCGCTGCTCCCACGGCCGGTGGGCTTCCCGGGGGAGCTCCGGGGACCGGCGGCCAAGACTCGAACGGCCCGATCATGGGTGTCAGCTGCAGCACCGCTGTATGCTGCGGCCTCGCGGACTTCACGGTCCCGACAGACTTTCAAGGACCCCAACCTGGCCGGCCCGGGACCGACGGGTCTGACGGGCGTGCGGGGGCCGGCTGCGTCGATCCCCTCGGTCGCCTCGACGGCACGAGGTGGATGCCGGATGTGGGCTCCTCGGGCACGTCCGGGACCTCCTCGAGCGGCGGCGGCGGCGGCGGCGCTGGCGGCGGGGCCGAGATGGACTACTTCGACGTCGTCTGTGAGTTTGCCGACGGCCTCGGCGGCGGCGGCGGCGGCGGCGGAGCTGGAGGCTGCGGCGGTGCTTTCGGCATGCCCGGGACCAGCGGCGCTCCGGCCGTCGCCATCGTCTTGCGCGGTGCGGCGGGTGCGCTGCCGACCTTTGAAGAGCTCGTGCTCTCCCCCGGTGACGCCGGTCGCGGTGGGGACGGCGGGGCCGGCGGTGATGGCGGCCTCGGCGGAGCCGGTGCCTTCGGCGGCAGCCTGCCCCGCGATGCGCTCTCCACCCCGACCCTCGCCGGGCCCTTTCCGGGGGCTCGCGGCGGTGCCGGGGGCAACGGCGGAGCCGGCGGCGGCGGCGGCGGCGGCTGCGGCGGCGGCTCGATTGGGATCTGGCTGACCGGCATGTTCGGCGGCGAGCCCGCCGAGGCCGCGACGTGGCGCGCTCGCAATACGTTCCGCCTCGGGCGCGGGGGCCTCGCCGGCCGCGGCGGCGGTGGGGCCGCGGCAGCAGCGGATGGTGTAGCGGGGGGGGCAGTCGATGTCATCGTCCGCTAGGCGAATCGCTCGATACCTCGCCGGAGCCGCCTTGATGGCGCTGTCGGTGACGGGTTGTTACGAGGCCCACCCCTGCGACGTGGAGGAACTCTGCGACGGGGTCGACCAGGACTGCGACGGGCTCATCGACGAGACCTTCGTCGACGAGGACGGCATCTACTTCACCCTGGAGCACTGCGGCGGGTGCGGGGTGAGCTGCCCCGAGGTCTTCCCGAGCGCGTCCGAGACCGCCTGCGTCGTCGACGCGGTCGAAGGCGTCGCCCGGTGCGAGCTGGTCGCATGCCCCGAGGCTTTCCATCGAGCTTTTGCCGGTGCCTGCGCCCCGGATGTGCCGGTGCTTTGCCTGCCGTGCAATTCGGATGGCGATTGCGCCATTCGTGCGCCTGGAGCGGTTTGCCGCGGCGCGGCCGATGGCGGTGCGGGGGGAGGGCGCTGCGCGCCATCCTGCGGCGGTGCCGACGACGCTCCATGCCCTGAAGGCGCCACCTGCGATGGGTCTCATTGCGTGACGCCCCGGGGCGACTGCTCTTGCACCGACGAGACCCTGGGCCTCGAGATCGGCTGTCTCGTGGACCGCGGCGATGGCCACGAATGCGCCGGGGCCCAGCTCTGCACCGAATCCGGCTTCGGCATGTGCGAGCCGGTCCTCGACGAGGTCTGCAACGGCACCGACGACGACTGCGATGGCGGGGTCGACGAGGACTTCCGCGACGGTGCCGGCCTCTACATTGCCCGTCTTCACTGCGGGGCCTGCAGCACCCCCTGCGTCGAGCCGGGGCCGAACATGGTGGCGACCTGCCTGGCGGTCTCGGGGGTCGCGACCTGCGAGGTCGTTTGTGAGGAAGGCTTCGTCGACGTCGACCGCATCCTCGCCAGCGGCTGCGAGTGCGAGCGTTGGGACGGTACGGGTCCGCCGCCGATGGTCGGTGGCGACGCCGACTGCGACGGCATCCCCGACGACACGACGGACTTCGTCTATGTCGCCGCGACGGGGTCGGATACGAACCCCGCCACCCTCGCTCGTCCGGCGCGCACCCTCAGGCGCGCGGTCGCCATAGCGAGAGCCGAGGGCAAAGACATCCTCGTTGCCCGGGGGATCTACGAAGGCCCGTTTCAGGTGCCCGCGGGCATCGACGTCTTCGGCGGCTATCGCCCCGACTTCGCCGACCGGGACCTCGAACTCTACCCGGTCTTGCTCGACAACCCCGACCCGGGGGCTCCAGTGTTGCTCTGCGAAGGGGTCACCGTCGCCACCCGTATCGAGGGCTTCATCCTTTCCGGGAGCGACGCCACCGCGCCGGGGTCCGGGAGTACGACCCTCTATTCGACGGGGTGCACTGGCGCGGTCACCTTCGCTGGCCTCACTGTCCTCGCGGGACGCGCCGCCGATGGCGTGCGCGGGGACGACTCGAGCGACAACCTCCGAGACTGGGGCCTCACCGATCTCCGTGAGCTCGACGGCGATGACGGAGCCAACGGCGTCGCCGCCGCCGAAGGCGTTTGCCGTCGGGTCAACGGCGGTGTCGGCGGCGCGCACCGTTGCCGATCCACCGATGTTGCCGGGGGCGCAGGCGGCGCGGGAGATTGTCCGGACCTCGGCTGCGTGAACGGCGCCCCCTGTGGCAACGCCGGCTGCACGGACTTCACCGTCGGCGGCGTATGCAACCTCGCCGCGGCCATCGCCGTCGCGACGCCGAACCCGAGCCCCACCGACGGACGGGGCCCGGGCGGGGGAGACGGCGGCGAGCTCACCTACAGCGCGCCGACCAATCGCGACGTTTGCAACTTCTGTGACGACAACCCCACCCTGCCGCGCATCGGACAAAACGGCGGCGATGGAGCATCGGGGGCGGACGGGGGCGCCGGCGTGGGTTGTGCCGCTGCGCCGATCCTCGACGTCGCGACGGGGCGCATCGTGGGGGCCGCGGGAACGGACGGCGCGTCTGGACGTGACGGCGGCGGCGGCGGCGGCGCGAGCCCCGGCTCGGGCTACTCGGTCATCGGTGGGACCTCCGGCGATTGCGCAGACCGCAGCGGCGGGGCCGGCGGCGGCGGCGGGAGCGGCGGCTGCGGCGCCCCAGAGGCCGAGGCCGGCACCGGCGGCGGGACCAGCGCGGCGGTGGTCGTGCGCCTCGACGCGGGCGTTGCCCGGGGGCCTTCGTTTGTCGACGTACGTATCGTGACGGCGAGCGGCGGGAGCGGCGGGGACGGGGGTATCGGCGCGAGCGGCGGGAGCCGCGGGATCGGCGGGATCGGCGGGACCGCGCGCTTCTGGTGCTCCCGGAGCGGCGGCCGGGGTGGCGACGGGGGAGGCGGCGGCTCCGGCGGCGGTGGCGGCGGCGGCTGCGGCGGCGGCAGCCACGGGTTCTATCTCAGTGGCGGCGCGGACCCCTCGGGCTACCGGGCGGAGCTCCGGGCGGGGGCCATGATCGATGAGGTCGGCGTCCTCGGTCGCGGCGGTCGCGGCGGCTTCTCCCCCGGCTTCGCCGCCACCGATGGCCGCGACGGCGCTGCGGGCCCCGTTTTCTTGGCCCCCTAAATCACCCGGATCTGCCGGAATTCGGGTGCTTTGCGGCCTGCCTTGACCAGAAAACCGGCACGGCTATAGTGCGCGTCCCTTGAGGAGACCGTTCGATGCGTGACCTGTTCAATCTTCGTTGTGAAAAGTGTGGCCGAGACAACTACGTCGGCGACAAGAACAAGCGGACGATGCCCGAGAAGTTCAAGATCAAGAAGTTCTGCGCCGCGTGCCGCTCGCACCAGTCGCACAAGGAACAGAAGATCTCGAAGGGCTGAGCCCCGCCCCGCGTGACTCACGCGGGCATCTTCTCTTTCGCGTTTTTCCTTCGGCGCCCTCACCTCGCGTGACGGCGCCGAAACTCGTCCGTCCTCCTCACACCGTGAGGAAGTCCGTCGTCTTCTCGAAGCGCTCGCGGATGTCTTGCCAGTCGGGGAGCTCGCCGTCCCAGACGACCGAGCGTCCGCCGACGTTGACGTTGCGAACGGCCCGCGGGGAGGCGGCGAAGACGACGGCGTCTTCGAGGCGGTCTTCGGGGATCCCCGCGAGGGCCGGGTCCCGTGCGTCGAGGGTCACCCGGTCGAGCTTCGACGCGCCCTCCATGCCGATGGCCGCGTAGCCGTTTTCGCTCATCGCTTCGAGCAGCACCGGGGCCTCGGCCGCGACGACCCGGGCTTCGGCGCGGCTCCGGTCGTCGAGCTCGATGGCCCGGGCTTCTTCGAAGGGGTCGCTGACGGCGTGGCTGTCGACGCCGGTGCAGAGCCGCGCCCCGGCGGTGTGCAGAGCCGCCGCGTCGCAGAGCCCGTCGCCGAGGTCCCGCTCCGTGGTGCGGCAGATGCAGGCGAAGGCCCCGGCGTCACCGAGGGCCTTCACTTCGTCTGCTTCGAGGTGGGTCGCGTGCACGGCGACGAAGCGCTCGTCGATTACCCCGTCTTCGGCTAGGAGCCGGACCGGCGGCGCGCCGTACTCGGCGATGGACTCTTCGATCTCTCGCCTCTGCTCGGCGACGTGCATGTGAAAGGGCAGCCCGCGGTCCCGGGCGAAATCATGGGCTTCGACGATCCACTCGCGGGGCACGGCGCGCATGCTGTGAGGTGCGACGCCGATGGTGACGCCGGGGTCGCCGCCGAAGCGCTGAATGAGGGTCAGTACGTCGGACAGGGCGTGCTCTACCTTGGCGTCGCTAAAGCGTTTTTGCGCTCCTTCGGCGGGCGCGCCGGCACCGGCTCGGTTGTAGAGCACCCGCAAGAGGCAGATGCGCAGGCCCACGTCCCGGGCGGCGGAGATCACGGCGTCGGCGAGGAGGACGCGATCGTCGTAGGGCGTGCCATCGGGTTGGTGCTGTACGTAGTGGAACTCGCCGACCGCGGTCACGCCGCTGAGCGCGAGCTCCGCGTAGGCGAAGCGCGCCAGGTCATAAATGGACGCGGGGTCGAGGCGCTCGGCGAACTTGTACATCAGGCCGCGCCAGGACCAGAACGAGCCTTGCTCGGTTTGGCGGCGCTGAGTCCGGCCCCGAAGCCCCCGCTGAAACGCGTGGCTGTGGGCCGTGGCGAGGCCCGGGAGGACCAGTTCGTCGCCGTCTCGGTAGACTGTCATCGTCCGCTCCAACGGAGAGGCAAGCCCAGGATGCTGCGCATTTCGTCCTCTTTCTCGTGGCGGTTGTTGTCCTCGGGGGCGTAGTCGTTTGCCTTGATGTAGGCGTCGAGGGCTTGTTGGTGCTCGCCCCGGCGCCGGTGGTCACCGCCCACGAAGCGATAGTAATCGTAGCGCGCTTCGGTGCCCGTGAAGGCGACCCACATGCAGAGCGCGGCGAGGATGGCGCCGACCGTGAACGGCATCGGGCGTTGATGTTCATCTTTCGCGAAGTGGATCGCGACCACCAGGGTGAGAACCACGACCCCTGCCGCGATGGAGCCCACGGCGGCCCCCGGCATGTCCACCGCGTAACCCGCGAGGCCGGTGATCCCGGCGGCGGCGACGGCCGCCACGAGGGCGCTCTGTGATGCACCCTCCGAGAGCATCGCCTCGGCGGCAGCGAGGGGCTTCGCGGCGAAGCGGCCCACGGCGCCGACGATGCCCCCGGGCAAGAGGAACACTGCGGCGGCGATGATCATGTAGTAGCTGAACCACCCGATCTCGAGGCCCAGGTGCTCTGCGCCGATGTGAAAGCTCGTCGCTCCGAAGTAACCGGCGAGGCATACCCATTTGACCCAACCGAGCCCTCGGTCGAGGAGGGGGGCGCTGAAGTACGCGGCGGCGATGACGATTTGTACGCCGATGACCGAGACGCCGGCGAGGGACCAAAAGGTGTCGTGCTCCCACCCGAGGCTTCCGACGAAGTACTCGTAGAAGGGCGCCATGCCTTCCGGGGCGATGCGTTGGAGCGCGCTGCCATCACGCCATTGGGGTTCGGACTTCGAGAGGGCCGTGTAGCAATAGACGATGCCGAAGCTGACGGCCGTCGCGTGGTAGGCCCACGCCGACAGGCGCCCCCCTGGGAGGGCGCGTGCGCTGGCGTCGTCTGCTCCGGCGACGATGCGTGCCGTCACGGCGGGATAAAAGACGAAGACCAGGAGCACGATGCTGAGCAGGTAGTGGTGCTGGTAGCTGTCCAGCATGCTCATCGTCCAGGCGTAGGTGTAGACCGCTGCGAGCACTCCGAGGGCAGCGCGGTTCACGCCGCCCACGGCATTGACGAAAGCGAGCAACCCCGCGAAGCAGATCAACCCGACGTAGATGGCCGGCGTGGGGGTGGGCGCGAGGGCGTCGAGCCAGGTGAAGTGGGCGACGTTGAAATCACCGACGCCATAGCGGCCGCCGTGGGGGGTCAGGTCGACCCAGCAGTCGAAGGCGAGGAGAAGTAGGAAGAGCTTCATCAGCAGCCAAGGCCGTGCCGCCGCCACCGGGCCGAAGAAGTACCGCTCGACCGCCTTCACGGCTCGTCCCTCTCGAGGCTGATCTCCGGCTCGGTGATTTCGCCGCTTGCGCAGGTCATCTCCCAGATGATTGGGTCGAGGGGCGTGCCGTTGGGGGTCACACATCGGTTTTCTAGCCGCGCGGAGGCGATGCCAGCGCCAGCGCATCGGGAGGCGAGGAACTTTTCACTGACGCTTTTCCGGTTGCGCTGGAGGGTACTCACCCACGCGCGATGGACCTCGCGATTGACGTCGATGACCCGCTCGTTGCCATCGGCATCGGTTTCGGTGGGCTGCAACCGACAGCGATGAACCCGCACCGCCGAGAACATGCGCCAGCTGAATCGCTCGTCGTAGGGATCGTCACCGAGGTAGTAGCGCTGCGGGATGAGCACCTGGAGCCCGAGGATGAGGGCGATGAAGGCGAGGACCAGGGTGCGTCTCTCGCCGTTCGGCTCGCCCCCGACCTTCGGTATTTCGCGCCGTGCCATCGCCGTGAGCTCAACCCTTCAAGCGCTCGAGGACCCCTTGGAAGTCCTCGGGGCCGGGCAACGAGAATTCGACGCGCTCACCGGTCCGCGGGTGGTCGAAGCCGAGGGTCTGGGCGTGCAGCATGATCCGCGGTGCCTCGAGTTGCTCGCCTTCCCATTCGCGGATGTATACCCGCTCGCCCACCAAGGGGTTGCCGGCCTCGCTCAAGTGGATGCGGATCTGGTGCTGGCGCCCGGTTTCGAGGCGGCACTCGATGAGGGTCGCGCCCTCGAGCCGTCGGAGCACGCGTACATGGCTCACAGCCCGCTTCGCGTCGCTCGGCGGGACCTTGGTCTTGGGGCGCCGATAGACCCCCCAGGAGCCGCGCAGGCCGTCCCCGCGCTGTTGTATGAAGGTGCTCTCGTGGCGCTGGCTCTGGGCCTCCCCGTGCACGATGGCGACGTAGGACCGGGTGACCGAGTGGTCCCGGAGCTGCCGGGCGAGGGCGCGCTTGGCGGCGAGGTTGCGCGGGAAAACCATCAAGCCGGTGGTGTCTTTGTCGAGGCGCTGGACCACGCCGAGGGGCGACCGCTGGGGCGGGCGTTTTCGCTTCAGGGCCGCGAAGGTCTGGTCGACGAGGGTGTCTTTGTCGCCGGCGGCGTAGGGCACGCTCAAGAGACCCGGCGCCTTGTTCACGACGACGACGTCGGCGTCGAGGTGTACGATCGCTTCGCGCTCGAGGACGCCGCGCCGGCGACGGAGACCCTCGGGGGTGATGCGCAGCTCCTGCCCCGCCTTCACCCGCACCGCGGGGTCTTCGGCGGTCTCTCCGTCTACCGTGACCTTGCCGCGGCGGACCATCTCCCGAGCCTTACTCCACGCGATACCACCCAACGCCTCGCGCACCACGGCCGCGATGGTCTGTCCCTTGCCGTCGCCTGCGTTCGCGGCGGCGTCGTCGATGATGACGACGGTTGTTTCGACTTTCATGGGAACGTCACTCGCCCTGCATCAGGCCGCGGATGGTGCCGTCGTCATCTAGGCGGATCTTGAGCGCCGCCGGTTCTCGGGGGAGCCCCGGCATGGTGTTCATGCTGCCCATCAAGACCACGAGGAACCCGGCACCGGCGCTGACCCGCACGTTGGTGACCGTGACGCGAAAGCCGCCCTTGATCGCCGGGCGCTTGGGGTCGTCGGTGAAGGAGGTCTGGGTCTTGGCGATGCATGGGGGCAAGTGTCCGTAGCCGCCTGCCTCGAGGTTCTTCAGGTCTCGCT
>Ga0164313_10002600_pt1 | contig 16153 bp, 9 predicted proteins | sample GuaBasSedimGuay4_FD_113735 | JGI IMG/M metagenome (GOLD analysis project Ga0164313, IMG submission 113735) | Subseafloor sediment microbial communities from Guaymas Basin, Gulf of California, Mexico - Guay4, Core 4569-4, 0-3 cm | ecosystem: Environmental > Aquatic > Marine > Hydrothermal vents >... | reverse complement strand
TGTTTATATACCTGACCAAGAAAGTAAACTAAAAATCCCGGGACGTGGTACGGGGGACGGGGGACGCGGGTCGAGGGACGGGGAAAACCACTTTCATGTTCTTTATTCCACTGTTCTACTGTTCTACTGTTCCACTGTTCCACTGTTCTACCAGTTCTTTCAAAAGCTCTAGCCCATCAAATACTGACTTTACATTAAAGAATGACAGTGTGAGCCTTTCCTTGGCTTCTTTCATCCTGCATCTTCCCGGGTTGGCTTGAACAAACCTCAGGATGTTAGTAAACTCCTCCGATTGATAATACAGCGATTCCTGGTCTTTGATGAAATACGCTGTCAGGCGCTGGTTCCGCATAACGACCTTCTCGAATCCTGCTTTCTTTGCCAGCCACCTCATGCGGATGGCATTCATCAATCCGCTGACTTGTTTTGGGAGAGGGCCAAAGCGGTCGATGAGCTTTTCCTGATATGCCATGAGTGATTCCTCAGATTCTATGCTATCAAGTTCCTTATACAGGCTCAATCGTTCCCTGATGTTGGTGATATAATCATCAGGTATCAGCAGCTCTAGATCAGTTTCTATCTGGCAGTCTGTCACATAATCCCTGGGCTCTTCCTCCTCATAAACATCTTTAAATTCCTTGTCTTTCAGTTCCTGTATAGCTTCATCCAGGATGCGGTGGTACATCTCGAAGCCGATCTCGGAGATAAAGCCGCTTTGCTCACCTCCCAGGAGATTTCCGGCTCCCCGGATATCAAGGTCACGCATGGAAATGTTAAATCCGCTGCCCAATTCGGCAAACTCCTCTATCGCCCTCAAGCGTTGCCTGGCCTCCCTGGTGAGCCCCGACAATGGTGGTGTCAGGAGGTAGCAAAAGGCTTTTTTATTGGCCCTTCCTACCCTTCCGCGAAGCTGATGCAGGTCGCTCAGCCCAAAATGATGTGCATCGTTAATGATGATTGTATTTACATTGGGTATATCAAGGCCGGATTCGATAATAGTCGTTGCCAGCAGGATGTCATAATCCCCTTCTATGAAGTCAAGCATACGTCTTTCCAGCTCCTTCCCTTCCATCTGTCCGTGAACTACTGCAATCCGTACATTGGGCACGAAGCGACGGAGCATATGCTCTACATCCATAATATTTTGTACCCTGTTGTGAACAAAGAACACCTGTCCGCCCCGGGAGAGCTCATATTGTATCGCATCACGGATGGTATCCTCACTAAATGACCGTAATTCTGTCTGAATCGGATATCGGTTGGCGGGTGGTGTGTTAATAATCGACAGGTCGCGGGCACCCATCATGCTGAATTGCAAGGTACGTGGAATAGGTGTCGCCGTCAATGTAAGCGTATCCACCCCTATGCTCATTTGCTTGAGCCTCTCCTTGGCTGAGACCCCGAACTTCTGTTCCTCATCGATTATGAGCAACCCAAGGTCTTTGAAAACCAAATCTTTACTAATGAGCCGATGAGTCCCTATCAGGATATCGATCTCCCCCTCAGCGAGTTTCTTTATGGTTTCTTTCTGCTTTTTGGGCGGCTTAAAACGATTGATATAATCCACGTTGCAGGGCAGGTCTTTCAAGCGTTCGCTGAAGGTTTTGTAATGCTGTAATGCCAGTATAGTAGTTGGCACCAGTAAGGCCACCTGCTTACTTTCTGCCACAGCCTTAAAAGCAGCTCTGATGGCTATCTCTGTCTTTCCAAATCCTACATCACCGCATATCAGGCGATCCATGGGGAAAGAAGCCTCCATGTCTTTTTTCACATCCCTGGTGGCCTTCAGCTGATCAGGTGTATCCTCATAAAAGAAGGATGCTTCCAGTTCGGTTTGCAGGTAGGTGTCGGGGGAGAATGAAAAGCCTTCCGCGGCTTTTCGCTTTGCATATAAACGTATAAGGTCCCTGGCAATATCCTTGACCTTCTTTTTGGTCTTGCTTTTAAGTGTACTCCAGGCATTTGATCCAAGCTTATTGAGCTGGGGAACATGGCCCTCTTTGCCCGTATATTTGGCTATTCTGTGCAGCGAATGTATGCTCACATAGAGCAGGTCACTGTTCTTATAAACCAGGCGGATAGCTTCCTGTTCTTTCCCATTGTTGATGATCTTCTCCAGTCCGTCGAATCGCCCAACACCGTGATCGATATGGGTCACAAAGTCGCCCTGCTTGAGATCATTCAAATCTCGTATCGACAGGGTTTCCTTTTTACTGAAACTTTCCCTGAGCCTGAACTTATGGTACCTTTCAAATATCTGATGGTCAGTATAACAGACAAGCTTCGCCTGCCGGTCGATGAAGCCCTCATAAAGGGAGATATTCATGGTGTCGAAGGCAGGACGCTCCTTTGTTTTTGTCCTGAAAGAGATGTCCTCAAATATAGTGTGCAGGCGCTCCAGCTGCTTTGGATTCGATGAGAGGATCAGCTTACTGAATGTATTTGCAGTATGACCCTGCAGGTCACCCGCCAGGAGGTCAAAATTCTTATTAAAAGAAGGCTGAGGAATGATATCAGCTTCAATCACAAAAAAGCCATCACCCGGAGAGCGTTTTGAGAATCCCACGAGCGGGAACTCGCCCAATCCCGACAGCCACTCGCTTCCAGTCTGGAAGAGATCTTCCACTTTACCATCCGCTGGCATGTCATCCTGTGATTCTATCACTTTCACTGCTTTCTTATACTCCTCATCGATACGGTCGCGTGAAAAAGTGGTATCCTCCACCCAGATCACGGCATCGTCAGGTAGTAAGGCCTGCAGGTTTTCCCTTTTATGCTCGATGCGCCTGTCGTTGAGGTCAGGGATGATGGCCACCCTGCTGAGCTTGTCAACTGATAGCTGGTTCTCAGGGTCGAAAGAGCGAAGTGAAGCTACATTGTCGCCCAGAAATTCTATCCTGTAAGGAAAATCATTGGAATATGAGAACACATCAAGAATACCTCCACGAACGGCATATTGACCGGGACCGATCACAAAATCTTCACGCTCAAAATGCTGCTCATCCAGAAAATCTATCAGCTCATCCATGTCCAGCTTATCATCGAGCTTGATCCTGAAGGTGCTTTTAGAGAGAAAAGAACGCGTTACCAGTTTTTCGGCAAGAGCCTCCGGATAAGTTATGATGATCTTGGTCGACACCTGTGAAGAAAGCTTTCCAACCGCCTGTGAGCGTTCCAGTGCATTGGTGTTGTCGGTGTGGGCCAGGTCATATGATTTCGTGTATGAAGTGGGAAAGAAAAGTACCTTCTTACGCTGAAAACTGCCCTCTTTCTCGTCGAAGAGGCTTTCCAGATCATTGAAAAAATAGGCCGCCTGCTCCTTTTCATTCAGAATGAAGAGGTGTGTCCCTTTCAGCTTTGAGGTCACTGCTGCCGAGAGGGCTGCAATAGATGAACCTGCCAGCCCTTTCACCCACAAACCCTGCCGGGATCCACCAGCAAGATGCTTGATCACTCCGGAAGCCAGTGGCGCGGAGGCATATTGATCGAGAAATTCGTCAACTTTCATTACAATCTGACTTGAATTCAGGCGTTATTTTTTAATCCGGCAACGGTGGGCAAAGATAGCGTATTTGATTATATTTGCCCTTAGAGGGTTGAGGGTTGAGTTTTAAGGGTTGAGTGTGGTTTTGAAGTGGCGATAATGCAAAATTTATGAAGGTATTTAAATTCGGTGGTGCATCGGTTAAGGATGCTGACTCGGTCAGGAACATTCCGACAATTCTATCCAGGTATCAGGAGGAGGAGTTGGTGATCATCGTATCTGCTATGGGAAAGACTACCAATGCCCTCGAAACTCTGACAGATGCAGCCTATAAGCAGGGCCAGGAAACAGACGAGATATTCAAGGACTTGTACAACTATCATCTAGAGATCATCAAGGAGCTTTTCCCTGATCAAAACCATGACATTTATACACATCTGGACGAGCTCTTCAAGGCCTTGAAGATGTGGCTCGTTATTCTGGCCAACCCGGAGCGGGAACACCCTTATGATCTTTACTACGACCAGATTGTCCCGACAGGAGAACTGCTCTCGACCAGGATCATCAGCTCTTTTTTGAATGAAATGGGGCTTGAGAATACCTGGCTGGATGCACGGGATCTGATCATGACCGACAGCACACACAGGGCTGCAATAATTGATTGGGAAAAGACCCGGCAAAAAGTAGGTGAAGCTGTAAAAGATAAGATCAGCATATCGCAGGGATTTATCGGTAGTGACGGCAGCTTTACCACCAGTTTAGGCAGGGAAGGATCTGATTTTTCCGCAGCCATATTTGCTAACGTACTTGATGCCGAAGAGGTGGTTGTATGGAAAGATGTACCCGGCTATCTGAATGCAGACCCAAGGTATTTCAAGGATACTGTAAAGCTGGATAAGATCTCTTATGCCGAATCTATCGAACTTGCTTTTTATGGAGCAAAGATCATACATCCCAAGACCATCAGGCCACTAAAAAATAAAGATATCCCACTGATAGTCAAATCGTTTCTCGATCCTGAGGCTGAAGGCTCTGTCATCCATAATGACCTGAGTTCCGATGCGCTCGTCCCTTCATGTATTATCAAGAAGGAGCAGGTATTGATATCCATTTCTTCCCGCGATTTTTCTTTCATCGCCGCAGACATGCTCCACCATATTTTTGGCATCTTCACCAGGCACCGTTGCGGCATCAACCTGATGCAAAACTCCGCCATCAGCTTCTCTGTATGTGTCGATCAGAGCACCCGTCTTCAGGCACTCATGGAAGAACTCCAGGAAGATTTCCGTGTGAAATACAATGACGGATTGCAACTGATCACGATCAGGCATTACGATAAGCCAAGCATTGGCCGCCTCACCGAAAATAAAGAAATACTGCTTGAGCAACGCAGCAGGCTAACCGTGCAGATGGTGGTCAAATAGGTACTGGGGGCTGGGGACTGGGTTTCTATTTCCCACGGACCCCCGTACCACGTACCAAAGAATATTTATCTTAATTTTACAGCATTAAATTTGAAACCTATGAGTGGAAGTATTGCTATTGTATGTGGAGGTGGTCCTGCGCCGGGAATCAACTCTGTAATAAGTTCTGTATCGAAAGTATTTCTGAAAGATGGTTACCGTGTGATCGGATTGCATGGCGGTTATAAAAGCCTGTTTTCTGAGGAAGCGGTTTTCCAGGATATCGATTTTGCCTTTGCCGATGATATTCGTGGCAGAGGGGGGTCAGCCCTTCAGATGAGCCGTCATAAGCCAACAGATGATGAGTTCAGCACAGACTTTTTTGTCAAGTATGACGTTGAGTTGCTTGTGACTATTGGCGGCGACGATACTGCTTCCACAGCGAACAGGATCTCCAAGTTCCTCAAGAGCAAGAATGTAAGCATACAGAATATCCATGTTCCCAAAACCATCGACAACGACCTGCCATTGCCGGAAGGCCAGCCAACTTTTGGCTACCAGTCGGCCAAGGAAGCCGGTGTCAAGATTGTACAGACGGTATATGAAGATGCACGTACCAGTGGAAACTGGTTTATTATTTCAGCCATGGGCCGCGAGGCCGGGCACCTTGCCTTCGGGATCGGGACAGCGGTGCACTCTCCTATGATCATCATCCCTGAGATGTTCAATAATGTCCCTATCACTTTTGATGCCATCATGAAGCTGGTGATCTCTACCATCGTAAAACGAAAAATACTGGGCATCCCATACGGTATCGTGATCATCAGTGAAGGTGTATTTCATTTCATGTCGGATGAAGAGATCAAAGCCTGCGGCATCCACTTTACATATGATGACCACGGGCATCCGGAGCTGGGCAACGTTAGCAAGGCACACATCTTCAACATCTTGCTGCAGGAAAAACTCAGAGAGATCAAGCTCGACGTAAAAAGCCGACCCGTGGAACTGGGTTATGAAGTTCGTTGTGTCAACCCTATCGCCTTCGACCTGATGTACTGTTCATTGCTCGGCATGGGTGTAAAGCAGCTTTTCGACAAAGGGCACACAGGATGCATGGTTACCTCCGATCCCAAGGGCGATATCCATCCGCTCTTCCTTGAGGATGTAACGAATGACCTGGGTAAGGTAGAGCCTCGATTGGTTAACATGAAATCACAAACCGCCGACCTGGTATTTAATCAGAGCCTGCAATACATCACTCCCGGCGACTATGAGCAAGCCAAAGAGTTTGTCGATTTTCCCGAACACTTTGATTTCAGGAAAGTGCTGAAGTGGTAAGTTGGTTGAATTAGTTGAATCGGTTGAATCGGGATATGGCTCCAGAGGAGCCAAATATCATTAGACAAATGAGATTTAGAATATGATTAGCACCCCGAGGGGGTGCAATATTCTAATTAGGAGGACTGAATTCTGCCAGGATCTTATCGGCGATCACCTCCGCCAGTTTCTTCTTCGACTCATGGGTCCAGCCGGCAATGTGGGGTGAGAGAATCACCTTGTCGGAAGCGATCAAGGCCCTAAAGGCATCCGGCAATTCATCATCCAGGAGGTTTTCGAACGAAAGCTTTTCATACTCCAGCACATCGAGTGCAGCTCCCGTCACTTTTCCGGATTGAAGTGCGTCAACCAGATTAGAAGTATGTACACAATGTCCACGTGAAGTGTTGATCAGGATGATATTTTTTTCGAATTTGCTGAAGTAATCTTTATCTGCAAGGGATCGGGTCTCATCGGTAAGCGGGACATGCAGACTAAGAACGTCAGCTTCGCTGAAAATCCGCTCCATATTACACTCTGTAACAAAGTTGTCGGAAAAGCCTGACTTGTACTTATCATATGCAAGCACAGTGCAATCGAAGCCAGAGAGTTTCTTTGCAAAAGCGCCACCGGTATTTCCATATCCGATGATGCCGACCGTCCTGCCTTCCAGTTCAATGCCCCTGTTTTCCTCACGTCTCCAAATACCCTTTCTTACCTCATGATCAGCGATAAACAGGCGGTTCATCAGCACCAATAGCATGCCCATGGCGTGTTCACCAACAGCATTCCGATTCCCTTCCGGGGCATTGAAACAACGGATTCCATGCGACTTACAATAATCTACATCGATGCCTTCCATCCCGGCCCCTACCCTTCCTATGAAAGCAAGTTTCTTTGCCAGGGTGAGCACATCCTTATCGAGCCTGAAGCGGCTCCTCACAATGATGCCCGAATATTCACCAATAATATGCTTTAAATGAGGCAGTGTCAGCTCATCGAAATAATCGCAACGAAAACCGGCATCCGCCAGTCGTTGCTCCAGGATATGATGGTTGGCGTCAAGTAGAAGAACTTTATTATTAATGGTATCCCGGGTCATTACTAATTGTTAATGAATGAATCGTTCCAGATGATTCCCTTGAGCAAAATTTTAAACTCTTTGCCGGCACGGGTGATCATTTCCCCGCTCTTAGGAAATTTCATTTTTGGCTTGTCAAGGATCTCACTGATCTCCGGCGGACAGGCAAACATATCGCCTGTTGCGGTAGCTGTCTTGTTTTCGAAAACAGAACGCGCCGTTATTGGGATCTCATATAATACCTTTCCGCTTGCCTGATCGATATATTTCAGTTTGCCCTTGATCACGGCAGTTTTTATCTGGTAGATCTCCGTGATCTTGCACTTATTGAAATCGGGGTGTTTCTTATCTTCCTCAAACTTTGCAGGATCATCATACGTGGCAGCATAGCTCTCGGGATTCTTGTGAGAAGCAGTATATTCCTTTTCGTTCACCGTCCCCGGGGTGGCATTCACTGAATTGATATCTACAGCAAGCACCAGTGAATAATGTTGGCCGGGCTCTGCCTTGACGATATAATCAAGGTATTGTTTTTCCCTGTATGTCAGAGCCATTTCCTCCATACTGGCAATAAAATCGGGAGAAAGGCTGGCATCACTCCGGTTGTTGATCTCCATTCGAGCCAGGTTGGCACTGCCTCCGATCGCCCTCCGCATCAAGATTTCAACATCCTGATAGTCCGGATATAGCTTTGTAACCAGAAGCAACTCTGAATATGCCTGTCCGGCATCAGCTTTTTTACCGCTCTTCAGGAGACTGACCGAATGGGCATACAGGTATGCTGCCGCATTTTGCCGCGATGCTTCCAGGTCAGTGCTATGGTCAGTCAGCTGGATATTTACCATATCCTGTGTGAGCATTTCGCTGATACGGGAAACGGTGGTATAGCGCATTTGAAGGTCAGCATAGTTCACGAAAACATCGAACCACATCGCCGGCTGGCGGCTTCCTTTTAGTTCCAGGATCTTATTCAGATTAATCTCGTTGGCCGCCTCGAAAGCATGTTTGAGGGAAGCATAGAGCTCATCTTTTTTGCCCTTTCCGGCTTCCAGTTTATCCACACAAATCTCAATTGCGTCGTCATATTCGCCTTTGCTGATCAATTTCTCGGGCGACTGAGCGAGAAGCAATACAGGAAATGCCAGTATGAGAAGTAAAAAGTGTTTCTTCATCATCCTAAGTGTTACAGGTTTACAAATATAAGACTTGTTATGGAAAAATCACTCACCATAAAAGCAAGGAAATAAATACCAATTCCTTGCCAAAGTCACAGGGTATTAAAATTTACCGTAATTTCGTCAGTACGTCTTGAACCGGGGATTTATGCGAATGTGGAACTTTCTTGTCAGACTTATACTCCGAAACAGGCTTACTAACCTGATCGTGATCCTGCTGATCACCATTTTCATGGGATGGCAGGCCACCAAGGTGAAGATGTCGTACGAGATGGTGCGCATGCTCCCTGAATCTGACTCTACCAGCATTGCTTACGAAGAATTTAAAAACCTGTTTGGGCAGGACGGCAGCGTTATGTTCGTTGGCCTGCAGGACGAGAGAATATACAAGCTGGAGGAATTTAACGACTGGTATAAGCTCTCGTGGGAGATTCGTGAAATTGATGGTGTAGAGGAGGTCCTCTCTATTGGAAAGATCTATAACCTGACTAAAAACGACAGCACCGGCTTGCTGGAATTTAAGCCGGTGATCCAGGAAAAGCCCGAGCATCAGCAAGAGCTTGACAGTCTGCGCAATGTGATCTTTTCCCTTCCCTTCTACGATGGGTTCCTGTACAATGAAAACAAGGATGTGACCATGATCATGGTCACCCTCGACAAGAATAAACTGAATACCAAGAGCAGGGACAAACTCATTGCCGACATCCAGGCCCTGGTAGACGAGTTCGGTGAAGAGTATGATCAGGAAATGCGATATTCCGGACTGCCGTATATCCGGACCATCACCACAAAAAAGGTGCAAAAGGAATTGTATTTCTTCATAGTGATGGCCCTGATCATCGCCTCGGCCATATTGCTCCTTTTCTTCCGCTCCGGAAAAGCGGTATTCTTTACCATGCTGATCGTAGGCATTACCGTGATCTGGGTTATGGGAACCATTTCGCTCTTCCAGTATAAGATCACCCTGCTCACAGGCATATTGCCACCCTTGCTGGTGGTAATCGTGGTGGAAAACTGTATCTTCCTGCTCAACAAATACCATAACGAATACCTCTTGCATGGCAACAAGGTGAAAGCCCTTTCAAGGGTGGTAACGCGTATTGGCAATGCCAACCTCCTTACCAACACCACTACGGCAGTAGGGTTTGCGGCCTTTATCGTTACGGGAAATAAGATCCTTACTGAGTTTGGGATCATTGCTTCCATCAACATCATGTTTGCCTATATCCTCTCGCTCGTCCTGATCCCGATCTTTTTCAGCTATCTGGCCCCGCCAAAGTCGAGGCACACCAAGCATATGGACAGGTCGCTGGTTTCAAGGATCATCACCTGGATCGTCGGGATCGTCCAGAGCAGGAGAAGGATCATCTATATCTTTACCATCATACTGGTAACGATCGGTATTTATGGTGTAACCAGGCTGCAGACAACGGGCAATATAGTAGACGATATCTCGAAAAAAGACAAGCTGTATAAGGACCTGATGTTCTTCGAAGAACATTTTAAGGGAGTGATGCCCCTGGAGATCTCCATCGATTCCAAAACCGAAAACGGTGTCTTTGCCAATAAAGGAAAGACATTATACAAGATCAGGAGGCTGCACAGGCTAATAGAAAAGGATTCCGTGTTCTCAAAATACCTCTCCCGTCCACTTTCCGTAGTCGATGGTATCAGTTTCCTTTACCAGGCCCATCGTGGTGGGGAAGCCAGGTACTTTGTCTTGCCTCCTCCAACCGGTTTGGCCGACCTGAACGCATATACTTCGGGCATGGAAAAATCAGGTGAAAACAATCCCTTTCATTCCTTCATCGACAGTACGAACAGGATCACCAGGGTGAGTATTCAGATGGCCAATATAGGCACTAAAGAGATCCAGAAGCTCACTGAAAGGCTGAGGCCCGAGATTGACAAGATCTTTCCTCCTGCTGAATACAAGGTGGTACTCACGGGCACCAGTGTCGTTTTCCTGGAAGGAAGCAGCTACCTGGTAAAGAACCTGCTAACCAGTCTCTTGCTGGCCCTGGCGGTGATCTCCCTTCTCATGGCCTTGCTCTTTACCTCGGCGAGGATGATCGTGATCTCACTCATACCGCAGCTGATCCCGCAGCTTATGACCGCTGCCCTCATGGGCTACCTGGAAATTCCCATAAAGCCATCTACCATACTGATCTTCAGTATTGCTCTGGGCATTTCAGTGGATAATGCCATTCACTTCCTATCGAGATACAGGCTGCAGTTGAAGCTTAACAATTGGAATATCAAGCCATCGGTTATCGCGGCCCTGAGTGAGACCGGTTACAGCATGATCTATTCTTCCGTAGTACTATTCTTCGGATTTGGTATTTTCATCCTGTCATCTTTTGGCGGCACCGAAGCCCTGGGATACCTCATACCCTTCACCCTGCTGATGGCATTGTTGTCGAACCTTTTCTTCCTTCCTTCCTTGCTATTGAGCCTCGATAAGTATATCACTACCAAGAGCTTCCGCGAGCCATTTCTTGAAATCTTTGATGAGGAGGATGATATTGAGCTCGACGAGCTTCAGATCGAGCCTCCTGAGCCCGCTGACACTTCCCAATAATTTGCATTTTTGTTTTTTTGCTTAATTCCGTATCTTTATCTCGCGAGACACATAATTTATACGCCAATGAAAGGAATCATTCTTGCCGGTGGATCCGGCACCAGGCTTTATCCTATCAGCATTGCTACCAGCAAACAGCTGATGCCGGTATACGATAAACCAATGATATATTACCCACTGTCGATACTCATGATGGCCGGGATAAGAGACATTTTGATCATCTCCACACCTGAAGACCAGTCGAGCTTTCAGCGCCTGCTGGGAGATGGAAAGAAGCTCGGTTGCAACTTCAGCTATGCCAAGCAGGAGATTCCGAATGGCCTTGCACAGGCATTTGTGATCGGAGAAGAATTCGTTGGCAACGACAAGGTGGCCCTTGTCCTGGGCGACAATATTTTTTATGGCGCGGGCATACAGGCCCTCTTCGAGGAGAAGAATGATCCAGATGGTGGGGTGATCTTCGCATACCATGTTTCCGATCCCAAACGTTATGGTGTAGTAGAGTTTGATGACGACCGCATGGCTGTATCCATTGAAGAGAAGCCGGAACATCCAAAATCCAATTATGCCGTTCCCGGCCTGTACTTTTTTGATAACTCAGTGATAGATGTAGCTAAAAATATTGCTCCCAGTGCGCGTGGAGAATATGAGATCACCGATGTGATCAAGCACTACCTGGAAGCCGGAAAGCTTCAAGTTGGGATATTGGGCAGAGGGACAGCATGGCTCGATACCGGCACATTCACCAGCCTCTTGCAGGCAGGACAGTTTGTACAGGTAGTGGAAGAACGCCAGGGACTGAAGGTCGGCTGTATCGAAGAAGTAGCCTATAATATGGACTTCATCGACGCAGAAGCACTTCGGAAAATTGCCGAGCCATTATTAAAAAGCGGATACGGGCAATACCTGCTGAACATATTAGAATAAAAACCTGAAAATACGATGTATACTTACGAACAACTCCTGGAAAAATACAGCCTCTCTCTGGAGAAGGAATCCTTTTCCGGCCAGCCTGTTGAGCTTTATGATCCTATCACTTACATGATGCAATTGGGCGGCAAGCGGATAAGACCGGTGCTTTTGTTAATGGCCTGCGATGCCTTTGGCGGTGATACTGATACTGCTATGCCCGCTGCCCATGCCGTTGAAATGTTCCACAACTTTACCCTTGTTCATGACGACATCATGGACGGTGCCAAGATCAGACGCGGTAAAGAAACCATCTGGAACATCTGGGGCGAAGATACTGCCATACTTGTGGGCGATACCATGTTTGCCATGGCTATTGAGTACCTGCTAAAAACAGATCATCCCCTAAGCAAGGATATGCTCGCATGCTTCCTCAAGGTGACCAAAGAAGTTTGTGAAGGGCAACAACTCGATATGAACTTCGAAGAATCAGAAGATACCAGCATACCCGACTACCTGGGCATGATCCGTCTGAAAACTGCCGTGCTGCTGGCTAGCTCGCTAAAAATGGGGGCCATGCTGGCAGGAGCAGGAGAAAAAGATCTGGAAAACATCTATGATTTTGGGATCAACACAGGCCTGGCATTTCAACTGAAAGATGACCTCCTTGATGTTTTTGGAACAGTTGACAAATTTGGGAAGATGCCTGGAGGGGATATTCTTTCTGACAAGAAGACATTCCTGCTGCTCAAAGCACTGACCATTGCCGGTGAAGACGATAAAAAGATCATCGAAGATAATATCCGTGAAGGAGAAGAAGATCCTGAACAGAAGATCATGGATATCACCTCCCTTTACAGCAAGCTTAATCTCGACAAGATCACTCTTACTGAGATGGAGCGCCACTTCGAGCGCGCCGAGTACCACCTTGAACTGCTCAGCCTCCCGGTAGAAAAGACAGCGGAATTGCTGTCAATAGCGAAGAAGATGATGTATAGAGATCATTAGACACTAAGAATGAATAATGATTATATCCTAATGATGAATGTCCCTCCTATGCTAACCGCGTGCCGCCATAGCTTCAGCGGTGGCGCAAGCTTCGGAGGGTGAAAAGATTGGTAGTGAAGAAATTTGAGCTATTCTGGATTCAGTATTCTGAAATGCCAATCTCCACTAATCATTAATCATTAGGATCTCATCATTCAGGAAGGATTTCTCATGGCGTCCTGTTCTTCCTTCAGCGTCTCCATTTCCAAACTCAAGTTTTCCCAGGATTGCATTTCTTTTTCAAGCGAAGTTTTCAAAGTGTTGTATTTCTTAAATACTTCCGGATCTTTCAGGGCTTCTTTATGTTGTTCGGGGTCCATGAGGATGGTATCCATCTCTGATATATTGTTTTCTATTTCCCCTATCTTTTTCTCTGATTTTCTGATCTGTGTATTCAACTTACGGATCTCACGATCGAGCTGCTTGCTGCGCTCATAAACCGCCTTGTTCTTTGAAGCATCCTTTTGTTTCGAGCTTCCGGCCGTGCTCTTTTGTTCCAGCTCACGAAGGCTTTTCAGCTTCTTAAAATGCATGAAGTCATAAATATCGCCCAGGTATTCCTGCACTCCTTTCTTCCTGAATTCGAACACTTTATTGCTCAGCCCCTGCAGGAAGTCACGATCATGGGAAACGATGATCAGGGTGCCATCGTATTGTAGCAGGGCACTCTTGAGGATATCCTTGGAACGCATGTCGAGATGGTTGGTAGGCTCATCAAGTATCATCAGGTTGGATGGCTTGAGCAGCAGCCTGGCCAGTGACAGCCTCGACTTCTCTCCTCCCGACAAGACCTTAACCTTCTTATCGATATCTTCGCCCGAGAAGAGAAATCCGCCCAGCAGACTCCTTACCTGGCTACGCATGTCGCCGGTGGCCTCATCATCGATGGTTTCGAAAACAGTTCTGTTGCCGTCCAGCATTTCAGCCTGGTCCTGTGCGTAGTAAGCAATCTGAACATTATGCCCGAATTTCAGTTCACCACTATATTCCAGCAAGCCCATGATTACCTTTGAAAGCGTGGTTTTCCCTTCTCCATTCTTACCGACAAAGGCTACACGGTCGCCTTTTATAACAGACAGGTCAACCTTTCTAAGCACCACATTGCTTCCATAAGCCTTGCCCAATTCTTTGCATTCAATCACCACCTTTCCCGAGCGCGGTGCAGGCGGAAACTTAAAATGTATGGCAGCATTCTCAAAACTTTCTATCTCAACCGTATCCATTTTATCAAGCATCTTGATCTTGGATTGCACCTGCCGTGATTTTGTATTCTTATAGCGGAAACGCTCGATGAAACGCTCCACCTGGCGGATCTGTTTTTGCTGATTGTTGTATGTAGCCAGCTGCTGTTCGAGGCGTTCTTCCCTCAGCTGCACATATTCAGTATAGGCCGCCTTATAATCGAAAATCCGCTCATCGCTGATCTCTATGGTACGGTTGCACAGGTTATCGAGGAATGCACGGTCGTGAGAAACGAGTACAACTGCCCCAAAATAGTTGCCCAGAAAATCTTCGAACCACTGAATGGATTCTATGTCGAGATGGTTGGTAGGTTCATCGAGGAGTATGAGGTCGGGCTTGCGGAGCAGTATCTTAGCGATCTCTATACGCATCTGCCAGCCATAGCTGAATTCTGCCAACGGACGGTAAAAGTCCTCACGCTTAAAGCCCAGGCCGGCCAGTACCTTCTCTACATCGGCATCCATGGAGGCTCCACCCAGCATCTGGAACTTCTCATTGGCTTCCGACATGCCGGTGATCAGCTTATTATATGCAGCAGATTCATAATCATCTCTGTGCGCAATCTCTTCACCATATCGATCGATATCGCGTTTCAGGGCCAGGATCTCATCAAAAGCGACACTGGTTTCATCGTATATCGTCTTATCGCTCACCAGCTCCATCTCCTGCGGAAGGTATCCTATACGGGCGGTAGAAGGGATCACCACATCACCGGTTTCCGGTGATTGCATATCGGCCAGTATCCTAAGCAGCGTGGTCTTACCCGAACCATTGTGGCCCACCAGCCCCACGCGGTCTTTCTTGTTGATAATAAAAGACACGTTGCGGAAAAGGTAGTTTCCGGAATAATGTATGGCCAGGTCACTTACGGAGTACATCGAATAACAGGCATTATTTGCTTCGGGCAAATTTAGTTAAAACAATGATACTGGATGCTGGATGCTGGCAGGAATGATTATATCCTAATGATTAGTGATTAGTGGAGATTTGTAGTTGTGATAGATGAATCCAGAATGATTAGAATCTCTTCATTACCAATCATCAATAATCATTAGGATTTAATCACTATTCATTCAAGCGCTTTAGCGCGCCACAACGATTTTCTTCACAAATTCTCCCTGCTCTGTATCTATCCTGATCAGGTAGATTCCAGGCTCATAGCCGGATACATCCAGGCTGAAGTGTTTTACACCTATTTTCTCGTTACAGAACAGTTTCCGGCCGCTGAGGTCGAGGAGGCAGAACATTTGCATTTCCTCCCGGCTCTGTATTGTAATCATTTCTGAAACAGGGTTAGGATATACAAGAAGACCGTCGGTGAGTGTAATATCTTCGATTCCCATTATAACCCAGCAAGCCTCATTAGACTCTGGCTCACAATTTTCATATACAGCGGATACATAGTAGCACTGAATAGAGCCATTTGCAAATGGATTCTCAACTACATGCAGGTAAGTAGTATCCTCAGTGAATTCGAGGAAGTTATAACCAGCACCGTCTTCGTTCCAGTATACATTGTACCCGAGCAGAGCACGTAAGCTGTTAGTTTCAGGTACAGCAACACCAGGTACTTCAGTACCGGATACCAGGGTAGCATTAGGTGTGCGGTAGTCTGTAGGCTCATACGTCATAGGAATGAATGTATCAACATCGTCCATCTCACTTACGCAAGCCTGGAGGTTCCAGTTGAGGTCAAATGCGCCTAAGCTGCCGATTGGATCCCATGCATTGCCGTCAAGTGAAATCATGTCACCATAACCAGCTACGGCAGGACCATTGTCGAAACCTGCAGGATTTTCTCCGTCAGGTGAATCAACAGTATAACCGAACCACAGTTCCTGAGATACATCAAGAGCAACCGGAGTTGTGAGAATAATCTCATTCCAGTCACCAGCCAGGATGCCACTAACGGCT
>Ga0164313_10002599_pt1 | contig 16155 bp, 6 predicted proteins | sample GuaBasSedimGuay4_FD_113735 | JGI IMG/M metagenome (GOLD analysis project Ga0164313, IMG submission 113735) | Subseafloor sediment microbial communities from Guaymas Basin, Gulf of California, Mexico - Guay4, Core 4569-4, 0-3 cm | ecosystem: Environmental > Aquatic > Marine > Hydrothermal vents >... | reverse complement strand
TATAACAATCAAACCATGCTCCAAAGAAATTTGTTCCTTGAGATAAGTTTATTGTGTCTGGAAAGCTTGCAAGGTCATCACAATTAGACCATGTATTGCGAAAAGTTATTCCAGACGATAAATCTAGGGCAGGGAAACTGGTTAAGCTATTACACTCTTGCCAAGTATATGAGAAGTCAGTTCCCGAAGATAAATTTAATACTGGAAAACTAGTAAATCTAGAACATCGATTCCATGCATATGAAAAGTTAAGACCTGATGATAAATCTAGGATAGGAAAATCAATCAGTCCATAACAGTTGTACCAAGTATATGAAAAGTCAGTTCCAGAAGAAAGGTTAATATTATCAGGAAATGAAAGCAGACCATAACATCCATACCATGCATATCTAAAGTCAGTTCCAGAGCTTAGATCTATTGCTGGAAAACTTGTCATCCCATAGCAATTTCTCCATGCTCTATAAAAGATAGTTCCCTTACTTAAATCTATTGTATCTGGAAAAGATTCTAGTCTATAACAGTCAGACCATGCACTATCAAAATTTGTACAATTACCAAAACTTATTGCTGGAAAAGAAGTTAAATAGTTATTTGACCACCACGCATAAGAAACACTAGTTGCAGATGGTAAATCTGGTATATCCATAGTCGTTATCTTGTAGCAATTTTGCCAAGCTGCTAAGAAATTCTCTCCAGAAGACATGTCTTGTATTGATACTGTTTGTAGGTTTTGACAATAGTCCCATGTATATGTAAATGTAACTCCCGAACTCATATCTGAAGAACTAAATGATAGCAATTGTTCACAGCTACCCCAGGCATTATTAAAATTTATACCTGCTGATAATGTATTATTAGAAAAATCAGAAAGAGCTGCACAATAATACCATGCACTATCAAAATTTGTTCCAGATGATAGATTAACATTTCCAAATTCTGTTGCGGTATAACAATTATTCCAAGCAAATGAGAAATCTAATCCAGATGATAAATCTAGAGCAGGGAAAGAAATTAATCCATAACACCTATACCATGCATATGAAAAGTTAGTTCCAGAGCTTAAGTCAGCAAGAGGGAAATTGATTAAACCTGAACAGTAATACCAAGCGTGATTGAAATTTAGTCCACCTGATAAATCTGTAACATTGAAATGTTCCATCTTTTCACATGTGTCCCATGCCCACTCAAAGTTTGTTACATTGTGTATGTTGGTTGCAGTAAATGTTTTTAGCTTTGTAAGTCCTGAACACACATAATGTAATTCTGTAAAAGTTGTTCCATCTACTATGTTAACTTCTTCATATGTATCTGTGTTAAATCTTATTCTTGTTACTGTACTACCTGATTGTGGATATACAACTATTATCCCTGTTGGAACTGCTTGTCCTGATACGTCAGAACTGTATTGTATTATGTTGCCATCACCCCAGTCTACTTCGTAATCTCCAGTACAGGTTAGTCTACATGATGATGTAAAATTAAGAGGTACTGCTCCTACTATTGCTCTTGGATCTAATACGGGGCAGAAGCCTGTGTTATCCCATATAGCACCAGCTACAAGTTCAGCTTGTGCTGTTGCATCTGGAGCTACTAATGATGGAGTATTAGTAAACATATCTGTTGTATTAGTGGATGATATTGTATTTAGTCCTGACAAGCAGGTTAATGATATACAATTTAAAAATGCCAAATCAGTTTCTTTCGGAGAAGACTCTTCTAGTCCTGCTATACTTATCAAGTTAGTACAATTTTGAAATGTAGATTGTAATGATAATAGTCTATCTGCGAGAGATATAGAGAATGCTTCTAATTTTGAAAGTCCATCACAAATATATTCTAAACTTAGTAAGCTACTTCCATTTGATATTCTTATATTCTTATATGTATCAGATGCAAACACTATATATGGAACATTTCTTCCACCTGGTTTATTTCTTATTCCAATATTGGCAGTTGGTACTGCTGTTGCATAATCATAACTGAGATAATCTATCCATGATCCATCACCCCAATCTACTTGATAATCTTCTATCGCACCTACAGTACATGGGTCTACAAAGTTTATTGGTTCTGCTGTTGCATATACGTCTAATTGTGGACAGTCTAATGAATTAACATAGGCTATTTGTTTATTATAAAGTGCTGTTTGCTCTGTTGAATTAGGATGCTGTATTGATGCATTGTAAAACATCCTATATGTGTCTGTTGAGCTTCTAGTATCTAATTCTGATAGGCACCCCAGAACTGAGCAATAGTACCAAGCATATCTTAGGTTTATTGATCCACCTAGATCTGTAGCAGAGAATCCATTCATGACTGAACAGTTTCTCCAAGCATATTGAGCAGAAGTTACAGATGGGAATGATATTGCTGGAAAACTTCTTAAAGCTGTACAATAATACCAGGCATAATCTAGAAGTTGTGCAGAACTCATGTCTATCAATGGGAATTTAGTCATTGCATAATTTTGATACCATGCATACCTAAAGTCTGTTCCTGATGCCATGCTACCAGCACTAAACTTCTTCAGTTCATAATCTCTATACCAAGCATTATAGAATGTGGTAGCTGATGACATATCACCAGCTATAAACACTTCTAGTTTCCCACAATAATACCATGATTGACTGAACGTAAGAGAAGAAGACATGTCGCCTATCGTGAAGGTTTTCATATTATTACAATTATTCCAGGCATCCTGAAAAGTTGTACATAATGGCATATCACCAGCTACAAAATCTATTATTGCATAATTTCTATACCATGCTCTATAACAATCAGTGCTTTGTGTCATGCCTATTACATTAAACACTCTCATCTTTTGACAATCATACCATGCAGTATTAAAAATCTGTCCTGATGTTAAATCTACATTATCAAACTCAGTTATACCCCTACAGTCATACCAAGCCCTGAAGAAGTCTTCTCCTGCATTTAAGTTTACATTATTAAAAAATGTAAGACCACTAGCTGAATACCATGCGTATCTAAAATTTATTCCAGATGATAGATCTATGTCACTAAATGAAGTCATTGCATCACAATTATACCAGGCGTTTTCAAAATTTAAACCAGAACTCATATCCAATGCGGGGAAGGAAGTCATGCTAGTACAATAATACCAAGCATTGTAGAAATCAGTTCCTGATGAAACATCAACATTCCCGAATGTTACCATAGAGTCGCAATTATTCCATGCATATGAAAAGTTTAATCCTGCTGGCATCTGTAGTGCTGGAAAATCAATTATATTACAGTTATACCATGCATATGAGAAGTCGGTTCCGGAAGAAAGATCAAGTAATGGGAATGATTCTAATGATCTGCAATCATTCCATGCAAATGTGAAGTTCAATCCAGAACTTAAATTAATTCCAGCAGGAAAAGAAGTTATAGAATCGCAATCATGCCATGCATATGAGAAGTCAGTTCCCGAAGAAAGATCAAGTAATGGAAATGATGTAAGTTTATCACAGCCATCCCATGCTGATCCAAAATCAGTTCCTGATGATAAATCTAGTGTATCGGGGAATGTGATGAAATCACAATATTTCCATGTACTATTGAAGTTGGTTCCTGAGCTGAGATTTAAGCCTCCTGGAAACTCCACTAAGTCATAACATCTTTCCCATGCATGAGAGAAATCTAATCCTGAACTTAAATCTAAATCTGGAAAAGAAGTTATATTTAAGTCATACCATGTATATGAAAAGTTAGTTCCACTACTGGCATTTATTAGTGGAAATGTAGTTAAAGATATACACCCATACCATGCGTATGAGAAGTCTTCTCCTAATGATAAATCTAGATCTGCCAATGAGTTAAGTGCAGAACAACCTCTCCATGCTTCAGAGAAATTCACTCCTTTCCTTACATCTAACAAAGGGAAGCTAGTGAAACCACATCCGTACCATGCACCAGCAAAGCTGGTTCCGTTACTTGTAATTAGTTGTGGGAAAACATCTAATCCTGTACAGTTTTTCCATGTATAATTAAAATTAGTTCCAGAAGATAGATCCATACCTGGGAAGGATTCTATTCCAGAGCATCCTTCCCATGCGCTTTCAAAATTAGTGCCAGCACTTGTGTTTAATAATGGGAAATCTACAATACCGTAGCAGTTTTTCCATGCATATGAGAAGTCCTGAACAAGACTTGAGTCAGGGATACTCAATGAAATTAAACTAGAACAGTCTTCCCATGTATGGGCAAAACTTGTTATTCCAGATAAACCAGTTGCAGAGAAATTCTGAAGAGAGGATAGCCCCGAACACATACTCTCTAAGGATACTATGGTATCTGCTTTATATAGATTTATATCTTTATATGTATTAGTTGTGAACTGTATGTTGGTGATTGGTATTCCACCTGGCTCATCACGGACTATGATTGTGCCATCTGGAATGCTAACTGCATTAGTTCCTGATGCGTAACTTATATATTCTCCATCTCCCCAGTTTATTCTAAAATCACCAGTACATTGTATTCCAGATGGAGAGAAGGATTTTTGTGGACCATCTGATGGTTCCAGTATCGCTATGAATCCTGATGGTGATGCTTGTTCTGTTGTCTCTGTTTCTACTTCAAGGGTTACATTTAAAGTTAGATTGCCATCAAATCCACGCTTATCAACTCCATTCTTATATGCATCCAATATAGCATCATTATTATATATATAGATTCTTAACTGATCACCTGTGCTATAAGGAAAAGATATTCCTATTTTTCTCAGTTCTGCTCCTGGTAGATAATATGTCTCTAACCAGGATGGTGCCATTGGATTGTATATGTCTTGATTGGAATCATAGGATTCAACAACAGGTACTGTTCCAATAGATGTTTGTCCTAGATTTTGTAAAAACCCAGTAGAATCATGAGGTGGTTCACTTATTTCATTACTACCTAATGAAACCCAATTTGAATATGATTCTGATCCAGTTTTACTTCTAGCACTTAAAGTCAATTTATATCCACATATATAATCATATGAACCATTTGCTGGTTCATTTATGATTATATTTTTCAATGTTGTTGTTAGATGGTTTGGTTGACTTTCATATTCTGAAAAATCTAAATCTATAATATAATATCTTTGCTTATTATTACCATCTAGCAGCTTCGGGAATACATCTTTTACCTTTATCATTTGGTAGTTTGTTATGAATGACACTTTCTTTTCTCTTTATTATTAAATTATTATTGGATGTATAGCTAGTATATCACTACTAGAACCATTAGAATCTATAATGAAATCCCAATGTATCCCATCATTACTCTTATATACGCTATTATCATTAAATCCAGGAAATACCAAATAGAATATATCATTAACATACATATAGAAGTATGGATTCTCAGTATACATTCCAAATCCTTCTGATGCTTCATTATATGAATACGTTAGATCATTCTCTATAAATGTACTACCACCATCTGTGCTTTTTAATACAACATTTTTATTAGTTATATTATTCCAATTATAATAATAGATATTATCAGATGAATCAATTATCATTCCATAATCCCTGTAGTTTTCACCCAAGGTTGAACAGTTGTAGCTCCATGTAGTAATTGGTGTAATTGGATCTGCTACTGTTAATTTTATCATCAATATGTAATCATCATTTGTAGCATTCTCTGTCATGAATCCTGCTATCCATGTATTACCTTGACTATCTACTTCTATTCCTGATACGCCCCAGAAGTAGAATCCACTTGGTACTCCATTGCCATCTGATATACCTAGTATTGCTATCCATGTCTGTCCAATGTCTTGACTGTAGTATAATTCATGACTACCAGCTTTATACCATGTTCCTGAATCTATATTATATGTAAATCCACGACCTCTTCCACTATCTGTGTCGTGTTGAGGCAGTTCTGTCCACCTCTTTGGGTTCGATGTTAAATCTGTTGTTATAAAGCTTCTTTGATTATATGAATCATAATACATATATATATTTGATCCATTGTATGCTGCGAATCCTGCTGCATCTTTATTATTAAATCCATAATCAGGTGGTGGGCCAGATAACTCCCAATTAGTTCCACCATCTAATGATACATATAATCCAACATAAGGATAATATTCTGGTTGTCCACCGTATGGAGCACCTAATAATATATCTGTGTTTCTAACTCTAAGTATTGGATTAACACTTTCTTGATAACTGGTTGCTTCTGGATTTGTATATATTTTTTCCAATATAGATACATCATATGTAATTGTCTGTCCTGGTATCTCATGCATCCTGTATAGCTGGCCATAATTTGTAGTATCTACTACTGCAAATCCACCATTTGCAACTATTGGAGGTGTTATGAAAGGAATGTATTCTATCATATCTGAGTCTATTGAGCTTGGTCTTGTTTCTCCAGTTGAAACTACACTAGCCCCTATATCTATTGGGATATTATTAGTTCCTACTCCTAGCTCTACTTCGTTAGGTAGTAGTTGTGATTGACCTGTAAATAGATGCTCTACTGATGGTAATGGTAGTGGTAGTGTTGGGCCACCTTCTAGATATGAGATGTCTCTTTCTATTCTTATTAGCTGAGTTGAGAATATAAAACCATCAACCATAGATAGTGTGTATCCTTGTTTTCTATCTATTATGGCATCTGAAGACCTTCTCATTTCTCTATCAACTATATTAACAGTATCTTCTATATACTTCATGTAATAAGTATCTGTTCTATTATCATAGTCGTTATATATTGCTAAGAAGTCTCCATTATTATTTATGAAATCAAATGTTAGATACATACTATAATTAGAATTCATATATGGTCTTTCATATTCTTGATATATGTGGTCTTCATCATATCTTCTGAAGTAAACTGTTGATGAATAATTATATGAAATGTAATATCCGCCTTTATATATCCCTTCTGTTATCGCCTTGATGTCTGGTTGTGGATTAGCGTTTGATGACAATGAGTATATATTATATAGAGATCCATCATTATTAAATCTAGCATAATATACATCACCATAATTTGCTCTGTAGTGAACTACAACTATATCTCCATTATCTATTATTGCTCCTCTTGGATTTACAAAATTATATGTTGTAAATCTTTCCGGAGTAGCAGATACCCATGAGTTTGTTAGTACATTATATTTTATTATCCAACCATAGTTACTATTACCAGTATAAAATATATATACTTGATTATCTCTATTATCTATTAGGGCTGGACTAGAAAACATTCTTGTATCTGAATTTGTATTTCTAAGTGTATTTATTGGTGTGCCATCTACTCCAAATGTGTATATGGCCATTTCATAATCTGAATCCACAATCCATTCTCTAGATACTATCATTGCAGTACCATCAGATAATGTTGTTGCACCTACATATGCTGATGTACTAACTGATGCAACTATTTTGTCTACTACTAATAACCCTGTTTGGTCATATATCTTAAATGCAGTTACTTCGTCTGCATTATAAGCTATTAGTATATTACCATTTCCAAGTAGTATTGGTATTGCGTGATCTGATGTTGTACCACTAGTTGGAGTTGTGATTGTATCTATAGTATCAGTTGCTAGTATTGTTCCAAATTCATCTAGTATATTAAATTTAAATAAATTTTCATTACCATATGCTCTATATACTATTATTATTTTATTATTTGGTAGCGCTAATGATCTTATGGTTCTTATTTCTGATGCTTGATATAGTAATGTTTCATTTTCAGTGTCAAATCCACCTTCTATATGTATATGATCTTCATATGTTATCATTTCTGATGATCTTGGTCTGATAGGGGGATTAAATTCAAAGTCTACACTTAGAGATCCTTCATTCCAATTATCTCTGGCTTCTTCGAAGCTTGATATAATTGCTAGTTCAGGTAATGGATTTATAGGATACCCACTAAATTGATATGCTTGATTATTTTGAAATAATGATTCTGGTATTGCTCCTGCTGTTGGATTGATATCTATAAATGGATTCTCACCTGGCTCTAATGCTTGACCTTCTCCCATGCCAGTTATGTCATCCCAAGAGGTTAAGTTGTGAGTTGAAGTAATTACTGATCTAAAACTATCACCATATATATATGAAGATCTTGGCTCTTCTATCATTAGAAGCATTTCATTTACTGGAATACCAACTATTGGTGGCTCTTCATCTTTTGGTGCATCAGGAAGTGCTTCATTTAATCTTTGATGCTGTGGTAGCATACAAAGATCTTTAGTTCTAAGTATGCAACAGCTTTCTGGTTGCAATGGTAATATCTTAAATTGTCCAGAATCTAATTCTACTAAGTATGAATAATCTTTTGTTACGGGAGATAATTGTCCATCATCTTCGTATGATACTGTATTTATAAATGAAGACCAGTTTGGATATAGCTTAAGCATGGCTATGTATTCACCATCATCAAGTCTATAGGCTGATACGGATATCGATGAATCGATATCTACATTAGTCATGTATATCTCTAACGTCTGTACATCTAGGCCTTCCCATTTTAGTGTTATGGTTACTCCATACTTGTCATATAGAATCGAATCGAATGGGAAAGTTTCTGGATATTCTATTGTGAATTTAGCAAAGAATGCTGAATATGTAGATGCACTATCAAGAACTGCTATATGGTCACCTGTCGTTGCTCTTATTCCAGGTAGCGTTATACTGTAGTCATATATGTTATTGCCTTGTGGAATTATTATAGAATCATCAGGACTAGTTGAACCAGCATTTACAGTTCTCATATAATATGGGATTGTAAATTCAAGATTTCTATCTATTGATTCGTCATGGTGAAATGGTATTTTGAATTTAATATCAGGATATATGACCATATTACTTTCATATAATAAATTAAATCTATAGTCTGATATATCTGCTATTAAACTTTTGTTTATATAAGGTAGCAGGAATACCAATTGAGCATCAAGAGTTGTTTCATTTGTGGATGGTAATCTGAACGTATATTTTCTTTCTACTTTATCTTTTGGATCTTTATAGTATAGTCTGAAATAGTGGTTTGCTATTGAGTTGTCATCTACATACTTGAATCCAAATACCTTGTCGTCATCACCAAATACTTCAATATCATATTCAAGATTAAACTTATGTTCAGGGAAAGTCATCTCCGTCTGGAGTTCAACTGTTATCAGTGATATCCATGTCTGATTAGATGCTACTGAATTATAAGATAATACGAAAGTATTTAATGTTGCAGGTACACTTGCTCCAGCTTCATAGAAGTGTGTAGATCTTTCAGATGTTGATAATGCCTTATCATAAAAAGATAACTCATCAATTGTTGCAGAAATACCATATGCTGTATCAGATACTCTTGGAGTAGATCCAAGCATATCTTCATAGCCAGCAGCAATATCACTATTGTCAAATGTTACACTACTTGATTCAGGACTTCCGTTAGCAGAGGCTACAAGAGAATCATTTACGTATATCTCTATCCTTCCAGTAGAGAAGTTTACTTCAGCTATAACATGGGAAGTTACTCCAGGTGTTAAAACTGCACTAGCACTTTCTGCAAACCATCCATCATATAAACTTGTAGAAGCTGATAATGCTATCTTTCCATTATTAGAATACAACTGGAAGAAGGAATGATATCCCAACCAATCTGGCCATGGAGCCCATGTATTATCATGGTCCCAAATGTGAACAGCACTCTCACAAGATGTTTGATCACTGAAAGCTGGATCAGAACACGAACCAGGTGTCCATGTTTCTGGTGTCCAGGTCTCTCCTGCTCCCTCACATGCTACTTGATCTGTGTGGATAGGATCAGAACAGGTCCCTGCAGCCTCACAGGAGCTCTGATCTGTATAAGCTGGGTCAGAACATACTGCTGATGTCCAAGTCTCTACAGCGGTCTCACAGGAGTTCTCATCGGTATATGCTGGATTAGAACATACTCCAGGTGCTAAACAAGATACTTCATCTCTAGTAGATGGATCTGAACATATGAATGGTGCAGTGTTATTAGCGTATCTTGGTAAAGATACAATTACTTCTGAAGAGTGTAAAGAGTTAGGTTTTATTAATAACTCTACAGTTACTACCTGCTTGCCAACAAGTAAATCTCTTATATTACTACCAAATTTTACATATGTTGCACCATTAATATTGGCGGCACCATCTGTTTCATCTGTGACTAATGGAGCTCCACCAAGTATAGAACTAGATGAATAGGTTCCATCTGCAGAACCTATTTCATCTGTAGCTATCAATCCTGACTCATCACCAAGTCTATTATAAGATATTGGTGAACTACTTAGTACTCTCTCTGTGTAAAGTAAACTCATATTATTCTAAAAGCCTAGTGTAAAACCCATTTGAAAATATAGATAGTTGTTCATCTTTCCATATTATCAACATGAATTTGTATATTTTTCCTGGTGGTAAATCGAATTCTAATAAGGGGGTACCATAGACACCAATATCAGACATATTACCTTGATTGTAAACCCATGATGTCATTGCATGTTGTGCAGGTAGATCTGGAAATGTATCATCTTCAACTATGCCGTAGCCATAGTCTTGATTATCTGGAGGTATATATGTACCGTCACCTAATGGTAGCAGCATCATGCCCTGATTTGATGGAGCCAAGTAGCGTATCTTTGCTATTTGATCTTGGGTATATGGCACGTCTATATGTAGTTCTATCTCTATTAGATCTGCCCAAGTTTGGACAGCGGTAACTGTGCATTCGAATTCTACCATATTTGCATTAATCTGTATTCTTGGTGCTGTAAAGCCTTCTGATGCAGTTATGCCTACTATCTGCGATGGTCCTGAATCGTCATTCGCTTGATATGCTATTATTACTTTTTCACCAATAAAGAATGAATCAGGTAAATTTTCATCGTATAATTTAAATTCACCTATCATGACTCTATATTTTACTATGTCATTCGGAAAGTCATCATCTATTCTTAATACTTCTACTGCTGAACAGTGTGTGAATTGCAAACCATATTCTATTGTATTGCCACTAGATGCTTTATTACATATAGCAAGAGGGTATGCGTAAACTCTTTGGCCAAAAGTATCTGGCTCAGATGGATAAGTGGCAGGATGAGGTGTATTTAATTTAATTAAATCCCATCCTTTAGCTATGATTTCAGATTCAATTTCTGGATCATCACCTTCCTCGTCCTCTGCAGAAGGATCATACTCATAGTAATTTATACCATTTGTCCACAAAGGTATACTGGCATCAGGACCATATTGTGTATATGACATATAATTTTCTGGCCTAGGAAATTCTTCAATAAGATCCTCTCCTTCACCAGGTATAAAATATGTAACACCCTTGTGGGTAAACGCCATTACTCGATTCCTCTAACCACCACAGTTATAATGTCTGTAATTGTTCCTGCACCAGCTACATTTTGTGCTGTTCTTTCTATCCATAATGCTAGATAGTCACCTGGGTCAAGCTGTTCATTACTTGGAAAAGTTAATGGAGATGCTTCTGTTGGAGAGCTAAAAACGATTCCAGCAGGTGGTGTATTTTCATTTGCTATAGTAGTAGCAGATGTATTATAACTACCGAATCCTACCTTGGTAACTGCCTTAGGTTCGCCTTCTAAGAAGACTGCTCCATTGGCGAATACTTCACCAGTAGTAACTGTATCGTTTTGAATCATGATACATCTGTAGTCTGTTGTTCCTTCGCTGTTTTCAAGCTTAGAAATGTTATCAAATAAATTATTTAAATTTGTGTTTGCCGTGTTGATTATAGCTGAAGCTTCTGCACTTATAGCTCCACCTAAAGATGCATTCGGATCATTATTACTAGATCCACCTGTCATTCTTAATACTATATTAGCCATTATTTTTCCTATTATTTTGTTATTTTGTTATGTTATTTCATTAGAATACGGCAATAAAAATCTACGTGCCGAGAAGTGTACTAGTGTACCATCTATCTGATGTATCTTAAACACTATTGTGGGGTTATCTCTAACCATTTGAAATATGTCTTTTGATAGAACATATTTCACATGTGTTGTGAAAACTGCATCTGTTCCATGCTCATCTTCATATCTATTATCAAAAGTTGGTTTTAGGTTCCCTATTGGTTCCCATGTTTTCATATTATCTTTTGAGTAATACCAGTTTCTAGATTGATAATCTGGATCTTGACCGTATGAAGAAGTTCTGAATAATGCACCTTTTGTACTATCAAAATCAAAGAACTCTATTCTGTAATGAAAATTACCATCAGTCTTAAACATATCAGGAGCTTCAAATATAACTTTGTCTGTAAAAGTATTTATACTATTTACTACTGGTTCTATTACTTCCACTACTGAATCTGCTGGATACATATACATTGATGGTGGATAAAGTATTATATCATATTCCTCTTTACCTAGAGGATATGATACATGGTCAAATGATTCGTTTAAGAACCCTGTCAGCATATCATAATCAATTGTACATCTCATAGTCCCAACCATTGATTGTGGCTTTACTTTTCTTGATTTCAATTCATTATTAAGATTGCTTTTATCATATACTCTCTTCCAGGATAAACAGCTTTCTCTTAAGCTTTGCCATCTTCTTCTGCTTTCTGTATGTGTAGGTTGATTTATAGTTGGTGTAGTTCTTGGTAAACTTAAAAACTCTGGTCTTTGATCTTCTGGTACGGGGGCATATCCGAAGTACCATCTTGTAAATGAATCTTCTTTTCCTGTTATTGTACCACTTGGATATTTATACTCTGGCATTGCATTTGTAAATACAGTACTATTCTGATCTGCTTGAAGCAGTTCAGTTTTGATATTCATTCTTTTAATAACTTTATAGTTATTACTTAATAAATAGAATTCACCAAAATATATATCTTCTGTTCCAGTTAGTCTAGTACCATCTTCTGCTACTAAGCTTGTAGTTCCATTTGCATTATGTACATGTGTTATTCTAATAAAGGGTGTGTAGTTGACATCATCTAGCCATCTAGTTTTTGCTTCTAAAAAGTTTTTCTCTGGGGCATCATTATATCTAATTGGTCTTATTCTTGAGTATCCTTGCTCAAAGAAATCTGGAAAGCTTAGTGGATTATATAACTCATATATAGAATGATCAGCATCGTCTGGGATTGGTATCCAGTCATTTATTTCTGGATCTAACACGATTAACGGTTTGTATTTATACTTGGCTACTAATTCACCTGCGTTTTCATAGTGCAAGAAATAGAATTCTAGAAAGGTGCTTGGTCTATTAACTAAATAATCTTCTAGCATCTCATCATATGTTTCAGCCATTTTTATATCCTAGGTAGTAAGATGAACTTTTCTCCGGGAGGGACAAGTTCTGTATTCTCTTGTGTTTCTAATTTGATAAAATTCTTATCGATTATTGAATAGTATATAACATATTGTGCATCTTCATTGTAGTATCCCATTTCTGGTAATACAAAGTTATTGAATGCATAGCTTATGTCTATATTGAAGACTGAATCTATTAGGGAGTATGGACTTATCTCTGCACCACAATCTATTATGACTGTACCTGGATGCATGAATTCAGATGAGATATTAGTTACTATTGGATCTCCAGGATTGACTGGTTGTATTGGTTCTTCTTCCTCTACATCACAAGTCCTTTGTGTCCACCCATTGTCTTCATAGAATTGCACAATGTCTGCATTGTTTATTCTTTCAGATTGTATTTCTTCTGATGGTGGTATTATATCAGAATGTATATTTGTTTCCACATTCTGTAATAATGTATCATTGATACCTGTGAAGTCCACAGTAGATATCGTAAATGTTTCACCTACTAAGAATGGTATATCTGAACTGAATACTACTTCTATACCTTCTGATAGGGCATAGTTGTTGTGTCTTATGTCCAAAGATACAGATGGTGCATATGATGCTCCATCTTTTAATACAGAGAATTCTATAATATGAGAACCTTGAGATAGTACTGATTCTGTTATTATTTGAATAGTCCAATCAGCAACTTCACTAGTTGCAGATTGTGCTGTATCTATGACAACTTCAGATGGTCCATATGAAACTGTTTTATTAATTTCATAGTATTCCGGTATAAGATATTTACTTAGAACTAGATAGTATGCTGCATTTGTTATTAGTGCCTCTTTAGGTGTAAAAGATAATATCCATGATTCGCCTACTGTTTCTTCTGTGAAAACTATAGTAGAGTCTATCCTGTCGTATCTATCAACCTGTACATACCCAACTGATCTAATTGCATAGTCTGCAATACTAGGCATATTAACATCCATATCATTATCATGTCTGATTAGATATGCATATTCACCTATGTCTACTGGGTTTGGTTTACCTTCAAAGAGAATATTAATCGTTCCCTCAATGGGGAATGATTTTAATTCTTCTGGCGTATTTAATACTTCTGTTACTTCTAGTTCACTATACATATTTTATGCACTCAGTAATTTTTTAACTACAGCTCTATTTCTACCATCTTCTTCTGCTTTTAGCAATTTACTTTTATCTTCACTTGATAAATCTGCATCTTTAATCTTGCTTGACACTGATCTATTAGAACCTTTAAGCAGGGAATATAATTCTTCATCATTGGTGTCTTTTGGGGCTTCTTCCACTTCTGGCTCTGGCTCTGGCTCTGGTATTTCTTCTACAACTATGTTTGTTATTACTGGCTTAGTCTCGATCACATCTTGTGTTTTAGATAGGTCAACTCTAAGTCTTCTTGCCATAACTTCTCTATAATTGTTTTCTTTTATTAGACCAATTAAGACGCTATGTGTAGTTTCTGATTTTAATATTCCTACTGCTATAGAACTAGCAATACTTGCAATGAATGTATCTGACTGACCTGCTAGGTCAATTTCTTGTTCTTCACCTTTAACAATATTAAGTCCATCCAGAAAGAAGAAATTCTTATCTATAAGTGATAATTTGATTTTCATGTTATTCCTCATTTGTAATGATTTGTTTTTGTTAGATAAGTATATCATACGAGATGTTTATACTCAAAAAAAAAGGTGGGCAAGAGCCCACCCTTTTAGGTTTGTTACTACCGTGAAGCTTATTAAGGCTTGCGAACGATAGGTGCGATACCTTCAATTGTAGCTTGAGGAGGTAGAACAATTTCATTAGCTTCAATGCTGATGTTCTTAGCAATAGAAACTGCTAAACCTTCATTGAATAATACCATTCCGTATCTCTCTCTCATCTTAATTTTTAGGATATCTCTAGCTGGATCATTCCACTCTTCCATCATAGGATCTTCTGCAACAACTAATGCTCCAACTTCCATATCATCTAACATGATTATAGTAGTTGTCTTAGTAGTTGGATCAAAAGGAACCTGAGCTGTAACCACAATCTTCAACCCACCAAATGGGAAGTAGTTAGGTATTTGAGCACCAGATTGCTGTGTGGGCTGTCTTTCTGCTTGAGGTGCATCAGCTGCCGAAGGAGCTTGCATTCTACCTAGGTTAGACCATGTAGAAGGTGTTTGAGGAGTAGGGCTGTTGTTGAAACCACCATACCATGTACCACCACCTGAATTCAAAGCAAATTCTCTCATAACAGGATCTTTAACCCATGTTGACCATGCTAGTGGATGCATAAGTATAGTATTAGGAGTAAATCCTCTTTCTAAAGTCTTAGCATACATTTCATATAAGTCATCCATAGTCATTGAACCGTTACCAGCACCAGTCAAATCACGACCAGTTGTACGACCAATTTCTGCATTGGCTGGAGTAGTGTTATCAAACACAACGACACCCATGCTGTTGAACATATCAAAAATTCTTCTTTCTTTGTGTCTAGCTAATGCACGACCAGCTTGACGTAAATGAAGTCCAATCACATCCCATTGTGAATATCTAATCATCTCTTCAGTTATCTTCATCGCAAGTCCGCACTTGCCGATGTTTGCAGTAACTGTACCGTTACCCATCTGAACGCCGAACTCAGGGTATTCCTGACCCTCGGCCATATCTAATTCGCCAGAAATAGCACCCATAGTACCGAAAGTAATAGTTGTTCCGTAACCATCATAATCTATACGATTAAGTAAAGATGTACCGATAAGGTTTGGTTCGATAGCTTCTTGAACTACCTCAGTAATTACTCTCTTAAACATCATAGGTGAACTAGGTGTTGAGATGGCATCTTGGATTGAC
>Ga0164313_10002598_pt1 | contig 16160 bp, 14 predicted proteins | sample GuaBasSedimGuay4_FD_113735 | JGI IMG/M metagenome (GOLD analysis project Ga0164313, IMG submission 113735) | Subseafloor sediment microbial communities from Guaymas Basin, Gulf of California, Mexico - Guay4, Core 4569-4, 0-3 cm | ecosystem: Environmental > Aquatic > Marine > Hydrothermal vents... | reverse complement strand
CGTCTGTCAACGGAAAGGAATTTAATTTTAGTGGAATTGTTTTGGACGAAAAATTTCATTTATCCTATCCCGATGTTTTTCAATACAAAAATAATTTTTACATGATACCGGAAACCAAGAGAGCAAACAATATCCTATTGTACGAATCTCAGCATTTCCCCTTTGATTGGGTGATTTGTGACACCTTAGTTAAAAATGTGCGGTTAAAAGATCCATCAATATTCTTATCAGATTCTTTAAATATCTTGGTTGCCAGTGATGATAATTTCACATTGCATATGTACCAATCTGATTCATTATTTGGCACATGGAAGAAGCATAAAAGATCAAAAGTAATGATGGGTAGTGAAGCAAGACCTGGTGGCAGGTTTTTTATTTCAGATAACAATAAATTAACACTTCCTATACAAAATTGCACCGAAGGATATGGGACTGGTCTATCTCTATACGAGATGATATTTAATAACAACAATGAATATGAAGTAAAAAGAATAAAGAGTTTATTCTTAAGAGCAAACTCAAAAATCAAAGAATTTAACAAAGGAATGCATCATTTCGATATTCAAAGAATAAATGACGGTTATTTCTATGTCTATGATGGTAATACTAAGGCCTCCGAAAAAAAGGAACTACATTTGAAAATTCCATTTGTGCTGACATATCACGACATTAAAAATTGGTTATATCAAAAATTAAATTAATTTTCACAAAGAATAAATCATAAAACAATCGTTTGAATAATACAGAATATATTGACCTCCATTTTCATTTGTTTTATGCAATAGATTATATTTATATTGAAAAAAGCATTTTCAATTATGGCAAAGGCAAATCTGATTTGTATTTTTATATTTTTTGCGTTTTTATCAGCTTGTACAAAAAAAAGTAATGATACGAATGTAAATTTCAAAAATATGGTTCACCTTGAATATGTGCCCCAGGCCAAATGGGATGGATTGGCTAAAAAAAAGATATATTTCGGTCATCATTCTGTCGGATATAATCTAATAGATGGGATAAAAATGCATTTGGCAGAAAACCCCGAAATAAACCTAAATATCTCAGAAGGCACCGATCCAACTTTATTCGATCATGCAATTTTTGCTCATTCAAGAAATGGTCAAAACAGCAATCCTAAATCAAAAATAGATGCATTTGTTGAAAAAATGGACTCAGGCCTAGGTGACCGCATAGATGTGGCAGGATTTAAGTATTGCTACGTTGATTTCCATAAAAATACAGATGTAAATGAAATCTTTAATTATTACAAATCAGAACTTAAAAAATTATCTGATAAATATCCAAACACAAAATTTATTCACTTTACAATCCCATTAACTGTCAAAAAAACAGGTATTAAAGAATTTTTTAAAAGTATTTTTAAGATTGGCAAGGGTACTAGCGTTGAGCGAAACAAGATAAGAAAAACCTATAACGAACTGTTGCTAAAAGAGTATGGTGGCAATCAAACTGTCTTTGATTTAGCAACTTACGAATCTACATACCCTGATGGTAATAGATTGTTTTCAAAAAAGGAAATCTATTCATTAATACCAGAATATAGCAGTGATGGACGACATTTATCGGAAGTTGGTAAATACAATATTGGTGGGCAACTTTTATTGTTTTTAGCAAACTTATAAAATGACTGAAAAAATACGAAGATTAAAAGAAGAAGACTTTTTAGCTGTTTCTGAGTTATTCAATCATAGCAAAAGCATCGAGGAACTAAAATGGTTATTTACAAATCCAAATAATCATGATCAATTCAATGCTTTTGTCACTTTGAAAGATGATGAAAAGATAATTGGTGTAATTGGATGCATTTTATCAGATTACAGGCATGACGAAATAAATGTTCAAGGTGTGGCTCCAATGTCGTGGAGAATATCTTCAGATTATAAAGGATTTGCCGGGATTAAATTATTAAAAAAGGCCCTTGAACAAGGTGATTTCGGAATCGCGATTGGAGGAACAAAAATAGCCCGAGAACTATACTCATTATTTAAATTTTCCAATCTAATGAGGAGATACAAACTATTTAAGATTTATAGTCTTCGGAAGTTTTTTTCTTCTCTGGATGATCCTTTTTTTATTAAAATAATAAAAATATGTGTTCTATTACCTGGTTACATCAATAGGATCAATAATAAGACGGTTTATAAGAATGTCGAATTGATTGAGTATGATAAAAATAATTTTGTTGATGAAATGTATGTAGGAAAGGTATTTCAAAAAGTAATAACTAAAAACTATATCGATTGGCTATTGCGTTTCCCCAACGCAAAGACTTATGGATTTATTATTAAATTGGGAGATAATCCATTGGGAATGTGTATATTTTATATCCGAGAAATCGGCAAAGTGAGACGTGGGAGAATTGTTTACTCACCATTTTTAGGAAATGATATGAAATTATGGCGTAGCGTTATTTATAAATCTCTTGATTTTTTTAAAAGTAAAAACTGTGCATTTGTGACAGCTGTGGCGACAAATAAAACAAGTCTATCAGGTTTTTCCACGGGAATGTTTAAGTTTATGAAATCACAACCAATATTAATCAAAGATACCAAACATATACTAAAAACTGTTGATATTAATAACTGGTATATGCAATATGCAGAAGGAGACAGATTTTACATGGATTTATAAATATTTCTGTTAAAATTGATTTATACTTTTACATTGTTTTTTTGTTGATATCTGACCAGAAAGTAACAAGACAATGAGATAAAATCCAAATTATTAAATTAATTGTTTTGTCGATGGACTTTACAATAATAAGATACATACAACTAATAAAAATCCTGCAAAATAAGGGCTTCTCTTTTCAAACATTTGAAGAATTTATCAAAAATCCTATTCTTACAAATTGTTTAATACTTCGCCATGATGTAGATCGTTTACCTGAAAAAGCTTTAAAATTGGCAAAAATTGAGAACATTTTAGGTATAAAAGCTTCATATTATTTTAGGATAGTAAATGATAGTAATCGCCCTGAAATTATAAGGCAAATTTCTGAATTAAAACATGAAATAGGATATCATTATGAAGACTTAGCATTGGCAAGAGGTAACCTTAAAATAGCTATTACTACATTTGAAAATAATTTACAGTATTTTAGAAAATTCAGTCCTGTAAAAACCATATCCATGCATGGGAGTCCCCTATCAAAATGGGATAATAAAGATATTTGGATAGCATATGATTACAAAGATTATGGAGTAATTGCAGAGCCCTATTTTGATGTTAATTTTGATAAAGTATTTTATATAACAGATTCCAGTCGTAGTTGGAATAATACTAATGTTTCACTAAGGGACAAGGTTAAAACAAGATTCCATTATAGAATTAAATCTAGCAATGATATAATTGATTTATTAAAAAGGTCAGATCCTCCTAAAACAATAATGATTAATATCCATCCTCATAACTGGTCTGATAATTGGTTTGATTGGATTAAAGTATTGATTTGGCAACAATTTAAAAATATGATAAAAAGAATAATTATTGAATTTAGAAAGCACAAAACTGCCAATACCGGATAAAATCTTGAAGGAAAATATTATTTAAACTTATATTGATATTCAGGATTTTCTTTCATGATCTTATAACTTTGGGGAAAGTTTTCAATGAACCAAACAAGAAATGCTGTTAAATCAATTTTATCTTCCAAAAAATTATTCCTCTTATCTAGAAAAACCCTCCTTGTTTCTTTATTTAGACAAATTTTTTTAATTTTTGAATCGATTTTTGAGATATCACAAGTCTGGAGTATTAGACCCGCTTTCTTCTCTGCCTCAATATACCCCATCTCAAGTGTATTCACATAAATTACTGGAGTTCCTAATATAGCAGCTTCTGAAGCGGTTGTACCTCCCTCTCCAATATATATCATAGCGTAATATAAAGCATTATGAAATTTATTTGATGGTATGTTGAAATGGTATTTTTCTAATTCAACAGGTAATTCCGATTCCGATGAAATAAAGACTTTCACATTATGCTCAATAAGTCGATTTACGATTTGAATCTTATTTTCAACACTTAATCCATGTTGTCCGATATCATGACTTGCCTCCCATGAAACAAATCGTAAAATAGCATATTCTTCATTTTCCTTAAGTCCCAGATCTTTAAATACATTGATATTAGGTAAAAAGTACCTATGATGTAAGTATAATAGTTCCATTAAAGAATCAAATCTAATCTGTTTATTGCCTAACTCTTTCGTGAAGTACTTTGGGGTAAGTAAAACATCACTAAAAGGAGAGTACATTAAAAATTCCCATATAGCATGTTCGGTATCATCAAATGCTATATGTGGTTTCCTCAAAATTTTTGATACATGAGCGGCATATGTTGAAGCAAAACTTATAAAAATATCAGGATTGAATTTTCTTGCTGCCACAAAAATTTTATAGTCTGCAATAGGGATATTTAATAATTTTCCCAATAAAGTCTTGCATCCTTTACCTCTACTATAATATTCAATTCCGTATGTATCTAAAAGTTCGAATGTAATTTCCTTATCTCTGGCAGTAATCACAATTTCATGTCCCTTTACTGTCATTTTTTCTATAAAATATCTAAAATAATGAACATGAGCTGGGTGATTTATATCAATTAGGATCTTCATATAAATTTATTTCATTCGTAATGATTATACCATATCAATTATTAAACCCCTTATCAAAATCAGTTTAGAAAGTATCAGGCCAGTCGTGCATTTTTCATTCCCAATCTGATTTCATTTATCAGGACCAGATCTTTGATAAAATAATTACAGATGTAACTGACACATTATGTTTCTAGCACTTTTTTATAAACATCAATAATTCTTCTAGCCACCACACTTGACTCCAAACGTCCCATATCATCCCTCCCTGTTGTTCTTTTTCCATAATCAAGAGCTTTTTCAATTTTTTCTGCCACATCTTCCGGTTTAAAACCTGAAATATAACAGCCCTCAGTTTTCTTTATTAACTCTCTTACGTCTCCAACATCTGTTGATACGATAGGAATATTACAAGCCATAGCTTCCTTAATAACATTAGGAGAACCTTCGTTATATGAGGTTAATACAAAGACAGATGAGCTATTCAAAAAATCAGGTACTTGGTTATGACAAACAGGATATGGATTAATTAATTTCAATCCTTTCTTATCAATTAATTCCACAGCTTTCTTTACTAATTTAAAATTTTTTCTGGGGTCATTGGGGTTAGCCAAAAACAAAATTCTATCTTTTGCTAAGTCATTACTATTTGGTTTGAATTTCTCAAAATATACTCCATTAGGTATAATTTGAGTTTTCTTTCTTTGCAAAACCATTTTTAAAATATTTTTCGATTTAACAATGATTCGACTAACAAAAAGTAGAGTTATTTGTGTCAAAAACATTTCAATATAACTTGATTTTATACGTTTACCTTCACTATTATAACTACCATATACATCACTTCCCATAACAGATAATACTATTGGTATTCCATTAAATGATAAAAGACAAAATAGCCCGGCAAAACCATAATGAGCATGGATTATTTCATATTGATTTTTTTTTATAGTACGCCGAAGTTGTTTAATGTTTCCTAAATAACCCTTTATCCCTTTCCCTTTAATCGTAAAATAGTCAAGTTCAACACCTTCTTTTTTCAAGGATTCTCCTTGACATTTAATAAAAGGAACTATTCCATATTTCGAATTACCGCTGGAAACAAATAAGACATTCATTTAACATTAAGGATTAAAGGCTACGAATTAACAATTTGCTCAAAGACCTCTACATATGAATTTACCATAACATCATTCTTAAAGTACTTTTCGATCCTTCTCCTGGCATTCTGACCAAGTTCAAAAATTAAATCTATATTTGATAATAAAACCAATATTTTCCTCGCTAATTCTTTAGGATCTTTTTGTTTAACTAGAAATCCGGTTTTCTGGTCAACAACCAATTCAGAAGTTCCTCCTCCGTCAGTCGCAATAACAGGTTTCCCCAAGGCCATAAATTCCATTATAACGTTAGAAATGCCTTCAGTATATGTAGATAAAATACCTATGTCACAAACATTCATTATGGACTCTATGTTTTGCTGTGGCCCCATAAACATAAAAAAAGACCTCATTTCCGGATCTACCATTTTTTTAAATCTTTCAAAATTACCATGTCCTATACATAAAAATGTAATATTTCTATTTTGTTTTAGAACACGATTCGCAGCAGAAATGTACGTTGTATAATCTTTCGCATCATGAAATCTCGCCACCATCCCAACAATATATTTTGTTTCAATTTTCAATCTATCTCTTAAGGCTTTTTTTGATTCAAGTTTTTCTATTCTGTCAAAATCAAAACCATTATGAATTACTGTACTTCTATTTTTAGGAGCCTGATAAGATATGATACCCGCCTTGGAATTTGAAATAATCATATCTGATAATGCTAAAGCAATCCTGTTCTGAAATACATGACTAATTATATGATTAGGCGCACTTCGTATTTGACTATTTACCAATGGCACACCTAATATCAATTTAGTAGGCATTGCATATAATGTTGTCATACTCCCCCATGTGTTAATAACATCTGGTTTGAAGCTTTTTGCAATTTTATAAAACAAAAAAAATAAACGAGGATCCTTTTTTATAAATTTTCTTAAAAGAATATGAATTTTGATCCCTTTATTAATAATTTCATGATAGTGAATTTCATTTTTGGTTATGACCAATTCTATTTCAATATTTTCAATTGCATTTAATCCTTTTATTAATTCAACTAACTGCCTCTCTTTTCCACCTGGGCCTAAGGTTTCAGTAAAAAACAATATTCTCATATTCGTTTTTATTATATAATTCTAGTCATAAACTAAATTAGTCATATCATAAATAACAATTCTTTTTATAGCTATTATAATTCATCAATACCATTAGATTTATTAATTAGTCTGTGTGTCCAATAATTGATCCTTTAATTATCTTTTAAAACATGCTTATCATAAAAAACTTTCATTCTCACAAATTGGTCTTTGATCCAGGGTGAAGATAAATTATACAACTTTTTGTATAATAAATTGGTTTTTAGCAGATCAAAAAATGAATTCATATATTCAATGTAAAAATCTTTCAATAAAGTATCGTGAAAAAGATCAACTCCGTAGTCTGCTCTGAATATCCCCAGGTGTATTCCATGATGTGGTCTAAAACCAATCAAATTATAGTTATGATAATCTAACATATATGGGCCTTTTTCTACGATTGGAGGGAGTCCCATACCACTTCTATTAATAATATCAAATAGATATGATTCGTTATTGAAACCGTTTTTATGATTAATAAATCCCGGACATTTATTAATAATTATTTCCTCAAACAAAGTCCTACGATATTCTTTGGTGAAATATTTAAAATATTCATCCGTTTTCATAAAATGTAAGCCGGAAAGTTGATAAGAATATATTTTTTTCTTTATAGCAGATTGAACTACTTTAGAAAATCCATAATACTTATTGAGAAAATAATTATGTTGTGGCGACCATTTTTTAAGTTCATTTTTTCTAATAATATTGCTATATGGCAAATTAATTTTTACACAATGTTTCATGTGTTGCTCGAAAAGAGTCGGTTCTTCCCTGAAATAAAAAATATCTATATCAACACAATAAACAGATTGAAATTCTTCAAATATATCTGAATATAATAACCATCTTACAGCTTTTCCATATTGTACTGTTAGAAATTCATATTCTTTATGATGATTTTCAATTATCACAAAATCACCTAGTTGTCGTACCAATTCAAGCTGTTGTGCTATATTATATTTGATTTTTTCTTTAATAAATATTACAGGTAAATATTCCGGGTATGCATTTAATAATGAGAAAAGTAAATGTGGTAAATAATTCTGATACTTTTCTCCAAAAACATATGTGGTTAAACAAAGATCTTTCATCTTATATAGGTTACTTGAAATTTATACGAATAATTGAAAGTACAGCTTCAGTCTGTTTAAGATTATCAAAATGTTTTTCAGCAAACAAGCGACCACTCTCAGCCACATTTTTCGCCAAATCATAGTTCTCTATTATATATGATAATTTCTCTTCAAGACTCCCAACATCATCAGGAAGTGCTAGAAACACATTTTTTTTATCTGTTAAATATTTAGGTATTTCTCCTACACTAGTCGCCACAACTGGATTGCCAGTAGCCAAATACTCACCAAATTTTGTTGAAAATCCATATTGAGCCTGAATGCTATCCGGACGAGGAAGAACTAAAATAGATGCCTCCAATAATTTAACAGTAATTATATTCCTGCTTACCAGACCAAGGAAAAATATCTTTCCCTCAAGTTTAAGTTTTTGCACTAATGAAATAAATTCATTTATCATTTCATTTGATTCTGCATTCCCGTATAAAGATAAAGTATAAGTATCATTTCGTTTTGACAATCTTTAAAAGGCTTTTATTAAAACATCAACTCCCTCCTTTTTAAAACTAATTGCTCCACTATATACGACTTCATTTTTTCTTGGTTCGTTTAATATTTTCCCTTCAAATATTTTAAAATCTATCATTATAGGCACATGAAGAGTAGGTTTAGTTCTCGAAACTCTATTTTCAAAATATTTAATTAATGCATTTGAAATTAAAAGATATCCATCAAATAACCCATAATGCAGTCCTATAAATAAGATTTTCTCAAAACTATTTTTACGCCTTAAACGCACTGAAGGATGCTCATTTTCTTCTTTTAAAAATATTCCACCTTTAATCCGGCGTATGATATATATAATAATCGCTGGTATAGTATAACTTGAATAATATAATGACACCGTATTTTTATTCAGTTTAACAAATCCAAGTAAAATCAAAGCCGTATATGCATATATTTCATCAATCCTCCTCCCAATAAAAGATCTTGATTTAACAGTACTATCAGTCAAAAATTTAAATTATATACCTTCATAAACACCTTTAATTTCATAGTTTCTTTTGCTGCCCCTGATTTCTGTTTTACGAAAACATACAACTTCCACCTCTATATTATGGTAAAGAAAGCCTTTTGCGTATGAGATGATGCGATTAGTAGCAGCCATTCCAATTGGAAAGGGTTCTGCAGTGAAAATAAATTTTTTTTTATTCATTTCTTAATCGACATCATTTATGAACCTATAGGTACTTGATAATAGCTTGTTCAATTATACCCACCATTGATCTACCTGCTATTTTTCATTTTAATGGCAATAAATCGTTTATAATAAATGATTAAAGTTAATACATACACAAATCCACCAAATATTTTTGCAGCACCCGCTCCCAAAGCCCCATATTTTGGAATCAAGAGTACATTGGCAATGAGTAAACTAATCCCAGACAATATTGCAGAATTTCTGAGTGATTTGCCTTTTCCATGGGCTCTGAGAAAGTAATTAAAATAATCTCCAAAACCATAAAACATTACTCCTATTGCAACTAAAACTGCTATAGGCACAACTCTAATATAATATTCTGAGTACAGAAATAATATTACCGGTTTAATAAATATTATCATTAACATTAATGCAGTAAAAGAAACAAAAATTGTAACAATGGTAAGTTGTCTTGGAAGGGACTTAATATATGCAAATGACTTAAAAAAAGTTGTGCCAACAACTCTTGGAATAAAACTTAGTGGTGTGCAAATCATAAGAGCCAAGGAAAAAAATCCGACATCAACATTATCAGCTCCAAAATAGCTTAATAAAAGTCCAGTAACTCGTCCCAATCCATAACCAAATAAAGCACCTGTATATACATGAAATCCATACCTTTTATTCATTAAATATAGTTCATTCAATCGATACCGAGTACTTTTAAAGATCGGTTTGATTTTAATAATAATTAATAAAAAGATGATTAAAAATCCGAGATAATAACTAATTAATACTGTTTTCAAATTTATAAAAGAAAACGATAGAAATAAAAGCAACAAAACAAGATAAACCGCCTTTGGGCCAAATCTAAAAACGGACAAGTCTTTGATTAAATTATTTCCTCGCAATAGTTGATCTAAACAAGCTCTTAAAGGAAAAATAAATGAAAAAGGAATTAGTAAAACAAATATTTTTGTTAAACCTTTCAAATGCAAATTCTCATCAAACTTAGCGTAAAATGATAAGCCAATGACCATAATAACAAATATTGCAAATGTTAATATTAAAGAAGCTCCATATATTTTTCTACTCCTTATACTAGAATAACTAAAAACTAAAAGTCGGCTTGCAGAAATGAAAAAACCAAAATTTACAATAGATACTAGAAAAGTAAAAATATATAAAAGTAAATTATAATCCCCATAGGCTTCCGGCCCTAAATTCCTGGTAACAATTATACTTGTACCAATTCCAAGAAAGATATTTGCGATGCTAGCTGAGTACAGTAAAGAAACCTGCTTTATCTTTTTCTTATTCGCCAGAATGAAATCGTATATACTGTTGATTACTAGCTTCAAAACTTATGGCTTTTAGTTTTTAACAAAAAAAATGATATTCCTACACCTATTAATAATAAGACAAAACATTACTTTTTGTGATATAATTTTGTTTGTTATATTTATTAAATACTAGTATCATAATTACTCCAGGTTGCAGAATGTCGAAATTAACTTCTGTAAAATTCATTAGTATAAAACCAAGAAAACCATAGAATATCCCTAAAAAACCTGCTTTTTTTGAATATAAAAATATGCTGAAAGATAGTTTGTACAAAAAAATAAAGTATAATAATCCCCCAAAAATTCCGTAATAATATAGCAATGACAAATATCCCACATGTATCTGTGATGTTCTTCCTTGTAATTCTCTCAATAATGTTTCATCTCCGGAATCACCCCCAAAACTATGAGACCTGCCTTTACCAAACCATGGGTTCTCAGGAAACAGCTTGACGAATATGTAAAAAGCAAATATTCGTGTTCCGGCAGTCATATTAGATAAACCGCCCTCTCTATTGTGTTCAAAAATTCTATTAGAAATTATATCATCAACAGGTAAACCAATACCCTTTGAAATATAATAGCCTGCAAAGGATATTACAGTTGTAACCATTATAATCAAAATAATACTCTTAAATATACTGGCAGTACTACGAATATATATAAAAAACAACAAAAAGTAATTAAGCATAATCCATCTCCATTTTGATAACAACACTACTATACCTCCTATGATCATGAAGAATAAACTTAACGCTCTCTTCCCTTTAACTAAATTCAAATTAACCAAAATTGCCAGATACGGAACAACTGTTAATCCGAGTGAAATATTTGCCCCTGTAGCTGAGAAAATGGAATGAAGTCTTCGATCATAAACAGGACCAGTCAAAGAATAGTCACGGATTGTCATAAACCTGAAGTCAATAACTTCTTGATATACAATTACTAAAAACGAACATATAAAAACAAAAATAAAGATAATTGGCAATCGGATAATAAATCGTTTAGTAAAAGTGATATTATCAATTATAAATAATATGAAAAAAGATGAAATAAGTCTATTAAGATAAATGTATTGTAAAGTAAAATCCTTATCTGCCAGATATAAATCAGAAACTATTGTATAAACTAAAAAGAAAAAGAAAAAAATCGTATAACCCGATATATTGACTTTCTTATTAGTTATTAGTATCGATAAAATAATTAATAAGACTGACAGAAAAAATAAAGCAAAAAACAAACTATTCCAGCCAATATTAAATAATGTAGTACTCAAATATCCTACAAAAGGAGCCAGTGCAAAAACTAAAATTATTAAACGATTTATTTTATTTACAAATGACGACATGTTAGATTAACCCCATAAAAATGTTCATTTATAACAATGTCAAACTTTGAACTTGGTTTTTATTTAAATAATTTTGTTAATTTCTCAAATAAACTTTTTGATTCATCATTATGATAATACCCATATTTTCCTCCATATTGCTTATACGTCTCCAAAGAGCTTTCTTTGACATCATTAAGAACATAAACCAATCTTTTGATCAGTCCTTGCTTTTCAGTTTGTTTAATCACATTTAATTGTTCCTTATTGGAATAACCCATACGGATTATAAATAAATTAATATCAGCTTTACTCCCAATTATTGTACCGTCAGTTACCACAAACATTGGAGCATTATCAATAATAATGACATCATATTGTTGTTTGGCCTGTTCAAGAAATTTTTCAAATTTTTGATTCCCTAAAAGTTCAGATGGATTTGGTGGTACAGGTCCCGCAAAAACAATATCCAGATTTTCTGTCGGGCCTTTATGAACAATTGTTTTAAAAATATTCTTACCAATAAGAAAAGTACACAAACCTTTATCGCTTTTCTCATCATCAAAAAAAGTTTTTAAACTGGGTTTGCGCAAATCTGCATCAACAAGCAGAACCTTTGTTTTATTTAATGAAAAAATTAATGCCAGATTACCTGCAACAAAAGATTTTCCTTCTTTAGGTATGGATGAATGGACAGCAATTACTTTTTGCTTCTCATCATATAGCATGTACATTAAATTAGTTCTCAATTGACGAAAGGACTCGGAAATCGCTGATTGAGGATCTGTCAGTACTGGTAATCCCAATTTTTCCTGACTATGATAAATCTTACCGACAATACTATTATCAACTTGCTTTTCAACTTCTTCGGTCTTTGTTATAGTAGTGCTGAAATAATATACTGATGTGATAATTGTAATTGGAATTAACAATCCAAGAATTAGTCCCACCAATGCATCCCTGGTGGTTTTCGGTCCAATTTGAATCGCTCTTTCGACCCTTGCTCTGTCCAATATTTGAATATCAGATACATTGGAAGCCCTGGTTATGGCTGCTTCAGCCCGTTTCTCTAACATGAAAGTATATAGTTCATTATTAATATCAAATTCTCTCTTGACATTAATATAGTCTTGTTCGGTTTTAGGCAGTCTTGATAATTGTGTATTAATTTCACTTTTTCGATCTAAAATATTCTGTAACTCAATTTTTACATTATTTATTAAATTCTTAAGGTTTTCGTTTAACATTTGCATTGTTTGAGTTATTTCATTGTTGATCGAAATCAATCCCGGAAAGGTTTCTTTGGCACTATAGGAAAGTGTATTTCGTCTCGTATATAACTCAGTCAGTCTAGTTACTAAGCCATTCAGAGTCGGATCAGTAATACCCACAACCGAGGGGGTAATTACCTTTTCCATTTGCTTGGCATCTCCAACATATTTGATTAAATTTTGATAGTATTCAAAACGCATTTTAGCTATGCTTTCTTCAGATTCTAATTCTTCCAATCTTTGCACAACCAGTCCTCCTTCCTGGCTCAAATCCACAATGCGATTTCTGGAACGAAAATTTGTGTAGCTCCTCCCGCTCATCTGAAGGGAATCTACCAATCCCTGTAACTGAAAATTGATAAACTGTATGGTATTCTCAGAAACCTGATTTTTCTTTTGTAAATCATATCGAATATATACATTACATAATTCATTAAGAAATGATGCTTCTCTCGCAGGTTGATTCCCTCTTATATTCAATCTGATTAAATCGGCCTCTGCATTTACTAAATATATATCAAGTTTTGTCTGATAGACCATTGTCAATTGATCCAGATCCTTGAAAGAGAAAAAATACTCACTTTCCGGATCATCTTTTTGACCTGGAACTCTTTCTACTATAAAATGGAAAAACCTATTTCTGAATGGGTTCCCAAATCGGTTCTTTTGCTCAAATTGTATCAACTCCTTCTTTCCATTCACAAAAGCCTCTTTATCTACAGATAACTGGTATTCTTTTTCTGATACAGCTGTTATCTTAATTGGAATATTACGAAGGTTCAGGAAATCATCATACAATGTGATTTTAAAAGGAGCACTTTGGTAAAGATCTTCAGTTATAAACAAGTTTCTTTTATACCAAAAAACTTTCCAATCAAGATTTTCAAGAGCCTTGTGGTTTAAATAGTTAGATTTGAGTATCTCAATATGATTTTGAATGTTTGCACGAGACCTTAACATATCAATGCTAAACAAATTCGTCATTTCTCCTGAGTTTTCCCGGGGTATTAAAGAACTTCTAATTTCATATTCTGGCTGTATAAAAACATCCATTTTATAGCCAATCCCCATTCCTAATACACCAAAAAATATAAACCAATACCACCTACTCAAATATTTATAAATAAGCTCCTTGTTAATTACTTCTTCCTGTTCAGTATTTACTTCATTAAGCTCTTTCATCTAAATTAATTTTCAACTTATTGATATTTAGTTATTTAAGCATGAAGGGCACGAGCCCAGAAAGTTTGTCACACAGTAACAATTCAAAATACTCTTTTTCTAATCAATTCATTTTATTCCTCAGCATTTGACTAATAGTTTATTTTTGTCTCTTATATAAAAGTATCAAAATAAACGCAATTTTTTGCCACTATACCTAAATTTTTAATATTAATTCTCCCCCTATATTGTTGAATTGAAGATTCCCTTATTGCTATTCAAAATCATCGATCTTTATATGATACTCATTTACCTAACAGCTTAAAAAGGTGACCACCAAATACTATTTGAAAAAATATATAAATTAATTTTTCTGCAGATTTGAAGGAAGCATGGAACGACCATGAAAATACGCTCTCGACTACAGGCTTCTTATTTTATTTGTAGTTATGTTATAAACAGCTTTAATAAAATATCTCAAATCGGTTAAATACGGATGCTTTTCATGCTCGACTATATATATTCTTTCCGATTCAATATATTCTTTAACATCCTGTTTTAACAAAGCAACGTAAGGGGGAATACAACCTGGTTTAAGTTTCATTCTTTTTTTCTTTATATCCTCAGGATATTCTTCTAAAAATCGCATGCTTACTGGTCGGATACCTACAAGATTCATTTCTCCTTTTAGTACGTTTATCAGTTGTGGGATTTCATCCAACCAAAATTTTCGAAATACTTTACCCCATGGAGTAAGCCGGAAGTCATTGGCAGGCTTACCAAGCTTATTATATCCGTTATGCTTCAAAACATAGTCCTGCAAATATTCAGAATATGGATGCATAGTTCTGAATTTATACACGCTTATAATTTTACCTCCTTTGCCAATACGCATTAATTTAATAATTGGCCCATAATTTGGAGACATATTACAGTTCGGAACTCTACTTTTATTCGCAACAAAATATGTAATATTGTTGATTTCCTTATAATTCACAATACTAAATCCACAAAAGACCAATCTCCCCAAAGTTTCTGCTTTCGAAATGAATCTGTACTTCCTCTTAGTAATAAAAAAATAAAATTTTCTCAAATAACTAATTTTAGGCATAACCCGGTGAAAAATAAACTCAAAAAATATAATAATGCTTGCAAGATACGTGTTCCAATGACCATACAAACGCTTATTTCTTTGCCTGTTTGTTTCCACACATCCCAGATAAGAGCCTCCCACCGGCAACACTGCATTAACCTCTCTAAAATGCCTATTTATATAGCAGCAATTATTGGTTATATCCAAGTCCATCACCGTTTCAAGGCTTTTCTCATTGTTGTTTGTAAGATAGGTTTTTGATGAAAGTGAAATATTGTGCGAGATCGCATGCAAAATCTTATCAGTTGAATCAAATTTAATATATTTTGTGAAAAAATTCTTTACAGGAGTATCTACATTAAAACCATTGAAATCTGAACTTTTTCTGGAGGCAATCCTATCAAATTTCAGTTTATAATAATCTCTATAGTCAAGGAGATAATTAGGCCTTTCAAACTGAATTTGCTGATCTGTTTTAACAAGATTTTCTTTAAAAAAATCACTTAAACGAAAAACTTCCCTTAAACCGTGCATTTTTAGTTAGGTTAAATAAAAACTTGGTGTAAGATTTTCTATTAAATTACATAAGTATAATATAAAAATCAACAAATAATCATTTTAAATATATTTAGAAAAAATAAAAATGCATAAATCACTCGATTTAGAGTAGTGAATGTAAAATATTCTCACTAAAATAGTTTTATTTATGCATTTCCTTACCTGAGTTAGATCCGGATAAAAGAACATTTTATTGATATCCGAGAGGAACCATTACTAACAACAGATTATTGTTGTGTAAAACAAATGTTATAAATGTGATGGTCAAAT
>Ga0164313_10002597_pt1 | contig 16160 bp, 13 predicted proteins | sample GuaBasSedimGuay4_FD_113735 | JGI IMG/M metagenome (GOLD analysis project Ga0164313, IMG submission 113735) | Subseafloor sediment microbial communities from Guaymas Basin, Gulf of California, Mexico - Guay4, Core 4569-4, 0-3 cm | ecosystem: Environmental > Aquatic > Marine > Hydrothermal vents... | reverse complement strand
TGAGTACATTTAGCGGCGTGCCCGATATGTCTCTGATCGAAGACATTATCGCCTCGCATCATGACGCCGATGTTGCCTATGCAGTCATAGACAACCACAAACGGGGTGACTACAAGCCTTACCTGCTCAAGACCAAAGACCGCGGAGTCAGCTGGCAACTCATCAGCAACGACCTGCCGGAACGGGGCACGGCACACACCATCATCGAAGACCATATCGACCCGAACCTTTTGTTTGTCGGCACGGAATTCGGGCTGTTCTTCAGCAATAATGGTGGTTCCAAATGGACCGGGCTCACCTCGCTGCCAACCGTTGCCGTGCGTGACCTTGAAATCCAACGCCGCGAGGGTGACCTGGTGGTAGGTACCTTTGGACGTGGCATCTATATCCTCGATGACTATTCACCATTACGTTCCGGTGCAGATGATCTGAAGGCTGAGGCCAGCCTGTTTGCTGTTCGCGACGCCTGGCTCTATGTGCCGGATGATCGCCGTGGCTGGGGCGGCAAAGGCGACTGGGGCGTGGGGCGTTATTCGGCCGACAACCCACCCTATGGCGCAGTATTTGCCTATTACCTTTCAGAAGACCTGCAATCGCTCAAGGACCAACGCCACAAAGCTGAAAAAGAACTCGCAAAAGATGGCGATGATACACCTTACCCAAGCTGGGACCAGTTGCGTCGCGAGGATCGTGAAGAAGCACCATCGATCACATTCACGGTGCGCGATTCAGCCGGCAAAGTTATTCAACGCATCAACGGCCCGGCCGGCAAGGGCTTCCACCGCGTCGCCTGGAACATGCGCTACCCGGCGCCGGACCCGGTCAACCTCAAGCCCAAGACCGATTATGCCCCATGGGCGGGACCACCCAAGGGTCCGATGGCCACACCGGGGCAGTACAGCGTAACGATATCAAATCGTGTTGAAGGTAAGTCGGTCGAAATTTCTGCCGCACAGACATTCTCGCTGAAACCCCTGTTCGAAGGCGGATTGGTTACAGGCGACCGCCAGGCATTACTTGAATTTGAAATGCAGTCCAACGACTTGTATCGCGCAGTCGAGGGTGCAAACAGAGCCGTGGGCGAACTCGAGACACGCATTGAACACCTGTTAAAAGCTGCTGATGACACACCATCATCTTCTGAAGCCCAGGCACAGTTGTTACGAACACTGACTACCCGTTTGCGGGATCTCAAGGTTCAGCTCACCGGCGACAGCACAATTTCCAGCCGGGCGGAGACAGTGCCTATGTCCATTACCAGCCGGATCGGCAATATCGTCGGTGGTCATTGGGACAGTCAATCTGCTGTGACGGGTAATTACCGGGATTCCTACGCGATTGCAGCACAGCAATTTGAGGTAGCGCTCGGTGAGTTGAAGTCGATTTCCAACGACCTTGCAGAAGTTGAAGCATCGTTGCAGGCTGAAGGTGCGCCGTGGACACCAGGGCGGATTCCGGATTGGCCGTGATCGCTTTGATCGCCGCGAGACGCGGCTCCTACACGGGGTCGGAGTCGCTTGTAGGAGCCGCGTCTCGCGGCGATTTCATTATCCGTGACGTAATTGGCTGACGGCTATGCTCCTGCTTATAATTTATGTCCTGGTCGCACTGGTTTTCTCATTCCTGTGCTCCATCGCTGAAGCAGTGATACTGAGCGTCACTCCTGCCTATATCGCGCTTCAAGAGAAAGAGGGCAAGCCATCCGGCAGCTTGCTGAAGAAGCTGAAAACTGACGTCAACAAACCACTGGCCGCCATTCTCACGCTCAATACGATTGCGCACACGATGGGGGCCGCCGGTGCCGGCGCCCAGGCTGCCATCGTGTTTGGCAACGCCTACCTGGGTGTGATATCTGCCGTCTTGACTTTGTTGATCCTGGTGTTTTCAGAAATCATCCCGAAAACGCTGGGCGCTCACTATTGGCGCCAGCTTGCACCAGCTACCGCGTATAGCCTGAAGGGACTGATCTGGATACTTTACCCCTTTGTCATGCTTGCTGAGAAACTGACCAGTGGAATGGTCGAGGCCAGCACACTCACCGGCTTCAGCCGTGGCGAGTTTGCCGCCATGGCCGATGTCAGCGCTGAGGAAGGCGTACTGGCCGAACGTGAATCCGAAATCATGAAAAACCTGCTTCAATTACGCCATACGCGCGTTCAGGATGTCATGACACCGCGCACGGTCTTGTTCTCGCTACCGGAAACAACCACGGTTGAAGGGTTTTTCGGGACTCATGACCAACCTCAGTTTTCGCGCATCCCGATTTATGATGAAGACCCCGACCAGGTGAATGGTTTCGTACTACGTACAGATATGTTGCTGGCCCGGGCACGCGGGGAGTGGGATAGCACACTGCTGGGTTTCCTCAGAGAGATTCTGGTGTTGCCCGAGTCTATTTCCCTGGCCAACGCTTTTAACCAGGTGATGGTTGAAAAAGCACATATTGCGCTGGTAGTGGATGAGTACGGCGATTTGCAGGGAATTCTCACCCTGGAGGATATACTCGAGACCCTGCTCGGACTGGAGATCGTGGATGAAGCAGACGCTACAGTGGATATGAGGGAGTTGGCGCAGAAAAAATGGAAGAAACGCGCAGAAAAAATGGGCCTGGATCTGTAGCAGTACCGTACTTTTACCAACCGTTAACGATTTTTATCCTGGTTCTTCTGCTAATGATAAAAACCACTCCGCTCATTTAACTCTCCTGGGTAAGTGGTTTCCAGCAATTGACGACCGTATCTTTTTTACTCGGACAAAGAGTCTTTAGCTATTGCTTTCACAATATATCGTTTCGGTGCATGCCCGACGAAATAGAAAGGGTAACAGGTCACAATGGTCAGGGTCTTATCTTCGGTTGGTGCCAATATGGACGTATCGCTCTTTGGTATTATCGTGATGGATGTAACCGCATAGCTTTCAACACCAAGCGTCGTTTGTATCTCAATATCATCACCCACCTCAATATCTTTGAGGATCCGGAAAAAACCATCACGATGACCAGAGATTCCAAGGTTGCCGACCTCATCCATTTTCGCCATTCCCTTGATACGTCCGAGGCCACGGTTCAGATAGAACTCGTCCGTTCCATTATAAATAGGCACCTGGAGATTCAATTTTTCTATCGTGAATATTCCCAGTGGCGGCGCTGTATTAACCTTCAGCGTATCCTCATAATCCGTGATTCTCTTCGCATTCCATAAGGACGTGTCGGGCTCCCCTACATGTGTAAGGACACTTTCTCCCGTGTGCCGATTCTGGATCCAGATGGGTTTTAACGCCGATGATTGAGATTGATCCTTGCCTTCAACAGACCCTTGTCCGGTGTTTGCTTCAGCCTGAATGTTAATCGTGAACAATGCGATTACAGCCAGGTAACAACCTGCTATCAGCCTGCCATGGTCATGCTTCATAATTTGACTCTCTGTTAATCTCAGTATCCTAAGATATTCACTACTGGTTGAAAAATCAATAAACCTGATCGTAATTGCCAATGTTGACAAGCAGGATTTTGTTCCTGTCAATGTTCAGCTTCAAATTGTCCTGTAACGACCCATCTAAGAGACTAAACTACCATGCCAACACTGTAGATCATCAGAGAAATACAAAATGGACAAAACCACGCCTTTGAGATTGCACGTCCCCGAACCATCATCTCGGCCTGGCGACAGTCCTGACTTCAGTTATATTGATATACCACAGGCAGGCACAACGCGCAGACCGGAAGTGGACTGCCCTGCCGATAGCATGCGCGATCTCGCTTATGGGCTGGTAAGGGTACTGAACGACAAGGGTGAAGCGCTTGGTCCCTGGGCCACGGACCTCGACAAAGCACTGCTGCTAAAGGGTTTGCGTGCCATGCAAAAAACCCGTGCCTTTGACGATCGCATGCTGATGGCCCAGCGCCAGGGCAAAACGTCAATCTACGTACAATGCAGGGGCGAGGAAGCAATCGCCTGCGCGCACAGGCTGGCACTGGGTGAAGGTGATATGTGTTTCCCGACCTATCGCCAACAGGGATTACTGATCACACAGGATTTCCCGATCGAAGACATGATCTGCCAGATTTACAGCAATTCCAAAGACAAGCTGGGGGGGCGTTCATTACCGTTTTTTTACTCGGAACGTGAGGCTGGATTTTTCTCGATCTCAGGCAACCTTGGCACCCAGTTTATCCAGGCAGTCGGCTGGGCAATGGCCTCGGCGATCAAGGGTGATACCCGGATTGCCTCCGGCTGGATCGGTGATGGTGCAACAGCCGAAAGCGACTTTCACGCAGCACTGGTTTTCGCCTCTGTCTACAAGACGCCGGTGGTTTTGAACGTGGTCAACAACCAATGGGCGATCTCTTCTTTCCAGGGTATTGCCGCTGGCCAGGCAGCCAACTTCGCCTGTCGCGGACACGGTTTCAATATTCCATCATTACGGGTGGACGGTAATGACTTCCTGGCAGTTTACGCCGCTTCCAGTTGGGCCATAGAGCGCGCCCGCAGCAACCTTGGCCCAACCCTGATTGAGTGGGTGACTTACCGTACATCAGCTCATTCCTCTTCGGACGATCCTTCCAAGTATCGCCCGAAGGATGAGTACCAGGCCTGGCCATTGGGTGATCCGATTGAAAGGCTCAAACAACACCTGGTTAATAAAGGTTGGTGGGATGATGACCAGCACGCAGCGATGGAACAGGAGCTTAAAGAAGAAGTAAAAGCTGCTGCCAAGGCAGCCGAATCTTACGGAACCCTCGGCAAAGGCCCGGTTCCGGGTGCCGGTGAAATGTTTGAGCATGTTTACAAAGATATGCCTCCACACCTGCAAAAGCAGCGTAAGCAGGCGGGAATTTAGCAATGGCCACAATGAATATGATCGGCGCCATCCGCGACGCCCTTGATGTAAAGATGGCCGATGACGAAAACGTCGTCGTGTTTGGTGAAGATGTGGGTTACTTTGGTGGTGTTTTTCGTGCCACCGAAGGCCTGCAGGAAAAATATGGCAAATCGCGGGTTTTCGATACACCGATCTCCGAACTGGCGATAATCGGGGCTGCTGTTGGCATGGGCGCCTACGGCCTGCGCCCGGTACCGGAAATCCAGTTTGCTGACTACATATTGCCCGCATATGACCAGCTTGCTTCAGAGGCCGCGAGACTGCGCTACCGGTCCTCCGGTGAATTCAATGCACCAATCACGGTGCGTACACCCTGTGGCGGGGGTATCTTTGGCGGGCAAACCCATAGCCAGAGCCCCGAAGCCCTGTTTACACATGTCGCCGGGCTCAAAACCGTCATGCCATCAAATCCGTACGATGCAAAGGGCTTGCTCATCGCTTCGATCGAAGACGACGACCCGGTGATTTTCCTGGAGCCAAAACGGCTCTACAACGGTCCATTCGACGGCCACCACGACCGTCCGGGCGTACCCTGGAGCAAGCACCCCGATAGCGAAGTGCCGGAAGGTCATTACACCGTACCACTGGGTAAAGCCCGGATCACGAGGGCTGGTGAAGCTGTAACCATACTGACATATGGCACGATGGTGCATGTCTCGGAAGCGGCTGTTAAAGAGTCCGGAATAGACGCCGAAATCATCGATCTCCGCACTCTGCTTCCGCTGGATGAAGAGACCATCGAAGCATCAGTGAATAAAACCGGCCGCTGCGTAGTCGTCCACGAGGCCACCCGGACCAGTGGTTTCGGCGGCGAGCTTATCGCTATAGTTCAGGAGCTTTGTTTGTATTCGCTGGAAGCACCCATAGAGCGCGTAACCGGTTGGGACACACCTTACCCGCATGCCCAGGAGTGGGATTATTTTCCCGGTCCGGACAGGGTTATCGAAGCACTGAATAAAGTGATGGGGCAATAGGGGTCGAATGGTGCCAAACTTGAAGATTCCTTGCCTGACTACTCATATCTCAAAGCATCAATCGGATTCAACTGTGCTGCCTTGGCCGCCGGTACAATACCGAAAATCACACCGACTGCACCACAAAAACCAAAGCTGAGCATGACGGCCCACAGCGGTACATGGGCTGCCGGGAAGCCCGGTAACAATGACGCCACCAGTGCCCCCACGCCATAGCCGATGGCGACACCTACCAGGCCGCCAATCATGGTCAGAGTCAGTGCTTCGATCAGGAATTGCAGCAGGATATCCTGGCGGGTAGCACCCAGGGCCTTGAGTATGCCGATCTCGCGTGTTCTTTCGGTAACCGATACCAGCATGATATTCATAATGCCAATACCACCAACCAATAAAGATATGCCGACAATGCCGATGGACACGGCGGTAATGGTGCTGATGACCTTGTTAAACGATTCGGTCAGCTGCTCTGCAGTTTGTACTTTAAAGTCGTCAGGTTCACCGGATTTAAGACCATGTTCCTGCCGCAAAACCCTGCGTATCCGGTCTTTAATTTCATCCTGGCGGTTCATGTCATCCACAATCAGCTGGATCTGAATATCAAGATCCCTGGATGCCCCCATGATACGTTTAGCCGTACCGTAGGGCAGCAATACATAGTCGTCCTGTGAGAATCCCAGCAATTCACCACGCTTTTCGATGACACCAACAATTTTGCACCATTCATTGCCAACCCGGAAAAACTTGCCGACCGGGTCGCCCGGGATTTCCAGATTTTCAATTACATCAGCACCCACCGCGCAAACCAGTCGACGTCGCGCATCGTCATCGGCGGTAAAAAAGCGGCCTTTCTCAGGATAAACGCTGTTGACATCAAGATAGCTTGGGCCAATGCCAATCACCTGCGAGAATGATGTCTGTGAGCGGTAGCTGATGCCACCGCGTCTGCCACTTTGGGTGTACAGGATCGGTGTGATATCAGAAATACCGTCGATACGATGTGTAATAAGCCGCATATCGCTATCTCGCAACTTGGCGAAACGGCCCTGTAACTGCTTTTTAAACGGTGTGTAGGAGCGCACCGTCAGGGAGTTGCCACCGAGGCCTGCAAACTGTGCATTGATCGTGTATGACAGACCTTGCACGATCGAGACTACCGCGATGACCGACGCCACACCAATAATGATGCCCAGCGAGGTGAGCAGGGAACGGAATCCATGCGCACGGATGGATTCGAGTGCAGAACGGAAGCTTTCGAGTAACATGAACATTAGTGTGCGCGGTCTCCATGCCCTCTTAATATCGTCCCCTGTTGTTGTATATCGGACTCAACTTTTCCGTCTTCCAGCCGTATGACCCGCTCGCAGTGTGCAGCAATGTCAGCTTCGTGCGTCACCATGATGATGGTCTGGCCCTGGCCGTGCAGCTCATCGATTAAGGCCATGATCTCCTGGCTGGTCTTGCTATCCAGGTTGCCGGTAGGCTCATCCGCCAGCAATATGGCCGGCTTTCCTACCAGGGCGCGGGCAATGGCAACCCGCTGACGTTGTCCACCGGACATTTCGTTGGGCCGCGAAGCCAGGCGATCACCGAGGCCAACGTGTTCCAGTGCTTCACTGGCTATCTGTTTACGTTCGGCGCGCGGAATTCCCCGATAGACCAGTGGTTGCATAACATTCTTCAAGGCGGACGCCCGTGATAACAGGTTAAAGCTCTGGAATACGAAACCGATTTCGCGGTTACGGGCTTTGGCCAGTTCTGCTTCAGTCATCTCGCTGACATTGGTACCATTGAGCAGGTATTCCCCTTTGGTGACACGGTCCAGGCAACCAATGACATTCATCATGGTGGATTTACCGGAACCCGATGCACCTATAATTGCAATGTACTCATTGCGCGATACATTGACGTCTACACCATCCAGCGCATTCAGCACCTGGTCGCCCATTTTGTAAGTCCGGTAAACATTCTGGAGCTGGATGACCGGTGATTCTTTTTCACCCGACGGCATCAGTCTTCGTCATCCTCGTCTTTTTCGTCTTCATCTTTTTCCTCAACTTCCTCGCCATCCTGCAAATGCCGTAACACGCGGAACGGGCCGGTAATCACAATCTCGCCCTGTTCCAGCCCCTCCAGGATTTCCTGGTCGCTATCACTGGAAATTCCGACTTCAACATCTTTGCGAGTCGCTTTGCCATCCTTCATGACGAAAACAAAAGACTGTTCATCCTTGCCTTTTTCATCTTCATCCAGTTCTTCGTCATAACGCACCGCCTGCACCGGCACCGCCAGGGTTTCCTCGCTGCTCTCGGTGTAAATATCGGCCCGCACGCTCATACCGGGACGGATGGCCATGCTGTCCTGTTCATCCAACAGGATCTTGACTAAAAAAGACAGGCTTTGCTGGCCGGCTTTTGCACGTGCAACCGTTGCGATGGATTGAATCGTTCCAGACAGCGGTGTGTCCGGATAGGCGGCCGTAAAGATATCGGCCTTTTGATTTTCATGCACCAGGGCTATGTCCGCCTCATCTACCTGCACTTCGGTCAGTGTCTCCGAAGGATCGGCGATGACCATCATGGTGGAACCGGGGATATTGGTGGTACCCGCAATCACGGTTTCCCCCTCCTTGATATCCACCTGGATAACGACACCGTCAATCGGCGATTTGATACGTGTCTTGCCCAGTAACTCTTCAGACTGATCAAGCGCAGCGCGGGTCTGCAGCAGGGATTCCTTCAAAGACCTTTGGTCTACATGGGCCAGGGCCAGCTCACTTTCGAGGGCTTCATAACTGTCCTGGTCAACCAGATCTTTAGCAAACATGATTTTCTGACGGTCGAAGCGATCGGTCAGGGTTTTGATCATCAGGCGTTGCCGTTCGATGGCGATTTCCGCAATCCGGACACGCGCTTTCGCCTGGTCAACCTGGGCCTGGTAAGTCTTGGGGTCCAGCGTAATCACCGGGTCGCCCTTGCTGACCTTGTCAGCCTCTTCAACATGCACTTTAATGACCTGTCCGATCACCTCGGAGCGCAGTTGCACCTGTTCACGGAAGGCGAGGGTACCGGAAGCCAGGATCGAGCTTTGAATCAACGTGTATTCAACTGCCTGTATCTCAACCTGCTTGGCATCGGTGCCACCGGTGAACTTCGATATCAGTGGCAGGCCCACCAGTAACACTGCCAGACCGGCAAATATCAGAATCTTTTTCATGTGGCCTTACCGTGCGTTCAGTGCTGCCCAAATGCCAAAGATCAGCACCCAGGGCAACGCGGCAACGACCCAGGACTTCATGGTTGAAGCACCGGTCCAGCGCTCAAAACCGATAGCGGCCAGGAATATGGTCCAGAAACTCAAAATGCTCACGGAGTTGCCCCAGGTATGCCAGGTCTCACCCGGACTGGCATGGATCAAAAGTGCATTTAGCGACAGTGGTTGCAAACTCGTTGATGCCAGCTGATTGGAATCAGCCATCAATATCATTGCCAGCGCTGCCAATGACCCGAAAACATTTACAAAGCTGATCCAGACAGTGAACGAGAACCACTGACCAAAACCAATTTCTGCGCCCGAGGTCATTTTATTAACCAGGTGGAAATAAACCGCCTGGATGGCATAGATGACAAACGAAAAAACCAGGATGCTGATCAGTGTGATCCACATGGTTTGCCCGGGCTGCATAAATTGCCTGATAGCATCAGCAGACTCTGCACGGTTTTCAGGTGGCAGCCCACGAATGGTCTCTTCAACCAACCATGAAAAATCCACCCAGCTGTAATAATACGCAAACACACCCATTGCCAGCGCCACGCTGATCAGCAATGGCCACCAGAACCAGCGTGTGTGTTGTTTAACTTCGTCCAGGGCTTTGCCTGGTGACGCGATGATATCTGTCATCGCGTTAAAGATCGAATAATTAGTATCGCTCATTTGTTATCTCCCTCTTGAGCCAGCAGTATCTACCTTTTCATCGATCAGCAACAGGGCCAAAAGTCGTGTAGGAGCGGCGTCTCGCCGCGATTTTTTGTTTGGTGTGACGAAAGAGCAAAAGCAAGAGCATCGCCGCGGGGACGCGGCTCCTACAGCTGCCCTTCCGGGGCTATGCGCATGATGAAGGCTTTGAATCTTAGCCAGGTGCTGGCCTGGGGCTCATTGGTTTCAACTACTTCCTTGCCATTGATCACTGCCGTCCAGCGCAGTTTGCCTTTTTCATTCTCGGTCACCCGGTAGGCAAATGATGGCAAAGCCTCGAAAAAACGCGTGGTCATTCCATCGGTCAGATCCGCATTGTCTACCATCACACCGAACTCCGTATTAATATCAATGGAGCGCGGATCGAGATTCAACGAACCCACAAATAAATAACGGCGGTCAATTAACATTCCCTTGGTATGCAGGGTTGTCGAATCATAACTTTGCTTGATGCCCCCCTCCGGCACCTTCGACGCATCTACCCTGGCTTCATATAGTTCCACGCCGGCATCTATGACGTCATGACGATAACGGGCGTAACCTCCATGTACCGGCACATGATTATTAGATGCCAGTGAGTTGGTAACAATGACAACCTTTACGCCCTTGGCCACGATACTGCGCCAGAATTCGACACCATTTTTGCCCGGAATAAAATAGGGTGTGATGACCACCACTTCTGAAGTTGCCTCATCAATCTTTTTGGCCAAAGCTGTAACCAGTATCTTCTGATCTGCAGAGACCGCATTCAAAAGTTTGTCGGGGTCATCAGTAATGACCTCGCTATCAGCGGGGAAAAGCTTAACGCGATCCTCGACCACATCCAGCATCAGGGGGGATGAAAGAGCCTTGCCATGGATCGAGTTGGTGGCCTCGATAACGGTCTTGTCGAAATTTGCACGCGCTGCTACCAGGTCCGGTTTTTCTTTATCTGTTTCAAAAGCTTTCATCGGCACTGCCAGCTTGTGGTTCCAGAAAAGATCAAAGGTCTGCGCAATCTCCGCGGCGACCGGCCCGGCCGCGAACATGTCAAAATCCTTGAACTCGGTATCATCCAGTAATTCAAAGTACTCATCGGCGATATTGCGTCCACCCACAACACTCATTTGATTGTCGACGGTGAAAGACTTGTTGTGCATACGCCTGTTGGCGAGTTTGAAATCGCCAAGATAATTCATCATGTAAACCCCGCCCCTGCCAACCGGGTTAAACAGGCGGACCTCAATGTTCGGGTGCTGGTTCAGCAGTAACAAACCATCATCTTTTACAGTCGTAAAGATATCGTCGAGCAAGAACCTGACACGCACGCCACGATCAGCAGCCTCCAGCAATTTGATAACAAACAGGACACCGGCAGAGTCCGGCTTCATCAGAAAATACTGGGCATCAATCGTGCGCTCTGCCCGATCAATCATCGCAAGCCTGATCCCCAAAGCATCCAGCCCGCTGGTCAGCGGATAAAAACCGGATTTCCCCGGATGCTCGGCTGTCCATTCAGCAACCTCCCGGCCCAATGACGTATCGCCCGTCTCAACAACGGCTTCACTGTATTGCTTGGGAAAATCAAGTGGCGCGGTTGCGCAAGATGCCAGAAACAGCGTAAATATGAGTGGTACAAGGGTTTTTGAGAAACGGTTCATGATCATTCGACACATGATACCTGATCACCACAGTGACAGCGTCAAACAAAAGAGGTCTGATCGTGACCAGCCGTTACAACATCCCCAGTTCTTTTTTAAGCGTCTTCACCACGTAGGTATTCAGACTTTCACTAACCTTCATTGACTCAAGTGCGAGCCGTTCATGCAGTTCTTCACCTGTGCGGAGATTGAATTTGCCGGAATATGCCTTATTCACTGTTGGGCTTGGAAGTTTCTTACCTTCTTTTTCGCAGGTTTCCACTACATCTTCAATGGCCACAATAAGTTGCCTGAACACATCAGTTTCATCATCACCGTGTACCCCGCCATAAAAAAGACCGGGCGAACGCCCAACATAGCAGTCGTCATCATCAGACCAGTAAACCAATTTCAGATATTGATCGCTTTTGTTCATTTTTTCACCAACGATATCGCGTCACGAACCATGTTGACCTGGTAGGGACGTGCATCTTTACCTGCCTTTCCGCTAATAACCACAATCCCGCCGGTTGGATGAATGTATTTCCGGTGGCTGCCTTTCCCTGCAGAATAAATGAAACCGGCCTTCATCAAATTCTTCTCAAGTATTCGTATCTTCGGTGGCATTCAATGCTAGTACCAATATAGTACCATAATTTATGTAGGTAATTTACACTGATATTTGTGAGGTTTCGCCCTGGAACAAATGTCTTTTAATCCAGGGTGAATGAGACTACAGCTGAGTTTGTTGTAATATCATTCCCCCTGTCTTCACACCGGCACCCTGATGACACCCAAACCAGACCCGATCTATCTCGACCACAATGCCACCACCCCGGTGCTGCCGGAGGTTGTCGATGCCATGCTGCCCTGGCTGAGGGAACATTTTGGTAATCCGTCGAGTAATCATATTTACGGTTACCGTACGCGTGAAGCTGTGGCCAAGGCCCGGCAGAAGGTTGCAGAGCTGATTGGCTGCCTGCCCGATGAGATTTACTTCACTTCAGGAGGGACCGAGTCAAATAATCTGGCTATCTACGGTGTCACTGCTGCGCGCCCGGACCGTAAGCGCATTATCACCTCGGTCATTGAACACCCTGCAACCGAAATGCCCTGCAGATTCCTGCAAGACAACGGCTTCCAGATCAGCTGGACAGGTGTCGATGAGACCGGCATGGTCTGGCTGGATGCCATTGAGGCTTCGATAAGCCATGCGACATCACTGGTCACCATCATGCATGCCAACAGTGAGACCGGTACTTTACAGCCCATCCGCGAAATTGCCGACATGGCACATTCACATGGCGCCATCATGCATACCGATGCCGCCCAGACCACCGGCAAAACCCATTATTCTGTTGATGAGCTTGGTGTGGACCTGCTTTCAATCGTCGGACATAAAATGTATGCCCCAAAAGGGATTGGTGCCCTCTATGTGCGCCGTGGCATTAACATCGCTCCACACTCCCAGGGCGGCGGACATGAGCAGGGGCTGCGTTCAGGTACGGAAAACGTGCCTTACATTGTGGCTTTAGGTCAGGCCTGTGAAATTGCCCGGAAAGATGGAGAGCTGGCGAACGAGCGGATCCGGCAACTTCGGGATGACCTGTGGAATGCATTGAACGAAAAGATTCCCGGGCTTGTGCTTAATGGTCACCCTGAGTTGCGCTTGCCCAACACGCTCAACGTCCGGTTTCCCGGGGTTTCAGGTAATGTTTTGCTGGCACACGCTTCAGAGATCGCTGCTTCCACTGGCTCGGCTTGCCATGCTGAGGATGAGTCAGCTTCTGCGGTGATTAAGGCGATGGGGTTGACAGAAGCGGAGGCGCTTGGGTCTGTGAGGTTGACGCTTGGCAGGGGTACGGAAGTGGAAGATATTGGGTTAGCGGTTGAATCGTTGGAACGGGCATTCCGGGCGGTAGGGCATCGCGGTCAGCAGAACTGACCCCTCCGCCGCTAGTTTTCTAACACTAATTCTTTTAGGGGGCGGTTGTAGTATGTCAACATTTTTTGGGGTGCGAGTTCTCTTGCGCGGTGCAGGCTGTTCTGTGCGGCCACTGTCTGGCCGGATAAATATTGTGTTTTGGCCATGGCAAAATACAATATGTGGTCATTGTCTTTTTTCTTGATTGCGCGCTGTAGCAATTTGATGGACTCCTCGTACTGGCCCATTTCCAGCGAATCTTCACTCAACTTCATCAGGTAGTAAGGGTTTTTCTCACGATATTTCTCAACCTTGACCCGAAGGTCTTCAGCCGCTTCCGTGTTTTCCTGTACCAGGTAAACTTCGTACAGGTTGTTCATTGCCGAATATTCCGAGTGATCAATTTGCAGGGCAGTTTGATAGACCAGTTCTGCCTCATTGAGTTGTTCGTTGCGACCATAGACCACGCCCAGGTTTATCCACGGATCAGGCAAATCAGGCTGCGTATCAATAGCTGTAACCAGGTAAGCCCAGGCCGTGGGCAATTCATCACCCAGCAACGCCTCGGCACCAATATTGTTGTAATACAGTGCCTTAGCATATGGGTCCGGGATGATCCGACGTCGCTCGGACGGTCTGATTTCAACCCCACTGACATCTATCACGTAGCTGTACCTCGGGCTCGAAACAACAACGTTGATGTGCTTGATCAGCAACAATGTATCCTCACGGCTGGTCCATTCCGGCCGTCTGAAAACCTCCTGGTAATCCGCCTCCAGACCGGCCCCACGCGCCAGGGCAATCATCATATTGGCAAATCCGATACAGTTACCCGACCGGGTATCAAAGGCCTGCGCGGCCGTCAGGGTGCGGGCTTCATCATAGTCAAAGCCCAAAACACCGCTGCTGGTAACGGCCAAAGTAAGTAGGTTAAGTCTTGTTTCAGGATCACTGTAAGGCAGTATATAGCGCTCGAGAAAGGCTTCCATCTGTGGTGTGACTTCCAGCACGTCAACATCGGCAACCTGAATTTCAGGACCGGAATTCAGTAATGGTGGTGGTGTGGTGTCAACCGGACGCTGCGTGGCGCAAGCGGTAAGCACAAAGATGCCAACCAGCAGGAACACCGCCCTGCCGGGCAGAAAACGAACAACACTAACGTCGAGTAACAACTTCATATCCAGTTAAGTCGTAGACCATGATAACCCGCACTAGTTCTACTGCGCCGGTATCTTTTGAATGATCTGAAAACAATCTCAGTTTTTGAGAACTCAAGCAGTATGATAGACCAATGGCAAACTCCCACCCAAACCTGTCGAACCTGGCACTAAGCCATGAAGCACTATTTGACCGTCTGCGAGCCGGCCACACGCTGGTCACCGGCAACAGCAGATTGTCTCGCGTATTAGCCGGGCAATACAATCAATGGCGGGTAACCCGGGGTGACCGTCAGTGGCAAAGCCCGGTCATTCTTTCCTGGAATTTGTGGCTGGACAATCTTTGGGAAGAGGCAGGCTTGCAGAGCCTGGCCGGAACCAATCGCGCTGTGCCCGGAAACCGGCAATTGATCAGCCTGTGGGAAAGTACCTTAAAGAACGAGCCGATCACACATAACCTTTTACACCCGGAATCACTTGCGAGCCAACTGCGCGATACCCGCAAACTGATCACAGAATGGCAGCTGAGCTTTAAGGACCCGGCATGGCATGGTGACAAAAATGAAAACTTCACTGCATTTTATTACTGGAACAAAGCCTTCGAATCGCAATGTGATAAGGGCAACTGGATTGCACCGGAAGACCGGACGGCCCTGATTTGTAATGCAATCAGTGAATCGCAACTGAATGTACCCGTTGCTGTCGATTTACTCGGCTTTGATGAATTTAGTCCCGCGCAGACGGAGTTGCTTTCAGCAATGCTCGATTGCGGCAAATCTGTTTGCAGGCTCACCATTACACCGCACCAGGGAACTGCCGCCAGGTGGAAAAGCAAGGATAGCAAAACCGAGCTTCAGCATATGGCCCGTTGGGTACGTTACTGGTTTGAAAATGAGCCGGAGTCCAGCATTGCTGTCGTCGTACCGGACCTCCAGTCACGACGGCAGGAAATTGCACGGCAATTGGAACAGATCTTAAAACCTGGTAACAATTTTGACCGGCAACTGGCCAAACCCTGGAATATCTCGATGGGTGTGCCGCTCGCACGTGTACCGATGACCGAAACGGCATTTGACCTGTTGAACCTGCTGGATGAACGCATCAACATTCAGGAAATCAGTCGTGTTCTGAGATCGCCATGGCTGAACGGCGCAGCCATTGAACGCAACAGCCGTGCACTACTGGAGAAGTGCCTGCGGGATAAGTATCCGCGCCAGTTAAAACTGGAAGAAATCAGGTACCGCTCGGGTGAAATCAGAACACACGACCACCAGAATAATGAGCTTCCACAGAACCAACATGAACCACAACCCTGGAACAGTCCTGAATTAACCAGCGTACTCAATAAATTAGTTAGATTTGACGGTGCAACCAGGGCACAGCGACCGGCATCTGCCTGGGCGGAAGCATTCGATCAGCTGTTGGTGAGCCTGGGATGGCCGTTTGCGGGGGAAACAGACAATGAAACCCCAACCGGCGAACACAACGCCAACTGGCAAGCGTTACAAGCCTGGCGAGACGCGCTTCATGAGCTTGCATCACTCGACGCCACTATCTCCGGGCTTGGTCGCAAAGCTGCCATTAGCCAACTGAAAAAGATCTGCCTTGAAAAGATTTTTCAACCACACACGCC
>Ga0164313_10002596_pt1 | contig 16160 bp, 11 predicted proteins | sample GuaBasSedimGuay4_FD_113735 | JGI IMG/M metagenome (GOLD analysis project Ga0164313, IMG submission 113735) | Subseafloor sediment microbial communities from Guaymas Basin, Gulf of California, Mexico - Guay4, Core 4569-4, 0-3 cm | ecosystem: Environmental > Aquatic > Marine > Hydrothermal vents... | reverse complement strand
TCCTCTCGTACTCGTCGACAGCGTCGTTGGCGTGGCAGTCTCCGCAACCCCGCGCATCTTCCGCCTTCCGGACCGAGTGACTGAAGGTGGGCAGGATTCCCACAAAGGACTTGCCCTTCCACGGAGTCGTCTGATAGGTCGCCGGGTGCACCTTCCCGTTTTTGCGGTTGACCAGCATGATGAATCCATCGTGCTGCGTGAGCACGCGGTCCTGATACCCGCCCTCGACGTAGCTCTCGAAATGGCAGGAGTAGCAGGTCTCCGACGTTTCTATGTGGCAGGCGCTGCAGTCGACGGTGTCGAAGTGGATTTCGTGAGCCGCGAGAGTGTCGCTCGAGACCTCGGCGTGGCACACGATGCAGTTGGCCTCGATGGCATCGGGGTCGTACATCGTCTCCATGATGCGCCCGTTCCCGTGGACGTCGTTCGAGGTGTGGCAGTCCATGCACTCCAGACCCGCCTCCCGATGCACGCTGAAGCCATACAAACCGTTCTCGTGGCACTCGAGGCATCGATCCGGCGGCACTTCGTCTCCCGGGGCCGCGTGGCAATCTCTACAGTCCGGCTCGTAACTCGCGTCATCCACTGCGGTGCCGTCGGCGTACGTCCCCGGATGGCAGGTGTGACATGGCAGATCCCCATACGGGATCTGCGTGAGCCGACCCAGTCCGTCTTCGTAGACGTTCCTGCGCCCATCGCTCGCGCCCCGGGCGTGCAGGCTCGTCGGGAATCTCTCTTCGGGCGATAGCTCGTGGGTCCGCGCCGCCGGAGCCGGCTGGGGCTCCTGGGTGTGCAGCGTGCACGCGCTCGACATCAGCGCGGCTGCGGCCAGCAGGGAGAAGGCAATGAGGCGCTTCATGGGTGGTCTCTCCTTCCAACGTTTGGGGACCGGCGGGTGGGACTGAGATTGCCACAACCGGGGCTGCGAAGGCAAGGGACGAATCGTGTTTGGCCCCGCTTTTTGCCGTCAGCAGAATTCTGCCCATTTCCGGGCGCGCTGTTTGCCCGAAAGGGGTTATGATATTCACTCTTGCGCAGACAGGGAGGATACCGATGTTGCATTCTCGGCGGTCGCTAATCGGTCATCGGAGGACGTCCCGGTATGTGGCTCTGATACTCCTGATCGCTGGGCTGGTTTCCGCTCCGAAAGCGATAGCTGGAGGCTCTGAGCCTGCAGCCACCCAGCTCGGTGTCACTCCGCCGGTCTACGAAATCACCGTTGAAAGAGAATGGCTTCCGATGATCTGGCCCACGCCGCACCCGATGACAACCGAGCTCCATGTCGGTGTAGTAGACACACGCATCGAACTTCCCGTGATCCCGCCTGCCGATCGAAGAGTGCCGGCATTCCTGCCGCCTGAACCGCGCGAAGAACCCACCGAGGTGCGCTACCTCGGCGGCACTTCCTGGCTGGACAACTATGAGTACAAAAGAGACCTCTGGCGCACTACCACAAGCCTGCAATGGAGGAACTTCAGCGAGTGGGTGAACCATGGCCGGAATTACCGTACCGACGAGTGGAACTACTACGAGACCAACGACCATCATCCCGCCGAGTCGCGCTTCTACGGCGAGGTTAAGAGCACAATCGACCTGAAGGACCGCCGGCTGGAGCTGCGCTCGACGATTGAGGTGCGCTCGGACGAGAAGAATTTCTATGTGAGAATCATCCGCTTCCTGTTCAAGGATGACGATCTCCTGCGGCGGCGCGAGTGGAACGAAACCATCCCACGGATGTTCAACTGAGTTCAGCGCCGCCGCACGCGACCGGTCTACATGCGGACGCGGAGGTTCTTCGGGTCGTACATCGAACCCAATGAAGCCCGGGCGGGAAGGCGCTCGCCGGCAACCTGGATTTCAAATTTCCCCGACTTGATGAAATCGACCGTCACACCATCCTCGTGATCCACGTACCCCAAACCCATGGGGCCACCCAAGGTGTGGGCGTATGCACCCGAACGGATGTATCCGACCGGTACGCCGTCGCGAATGATCGGTTCCTCTCCGTAAAGCAGAGCCTCGGGATCCTCCAGCAGGAACTGCACGAGTCGCGACTTGTAGGGCCGATTCTCCCACTGCGCCAGCAGGGCATCGCGTCCGACGAATCCGTCGGGTTTTTTGAAGTCGATCGCGAACTTGAGCCCAGCTTCGAGTGGTGAATCGGAGTTCTCCATATCCAGGCCATAGTCGAGTCTCTTGGCCTCGATGCGGGCGCTTTCCAACGTCTCCATTCCGGCATGAACGAGACCGAAGTCGGAACCGACCTCGATGATTCGATCGTACACCCCGAGAGCGAACTCGGTCGGAACGAAGAGTTCCCAGCCGAGCTCTCCCACAAAGCTCATGCGGGCCGCCATACACCTGGCGTGGTGCACGTCGATCTCCTGGGCGGTGTAATAGGGGAAAGCATCGTTACTGAGGTCGGCGAGCGTCACCCGGTTCAGGAGATTGCGCGATTCGGGGCCTTGCACGCTGAGCAGCGTGTAGGCCGAGGTGACATCGGTGAGATAGACCCGGGCCTCGGGAGGTGTGCCCCGGCGCAACATCGTCTCGACCCGCCGGTGGAAGAACTCAGCCGCCACGACCAGAAAGCGGTCTTCGGCGACACGCGTGATCGTCACATCGGCCTCCACCCCCCCGCGCACATTCATCCATTGCGTGTAGACGCACTGCCCGACCGGAACGGCGATGTTGTTGCCGGAGAGTCGATGGAGGGTCGCCTCGGCATCGGGGCCCTGAACAAAGAACTTCGACATCGAAGACATGTCCAACAGACCGACGGCCTCACGGACCGCTTTATGCTCGGCGGCGTGGAATTCGAACCAATCCGGACGGGCGTACGTGAGCTTGAACTCGATCTCGGCATCGGCGGGAGCAAACCACGATGTGTTCTCCCATCCCGAAGACTCACCGAAGTGCGCCCCGGCGGCTGCGAGTCGATCGTGAAGTACCGAACGCCGGACGTTGCGCGCCGTCGTCGGATGGGAATGGGGCCACGACCCAGTGGAGTGCAGCCTGCCCAGGAGCTCGACGCTGCGTTCCGCCAGATAGGGGCGGTTCGTTTGGAACTTGTTCAGTCTGGCGATGTCGACGCCGGTCACGTCAATCGGCGCCACGCCGTCGACGATCCAATTCGCTATGATCGATCCGGCACCGCCACCGGTCAAGATTCCCAACGAGTTGAATCCTGCCGCGACAAAGAAGTTGTCCAATTCCGGGGCCTCACCCATCAGGAATCCGTTGTCCGGTGTGAAACTCTCCGGACCGGTGAACAGCTTGCGAATCCCGACATTCTCGAGTCCGGGCAGGATCGCCATTGCATACTCCAGGAAGGGCCCAAGCCGATCCCAGTTCGAAGGGATCTCGCCAAAGCTGAAGTCGTCGGGGATCTTGTCGAGCGACCACGGTGCGGCCACAGGCTCGAACAGGCCGACCATCAGGCCCCCAACCTCCTCGCGGTAGTAGGCGAACCGATCCGGGTCTTCGAAGATGGGCAGATCTGGGGACACCCCTTCGAAAGGCTCAGTGATCAGATAGGCGTGCTCAATGGCCTGGAGCGGCACCGAGACCCCGGCCATCGCTCCGACCTCTCGACCCCACATTCCCGCACAATTGACCACGTACTCGGCTTCGATCGCTCCACTGTCCGTGACCACGCCGGTGACTCGACCGTCCTTCTGATTAATCCCGAGCACCCTGGTGCCCTCGAGTACCTGGACACCTGCCATCCGGGCGCCCTTGGCCAGAGACATGGCTACGTTGGCGGGATCTGCTTTCCCCTCATTGGCCGTGAAGAACCCGGCGATGACATTCGTGGCATCGACCTGCGGCCACATGGCCGCCACCTCGGCACCTGAGATTTCTTCACGATCGATACCCATCAAAGCCATGAAATCGGCCTCTCGCCGCAGCTTGTGGGTCCGTTCCTTCGTACTGGCGGTCTGCAGGTAGCCGATCGGACGAAAGCCGGTCGAGAGGCCGGTCTCCTCCTCTAGAACCTCGAAGAGATCGCGTGAGTACTTCGCCATCCAGGCAAGAGCCTCGGTGGTCATGCCTCCGGACACGACCAGACCGGCGGCATGCCATGTCGTTCCGGAGGTGAGCTGGTCACGCTCCAGGAGGACAACGTCGTTCCAGCCCAACTTGGCCAGGTGATAGGCGACGCTGCAGCCGATCACCCCACCACCGATGATGACGACCCGCGCCCGGTCGGGAACACCCTTACTTGAACTCGTCGATGAGGTCACATCGCCTCGGCCGGTCTCGTCCACCATCGTTGACCATCCCCTTTGTTAGCGCAGCGCGCCGTTTGCTGGGCGTGAATGATTCCCTCGTGCGAAACAGGCTCCGAGCGGACAGGAATCTGCTTGTCCACGCCATCGAGCGTACCACGCATCCTGGACCAGAATTTCCCACGAGAACTGCCGTTTGACGCCCCGGCGTCCTCTTCGGCGCCCCAGCACCGACAAGCTTCAGTTCGTCAGTTTCGTTTGAGATCCGCGATGACTCTTCTGGCCGCATTGTGGCCGGGCGCCCCGGTCACCCCACCGCCGGGGTGGGCGCCGGAACCGCACAGGTAGAGATCGGCAATGGGTGTCCGGTACTGGGCGGCCTTGGGGTGCGGCCTCATACTGAAAATCTGGTCGAGATCGTGGCGGCCGTGGAAGATATCGCCTCCGGTAAGACCGTATTCGGTTTCCATATCGAGGGTACTGATCATCTGTCGCCCGATGATGAGCTCCTTGAGATTGGGCATCACCCCGGCCATGTAATCAACGATCTGATCGGCCGCCTTCTCCTTGACGTCATCCCAATGCAGACCATCGGCAAGTTCGTAGGGATAGTATTTGGCGAGGACACTCATCACATGGTGACCCGGGGGAGCGAGGCTGTCATCCAGGGTGGATGGAATGGTGATTTCCAGTCTCGGTTCCTTCGGGAAACGACCCGCCGATGCAGCACGATAGTTTGCTTCCTGCCCTTCGATGTCGGGATGCATGCAGATATCTGACCGATGCCACGGACCTTCACCCGATGGGAAGAACCGGATATCGGGAAGCCCCTCGAGCGCCAGGTTGACCCGACACGAACTGTGGCCCATCCGAATCTGGGCGATGTCCTTCGAGAACTCCGGGTCGAGATGGACCGGATCAATCAGCTTCAAAAAAGTCACCTTCGGATCGGTGTTGGCCAGCACACACCGGCCGCTGAATGTCTCTCCAGTCTCCAGACGTACCCCGGTCGCCCGCCCGTCCTCAACCACTATTTCGTCCACGGCGGCAGAGGTTCTGATCTCTGCTCCTCTTGACTCGGCAAATGCGGCCATTGCCTGGGTCAAGCCGCCCATCCCTCCTCGTACCATTCCCCATGCCCCCAGCTCACCGTCGATTTCGCCGATGGCGGAATGAAACAGGGGAATGGCCGAGCCCGGCTGGCGAAGGCTCGCGTAGTTGCCGGAAAAACAGGCGGCGCCATACATGCTCTTGATCATGGGGCTTTCGAACCAGCGGTTGATCAGATCATAGGCGCTGCTGGTGAGAATCTGCAGGAGGCGATGACGCAACTCAGGACTCAACCTGCGGATTTCAAGTCCCATGGAACCGAGCTTCATCAGATCCGAAAAACCACCCTCAAGCGTGGGCGGTTCCTTCAGCATCTGATTGCGGATGACGCCGCCGACTTTCTGAAACATTTCGTCGAATGCCGACATGGCGTCATAGTCGGTCTTCGAAAATCGTTCAACTTCCCTGCGGTCGTGCGCTTCGTCTTCATTGAAAAAGAGATGATCGTCCCCACAGACCGACAGGGAACCATCCATTCTGATCATTTCAAACCCATGGTCCTTGAGGTGAAGATCCTCGATGACCTTGTCTTGCAGCAGGCTGACCACATAGGAAATCGTTGAAATCCTATGACCCGGATGAAACTCCTCGGTAACCACCGCACCACCGACCATGTGACGACGTTCCAAGACCAGTGTCTTGAAGCCGGCTTTGCCCAGATAGCCTGCCGCGGTCAAGCCGTTGTGACCACCCCCGACGATGATTGCGTCATATTGAATTCCCATAACAGTCCTTTTTGCCAATCCTAAGGCGAGCGATTCTGGTGGAGGAGATGCGCCAAGATCCGGCCGGTTCTCCTGCAGAAGACAAACCACTTCCTTCATTATGTCATCAGTGGTCATCACCGGATTCGGATCGACAACTGCGCGGTCCCCGCCAAGGGCAGCTCCTCATCCTGCAACCAGGTGGCGCCGTAGGGAAACAGGTGCGAATAGAGCCCCTTGCCCACGTTGTTCGACGCCCGCCCCTCCTCCCCGGCCGTGTGCGGTACCATGCAAACGAGTCTCTGCGACGGAGAGGAGTGCCGAATGCGGAAGCAAATGGTTTTGACTGCAGTCGGGCGGGATCGGCCCGGTCTGGTGGAGGAGTTCACGAAGCTGATCTTCCACTACGACGGCAATGTCGAGGCGAGCCGGATGGTGCATCTCGGCGGCGACTTCGCCATGCTGGTCTTCGTCAGCGCCCCCGAAGACAGAATCCACGACCTGCGAAGAGCCGTGGACGATCTCCACTACACGAAGTTCGACGTCCTCACCCGTCTCAGCGAGGCAGACGACGAGGCAGACGATTCGACGTCGTCACGGTGCGTGATCACCGTTCTCGGCGCCGACCACATGGGGCTCATCAACCAGGTGACGCAGTATCTCTCGGAACAGGGAATCAACGTCGAGAACATGCACACTGAAGTCTCGGCAGCACCCATGAGCGGAACGCCTCTCTTCAACATGTCCGCCGAGGTTGTGGTGCCGCCACGCCTCGCCGTCGCCGATCTTCGCGAGGCCATGGCTTTCATCGGTGACGAGATGGGAGTCGACACAAAGGTCCTGGAGAAGGCCCGGCATCCTCTGACCTCGTAGCTCATCAATTGCGTAGAGGTTGACGCGGGCTTATTCAATCCCGACGTACTCGGCCCACGAAGTGCTGGTCTCCCAAACCCGAACGCGTTCGAGCCGGAGCTCCTCGGGGATTTCGTAGGTCGCCCCGGTCGGGCTCCGGACCGTCCCATCGGCCTGGATCCGCTCGGAGATCTTGTCGTAGAGCCACCGCACGAGGACCTCGGCGGCGCCCCCAATACCGTTCACTCTGCGGAGATCCGGAGCGGTCTTTCGGCGGGTTCTCCAAGCCACTCAAGCCCCCCGACGTATTGGTGATGGCCGTGGATACGCAGTCCGCCATCTATCATCTTTGACCTGAACACAAATCCGGGCAAACATATAGGTCGGCACGGGGCTACACAGCAAGGCTAATATGGACCTGTTCACCACAACAATCGGCGTCAGCATCTTGATTTATGTTGTGATCGGCAGCTACGCCGGGCGCACCGTAAAGAAAATGGATGACTATTTTGTCGCCGGACGGCGGGCGCCTACGCTATTGATTCTGGGAACCCTGGTTGCCAGTGTGATGAGCACATCCATTTTTATGGGCGAGGCTGCGTTTACCTACGACAGCCAGTTCGGCGCCTATTTGCTCTTCCCCGGTATTGCTGTCACAGGCTACCTGCTTGGTGCTCTGTTTTTTGGAGTCTATCTGCGGCGCAGCCGCGCGCCAACGGTGGCTGACTATTTCGGGCAGCGCTTCCAGAGTCGCCGTTTGCAGCAGTTTGCCGGGTTCACCATCATCCTGGGCCTGGGTGGTTACCTGCTGATCGTGACTCAAGGCGCAGCTCTTCTGATGGCCGATCTGACGGGTCTGTCGGTAGTCACCAGCTTGCTCATCGCCTGGTTCAGCTACACGCTTTTCACGATGTACGCCGGGGCCAAGGGTGTGATCATCACCGACACGCTGATGTTCCTGCTGTTCATGACCGCAACGGTCTTCTTCGTTGGCTATATCGTCGATGGTTTTGGCGGCATCAGCGCGGCGATTACAGAAATGGCGCGTCTGGAAAGCAAGGCGGGCATCGCCTCGTGGACGGGCATCATCGGTGAGGGCACAGATTGGCCGGAACCGATCGACTATGTGATCTGGGCTGTGGTCATGGATATCGCATGGGCCCTTGTGTACGCCGTCGGCCCCTGGCAGGCCAGCCGTCACTTGATGGCGCGTGACGAACATGTGGTGTTGCGAGCCGCTATCCTGGCCTGTTTTTGCGTGATTGTTCTGCAGATGCTGGTCTACGGTGCCGGTGGACTCATGAACCTGGCGAAGACGGATATCACGCCGTCAGAGACTGTCCTGATATGGGCCGCGAAAACGATGGTGCCGGAATTACTGGGCGCATTCCTGCTGGCGGGCATCGTGGCTGCCGCCCTGTCGTCGGCCTCCACATTCTTGTCACTCGTGGGGTTTAGCGTCAGCAACGATATGGGCAGCAAGCCGCTTGCACTCACCGTGAATACAACCCGCAGAATCATGCTGATCACCAGTTTGATCGTGCTGGTCTGTTGCTACTTCTTCCCACCCAATATCTTCTGGTTCATGTTGTTCATCGGAACTGTGTTCGCATCCAGTTGGGGACCGGTGGGGCTGATGAGCATATGGAGCAAACGCATCACGAGAGATGCGGCGTTCTGGGGCATGGTGTCGGGATTCTTCATGAACGTGATACCGGCAGCCATCGATTATCTCGGCATCTATGACATGCCGGAATACTATCCCGTCGTTATCGGCGCCGCGGTCAGCATTTCGGTCATTGTTGTTGTTTCAGCGCGTCAAAAAGTCAGCCGCGAGGAAAGGTGCTATCGCATGCGTTTGCACCAGACACCACCAACCGATCTCGACCGGGCCAAGACGACAAAGACCCTTCTGGCGCCTCTGGGTTTGATTGCCTACGGCTGTGCGATGCCGTTTTGGATGCTGAACTACTACGTGATCCCTTACCAGATCGGAACCGGCGAGATCCTCCCCGATGGGTCTGTCAACTGGGCGACCGCCGAGGCACTGATTACGCTGACGGTGTTTGCGCTGCATGTGCCGCTCGCGCTCATGGCCATGAAGGTGATCTGGGACCGCTATGACCCGCAGACGAAGAGAAACCAGAAGATACTGCATCGTGCGCGTCTCAGAGCAGAATCTCCGTCAGTGACCTGAACCCAGAGAACCCGATCCGGACATGGAGGAGGAACAGAGACTTTCCATCTCTCCTCATATATCCTGTTTGTCGGGTCGTCGTCGACCCAGAGTTTTTGAGACTGAATAACCAGACAAAGACGGAGGATGGGACCGATGAGTGACAAGGGCAGGATCGGAGCGGCGCTCGTCGTCTTCGTGGTCCTGATGACAGTTCCCTTCTGGTACAACCTGGTCAACGGCGAGAATGCCGATCCCCCCACGCTGAGCTATCCGCACGAAGGCGGCCAGTGCGTCGAGGACACGGCCTACATGACCGCGAACCACATGCGGCTCCTGACGGACTGGCGGGATGAGGTCGTCCGCGGCAACGACCGGATCTACACGGCGAGCGACGGCCGCAGTTTTGACAAGAGCCTTTCCGGCACCTGCCTGAGCTGTCACTTCGAAAAGGAGAAGTTCTGCGACAGGTGCCACGACTACGTCGGGGTCAACCCCTACTGCTGGAACTGCCACGTCGATCCGATGTGAGAACTGCGCAGTCCACGCCGAAGATCCTGGACGGGAATGGCCTAGGAGCTTGCACCGAATAGACCCTCGATGGAAGCAGTGAGGTTGCCGGTAGGGTTTTCGCCGAGGGTCGATTCGGCACAATCTCCTCTGGGATTCGCCTTGCGAATCCTTGAAAATGGGGCAGTGTGGAACGGGTGCTGGTCACCGGTCAGCGCCCGAAAGTTGATCCTCTCGTACGTCGCAGCAGCGATCTGTCGTGAGGAGTAGATCCCAGGGATAGGGACTGCGTCCCATGCTCTATTCCTATTTTTTACCAACTCCTGGATCGTCTTTCGAGATTTGCGCAGCAAATCCATAAGGAGGGGCGCCGCATAGATTCCGTTTCTCAGCAACGAATCTATGCGGTGCAGCCTCCTAGGAGAGGATCTCCCTGACCGCGCGATGGGCCTGGCTGATCGCCGCCTCTGTCATGGCGTTGGCCGCCGCGTCGGAGTTGGCGATGGCGATGCGGCCGAAAGGTCGACGTGCGCGCACCCAGGTGCGCCTCTCTTCCGGCCAATCGGTGAGGAAATCCACCTCGCCCGTGGCGGGATCGTACCCATAGGCGTAGCCGTGCGACCAGCGGTTGACGGTGATCGCCTCGATGTCCCGGGCCGGATCGAACCCCCCTGCCGACAGCATGCGCCCGAGCTGGTCGCGGATCTTGCGTTCGAACATCTCGAACGTCGCCGGCTCCTTCCGCCCGGCCTTCCACTGCTCCGGCGCCGGCAGCCCCGGTTTCAACGGAGCCCGGGTGAGCTGCAGCACCATGGGCTCTTCCGGTGTCCGCGGGCAGCGATACTCTCCCATGCTCACCGGATCGCCCAGTCGCACGCTGCTGTGGTAGCTCCCCGGACAATACGCTCCTTGGAGTCCCAGCCGCTCGAAGCTCTTCCAATCGCGAATCAGCACCCGCGTATATATGAGCGGCGCCTTCAGGGCGTACGACAGGGCTTCCCGTTGCTGCTCCGGAAGCTCCGGGCACAGATATGGGATCATCATGTTGTAGCAGGCCAGCACACAGGATCGCCCCCGCACCCTCTGAGCCTTGCCACCCCGCAGATATGTGATCTCAACCGCCTCCGGATTCCGCTCATCCGGCACGTTTTGCGCTCGAATCGCCGTGCTGTTGAGACGGATCCGGACGGGCGCCTCCTCTCGATCGAGCTGTGCGTAATCGAACCGTGCAGTGACGATGTCCTCCATGCTCGTGCCGGGGGCCACTCCCGGGATCATGGAGCGCACCAGGAGCCGCGCGATCGAGGCATTGCCGTCGGGGAATCGGAAATACGCCCCGTTGCTGACTTCCTCTCCAGAGTCCATACCCTGAAAGCCCGGATACTCTTCGTCCCAGGCGGCCCAGGCGGGAAACGCGTCGATGCCGATCGCCCAGGTTCCCGTTGGCAGTGCCTGGAGATAGGGGATCGCGTCCTGGTGGACCCCAACGACGTTGGTGAGGTATTCGAGATAGCTCATCCGCCGAAGGGCAGCCTCCTTATCCTCCCAAGAGAGATCCGAAAGGTAATCGACCCGTTCCTCATAGAGCCGCGCGATATCCTTGCGGGCCCGCTCAGAAAGCGGCGTCTTGGCCAAGAATTCCCGCCACCCGAGTTCGCGCCGCCCCGTCACCAGTCGATCCACTCCGAACGTCTCCTTGTCGAAGAAGACACCCCGGCTCAGGCCAAGCGATGGGTACAACTCGTCGTCCTCGAACTCCGAGTAGCGCTCCACGTCGATCCCAAGCTCCCTGATCAACCCCTGCGACGCCTCGTCGTACCAGTTGAAATCCTGGATGTTGAGGGTTCCCCCGTTCATCAGAAGGGTCCGACCCCCCGAGCGGAACTCGTTGCGCGTGGCGTGCCCGCCGAAGTCTTCGTGGTTGTCCAGGATCAGGATCTTGGACTCCGGGCCCTCCGCCTGGCGGAAGAAGTAGGCCGCAGCCAGGCCGCTGAGTCCCCCTCCCACGACGACGAGGTCGTAGTCCTCTCCCGTGTCCGTTGCGGAGCCGCGGATCCTCGATCTGCCGTCCCGGAGATCGTGGGCCCTCTCGAAAGAGCCGTCGTGGCTTCCCCTCAGTCCAGTCAGAGCAGGCGGGTAGTAGTCCACATCCATACCGGGAGCGGGCTCTCTCGAGCCGCACCCGGCGAGCCCGCCCGTGCCCAGGAGCGAACCCGTAGCTGCAATGCCGACGCCGTTGAGGAATGCGCGCCGCGTGATCGGCCGGTTCATTCCCAGAATATGGTCATTTTGTTTGCTCAATCCAGCCCCCATGACAGTGCATCGGTCCGAAAAAACTGCCCAACAAATCAACCCGAACCGGTCTTCACATGAGGGTATGCTCGGACGTTCTGCCGTGTCAACAGCCCGTGGCCATCGAGCCGCTCTCCCCGGGCGCGACCCCGTGATACGCTCGAACCGTGGAGCCGCGAGTTCCTCTCCCTGATTGCGTTGGCTTCGGATCAAAACACCCATAGGAGAGTTGAGGAAATGTTGACACAAGCTCAGTTCTTGTCCTCAGAAGAGCAACAGCTCATTCATGATGAGAGTATCCGCATCCTCGAGGAGGTCGGCGCCCTTTTCCACAGCAAAAAGGCCCTCGGAATCCTCGCCAAGAACGGCGCCAAGGTGGACCATGAAAGCGGCATCGCCAAAATTCCAGCAGAATTGGTGAGCCAGGCCCTCCAGACGGCTCCCAAATCATTTGTCTGTGGTGCGCGGGCGCCGGAAAGGGACTTCGCCCTGCCGTCAACCTATAGCGGATATGTGCTGGACAACGGCGGCATTTTCACCCGCGATTTCAAAACCGGCGAAAGGCGCAATGCCAACGAACAGGATCATCTTGAATTCCTCAGGGTTTTCGATGAGATGAAGCTGGCATCCATGGTGTGGGGCACATCCGTTCAGACACCCAAGCTCTACAACACCATCCGCACAATATTGACCTCGTATATGCATTCCTCTCTTCATATTCAGGATGAACTGGGTCATCCGGCGGAAGTCCCCTACATCATCGAAGGGCTCGAAGCCATCCTCGGCAGTGCCGATGCCGTCAAAGAAAGAAAGATATTCTCCGTCGTCTATTGCACACTCGCACCTCTGGCCCACGAGGGCCATATGTGCGATGCCTACCTGGATCTGATCGAATACGAACAGCCCATCTGCCTGTTCCCCATGCCCTGCGCCGGCTCCACCGGCCCGGCCAGTCTGTATTCAAACATCGCCCTGGGCAATGCAGAAGCGCTTTCATCGCTGGTGCTGTTTCAGATGGCCAGTCCGGGTTGTCCGCTGATCTTCGGCGATGCCAGCGGCAGCACAGAGTTCTACACCGGCGGGTTTCTCGAAGGTTCGCCCGAGATGCTCCTGCAAGCCGCCGCCAGGGGTGAAATGGCGCGTTTCTACGGTCTGCCCAACGAACAGGCCGGCTGCCTGACCGACGCCAAGGAACACGGTCCGCAGGCCATCCTGGAAAAGATGGCCACAACGCTGCCGCTGGTGATGAACGGCGTGGATCTGGTGCAGGGTCCCGGCGCGCTGGAAACAAGCAACATGATGACCCTCGAACAGATCGTGGTCGATGATGAAATCGCTTGCATCTGCAAGCGCATCCGGGACGGCATCGACATGTCGGCTGCCAAGAATTACTTCGACGACATCAAGGACGTCAAACCTGGTGGGAACTTTTTGATGCAGATGAGTACGGCCAAGGCCTGCCGGAGTGCGGAATTCATTGCCCCGGACCTGTGCGATCGGTCCAGTTATGAAAAGTGGGATGAGATCGGCCGCCCGGACATGTACGACAAGGCAAAAGAGCGGGTTGAAGAGATCCTTGCGTCGCCGCAAAAAGACCCGCTGGCGGATGAGGTCATCGGCAAACTGGAAGACATCATGCGCAGGGCGGATGAAGCCCTGAAAGAATAATAGACCTAGGATGAGCGATTCTCACAGAACCGCTCACCTCAGGACTGAGATCCTTTGGAACCAAAACCACGGCTCGATTGAAGGGGGAGATCTATGAGTTGCAGCAAGAAAGAGGTACTCAACCAGGCGAGTCGGGTGCTGGACTACATCTTGAAGCCCGAACTCAGCGAGGAAGAAAAGAAAAAGATCATCGACGACTCGGTGGACAACTTCAACCAGCACGTCAACCCGGGCTGGCTGCTGTATCGCAAGTCCGTGTCCACGGACGCCACCTTTGTCGAGTGGCAGGACTCGGAAGAGACCTTCCAAGATGTGCACGGTACTTCTTTCATCGATTGCCTCGGGGGGTTCGGAGTCTACACTGCCGGCCACCGCAATCCAGAGATCGTCAAGGCGGTCGCGGCTCAGCTGAACCGCTACGCCCTACACAGTCAGGAGTTGGTGGATCCGCTCCGCGGATACCTCGCACAACTGGTCGCCATGATCACACCCGGCGATATGCAGTATGCATTTTTCTGCAACGGTGGCGCCGAGGCGGTGGAGATGGCGCTCAAGCTCGCCCGGCTCGCATCGGGCAAGCATTACTTCATTTCCATGGTCGACGGTTTCCACGGCAAATCCATGGGCGCCGTCTCGTGCACCGGTAAAGCGGATTACCGCACCCCGTATTTGCCCATCATCCAGGGCGTTCAGCACGTCGAGTTCGGCAACGCCGATGCAGTGGAGACCGCGATCCGGAATCTGATCGCCGTCGGTGAATCTGTTGCGGCGGTTATCGTTGAACCCATCCAGGGCGAGGCCGGCATCATCGTACCCCCCGACGACTACCTGCAGAAGCTGCGTGAGATCTGTGACCGGTACGACGTCTTTCTCATCCTGGACGAGATACAGACCGGCATGGGGCGCACCGGCACACTCTGGGCCTGCGACGCTCACGACGTGGTGCCCGACATCCTTGTCTACGGCAAGGCGTTTGGCGGTGGGGTCATGCCGATCACGGGTATCGCGGCCAGACCTCATCTGTGGGTCGACCAACTGAAGGAAAACCCCTGGATTCTCGGTTCGCCCACATTTGGTGGAAATCCGCTGGCGTGTGCGGCTGCCATCGCCGCCATCAAGTACACGATCGAGAATGATCTGCCTCGGCAGATCGCGGAAAAGGGCGCCTACCTGATGGACAAGCTGATTGCTCTCAAAGCAAAGCACGAGATCCTTGTCGATGTTCGTGGCAAGGGCTTGCTCGTCGGACTCGAATACCCGACGGAGGAGATCGGGTGGAAGGTCTCAAAGGGGCTCTTCAAACGGGGGGTCCTCACCGGCGGAACGCTCAACAACGCCAAGGTCAACCGCATCGAACCACCCGGCATCATCAGCTACGAAACGCTTGACGTGGTGGTGTCAAGGCTCGACGAGACGCTGACGGAGGTGCAGATGAATGGATGATCTGGGCTTCGTATCGCTCCTCCCGACCTTGCTGGTTTTCATACAGGCTTTGGTGACCAGGCGACCGATCGCTGCTGCCCCATAGTCGAATTCGAATCAGAAGGAGCCAGAAAATGAAAAAGATTCTCGTCATGGGATGCGGTGCCCAGGGAAGTACCATTGCCAAGAGACTGGATGAGGAGCCGTCGGTTGAGCAGATCGTATGTGCGGACTACGACCCAAAGGCCGTGGAAGAACTGGAAAAGACGCTGACAAAGGCGGAGGCAGTGGCCGTGGATGCCACCCAGGTGGACGCCATCGTCAGGGCAGGGGAGGGGTGCGAGCTCATCGTCAACGGTCTAGCCCCGGATTTCAACATGAACGTCATGGACGCAGCCCTGCGGCTGGGCGCCCACTACCAGGACATGGCTTCAGGTCCGGTGAGTGATATCGGGTTTGTTGATGCCGTCAAGAGGCAGTTCGGAAGAGATCAGGAGTTCAAAGATGCGGGACTCGCCTGCCTGACCAACACAGGGTCCGCCCCGGGATTCGCCAATGTCCTGACCAGAGAGGCCGTGGACCTCCTGGAGAGCTGCAGCAGGATCGACGTTTTTGTGTACGACGCCATCTGGTCGAACAAGTTCATCCCCTTCTGGTGGTCCCCGGAAACCGCTTTCGGGGACATGGCCGCCGAGCCGGTGGTGTACAAGAACGGTGAGTTCATCCGGGTCGAACCGTTCAACAATCCTCAGATGACCGAGTTCAGGGGCCTGGGTCTCCGAAGGATGGTGGACCACGAGCACGAGGAACCGGTCACCATGGGTCTCCTGGCGGACAAGGTTCTCAAAGGGGTCAAAGAGGTCAACTTCCGCTACGGTGGTCCCGGTCTCGAGCTGGCGGAGTCGTTCTACAAGATGGGGCTCCTTTCGGAGGAGCCGGTCGACGTCAAGGGAACAGAGATCGTACCCATGGACCTGATTTCCGCTCTCACTCCACCGGCACCGAAGTATCCCGAGGAGATTGCCGCCGTCCTGAAAGAAGGGATGGTTTCCGAAGAGGGAGCGTTTCTCGTCCGTGTCGAGGGGACCCGGGAGGGCCGCAACGTGCGGATCGACAGTTACGCCGGGGCCCCGGGGCTCACCGAGTCATTCGAAAAGGCGGGGATCACCCACGAGTCGTACTTCACCGGTCAGG
>Ga0164313_10002595_pt1 | contig 16163 bp, 12 predicted proteins | sample GuaBasSedimGuay4_FD_113735 | JGI IMG/M metagenome (GOLD analysis project Ga0164313, IMG submission 113735) | Subseafloor sediment microbial communities from Guaymas Basin, Gulf of California, Mexico - Guay4, Core 4569-4, 0-3 cm | ecosystem: Environmental > Aquatic > Marine > Hydrothermal vents... | reverse complement strand
TCAGGGTCATGCCGGACAGTGGGGACCAGTTGGTGCGGCCAATGGCCTCCGACAGAATGACGCCGGCTATCCAGATCCACAGCGTACCCACCACGGCCATGACTATTCCGCGCCCCAGTCCCATTTTATCGGTAGACAGCACCGCGATCACGACCAGTAACACGGCGGCCCCGCCAATCGCCGCGTAGAGTAATTTGATCGGCATCTCGTCACGCGAAATTGATGACTCTGTCCTGGCTGCATTCTGCATGCTGCGCACGGCGCTGAGGATCATTGGAAAAGCCATCACCACACCGGCTATCGCACCGCCGATCAACATGCCGATCCCCACCGGCCGGAACAACAGAAGCCGCAAGGCATCAGGGTCTGCGGTTACCTCGCCGGTAGCCGGATCCAGCGGGAACATGTCCAGCCCGGAAAGCATCGGGGCCAGGATCCAGTAGCAGACGTAACCACCGATGATGAAAGCCACGCCACCCTTGCCGGCAATGTAACCCACGCCAATGGTCATCAACGACAGGAACCAGACGCCGTTCATGTAACCGGGCATGCCGATCAGGCTGCCGAGATCCAGGTTTTCCATGCCGGTGGACTTGCTGACCGCATGCAGTCCGCCGCTCAACAGCGCGCCGCCGATCAACAGCATTGCTTTTTGGATTCCGGCGCCGGGTGATTTGAGAATCGTCGCCACTGCCACCCCGCCGGGGTAGGTGAGGCGCTCGTAGTCGATCATTTGCTTGCGCAGCGGAATGATGAATCCGATGCCAAGGAAAGCGCCCGCAATGGCGCCAAAGGTCAACAGCACGGGGTTGAAATCAGAGCCGTAACCGAGGATAAAAATGGCTGGCACGGAGAACATCATGCCGCTGGATGCGCCGTTGACCGCGCTGGCGACTGTTTGCGCGATGTTGTTTTCGATGATACTGCTGCGCCGCAGGATTCCGCGCAGGATTCCGAAACCCAGGATGGCGGCGAGTTCCGAGCCTTCGATAGAGAAACCCAGAATCAAGGCGGCGTAGCCAATGCTGATCGCGATGATGACCCCGAGGAAATACCCGACCAGGATGGCCGCCCAGGTCAGTTCAGGGTACGGTCCGTGACGGACAACCGCGGATGAGGTTGATTTCACATTCATATTATTATTCCAATGCTACTGTAGGAGCGGGCCATGCCCGCGATTTATATTTATTCGCTAACGCATTAAAAACATCGCGGGCATGGCCCGCTCCTACAATCCGTAAGCCCAAACCAGGACGGTGGTCAGGATCAGCCACAGGCCGATCGCCAACGGTAGCCCAATGCGGACAAAATCGCTGAATTTGTAACCGCCGGCATTCATCAGCAGGATATTGGTCTGGTAGGCCATTGGCGTAACGAAGCTGAGGTTTGCCCCAAACAACACGGCCAGTACGAAGGGTTCCAGCGGCATCCCCAGCCGTTGGGCGATGCCGATCGCGATCGGCGTGCCGATCACTGCAGCGGCATTATTGGAAACGATATTGGTCAGGATACCCATCATCAGCATCAGTCCACCCAGCACAATCGAGGGCGGCGCGCCGAAAGTAATGTAAACGAACAGCTTTGCCAGGTAGTCCGCACCGCCGGTTTTCAGCAGTGCCGCCCCCATCGCCAGTGATGAGACGATTATCAGGATGACTTGCGTGCTGAGCGCGCTCATTGCGTCTTTCCAGTTCAGGCAACGGGTCACGATCAAGACCATGAAACCCAGCACGGCGCTGATTTCAATCGGCATGATATTGAACGCGGTCAGCGCTACCACGCCCAGCATGATGGCCAGTGCTATCGGGGCTTTCCTGGTGCTGGGCAACTGGATGCTTCCATCCAGTACCAGGAAATCGGCGGTTTCCTTCAGTTCCCGCAGGTTTTCGACAGTGGACTGGGCCAGCAGCACATCTCCGGAGCGCAACTGAACTTCATCCAGGCCCGGGGATTTTCTTTCCTGCGAGTCTTCGAAGCGGTTGAAGGCGAGCAGCCGCAGGCCGTAGCGTGATCGCAGCCTGGCGTTGCCGATGCGCACGCCGTTGAGCCTTGATGCCGGCGTGATGACGACTTCGGCGATCTGCTGACCTTCCGCGCTAAGCGGGTGCTCTGCATCGACCGCCTGGTCGCCGGAAAAAAGTGTGCCGCCCAGCAAGCGTGAATATTCGCGCAGGTTGGCCTGGGTGTCACTGGTGGTGAGGCGGTCACCGGCCTTGAGCACAACGTCCGGCAGGGGGTTGATGAATACGCCCTGGCCCCGTTGCACCGATTCTACCTTCACGCCTTCTCCCATGCGCGAAATCGCATCTGCCAGAGTCCTGCCGACCACCGCGCTGTTTTTCTCGATCCTGATCTGCGCCGTGTAGAGTCGCGATACGGCGCCACTCATCGGTGGTTGCCTTTCTGGAATCAGGCGGGGGGCGATCAGCCACAGGTAGATGATGGCGAAAAAGCCTGCGATCACGACCGGGCCCAGGAAATCGAACATGCTGAACGCATCCATGCCCATGTCGGCCGCTACGTTGACCACCAGCAGGTTGGTCGAGGTGCCGATGGTTGTCGCCATGCCGCCCATAATGCTTGCAAACCCCATTGGAATCAGGGTTCCAGAAGGCGATTTTCCGGTGCGTACGGCCACGCCGATCAGGATCGGAAGCATCAGCACGACAATCGGTGTGTTATTGATGAATGCACTCAGTACGGCCGTGATCACGAGCGTGACCAGCAGGGAAATTGTCGGACCCTTGCGCCACGACCTGGCAAGTAACCGTCCCACCGGTTCGAGGGCGCCGGTGCGGATCAAACCCTGGCCGACGATCATCAAGGCACTCACAGCAATCAGGGCCTTGTGGCCAAACCCCAGGAAAAAGTCGCTCGCTTGCAGGGTCCGGCCGTCGACTTCAAACGGGAATAGCGTGAACCCTACGCTGAGCGCGACCAGCACCAGCAGACTGGTGGTCTGCAGCGGGATGCTCTCCCGGGTGAACAGGATCAAAGCCCCGATGATCAGGATCATCACGGCCAGTGCATGCGAATTGGGGAGCGCCAGTTCCAGCATATCTTTTTTCCATCCAATCAGGGGGCAGTCTACCTGACTTGCGGCGCCGGGGTGGCTGACTTATGCTGCCACCCGTCGTGACCAGTTCCAGCTATCCCTTCATCGCATTCGATCCCGTGGCCTTTTCGGTAGGCCCGCTGGACGTGCACTGGTACGGGATAATGTACCTGCTGTCCTTCCTGTTTTTTTGGGCCGGTGGCAACTGGCTGGCGAACAACCGCAAGTGGTGGGGTTGGACTACCCAGGACGTCGGGGATTTTCTTTTTTACGGCATGCTGGGTGTCGTGCTGGGCGGGCGCTTCGGTTATGTTTTTTTCTATAGCTTCCAGAACCTGCTGGACGATCCGCTGTTCCTGTTCCGCATCACGCAGGGCGGCATGTCATTTCACGGCGGTCTGCTGGGCGCACTGGTGGCGATGTGGTGGTTCGGCCGGCGCACGGGCCGGACTTTCTGGCAGGTTTCAGATTTCGTGGCCCCGCTGGTCCCGATCGGGCTCGGCCTCGGCCGGATCGGAAATTTTATTGGCGGAGAACTGTGGGGCCGGCACAGCGATGCGCCCTGGGCGATGATTTTCGCCAATTCGATACAGTCGGGTGGGTGGCAGTCCGCCGAACTGGAAGCGGCCTGGCGCAGCGGTGCGCTGGACCACCTGGCGAGGCATCCAAGCCAGCTTTACCAGGCCCTGGGCGAGGGGCTGGGCCTGTTTTTGGTGCTGGCCGTTTATTCGCGGCTGCCACGACCGGCGGCTGCGGTGTCCGGCTTGTTCCTGATTGCTTATGGAGGCTTCCGCTTTGTGGCAGAATTCTTCCGTGAACCTGATGATCATATCGGGTTTGTCATGGGAGACTGGCTGACCATGGGCATGGTGCTGTCGTTACCGATGGTGCTGGCTGGAGTCATCATCATGGCCTTCGCTTATCGAGGCCGGGGAAAAGAATGAAAACATACCTGGATCTGCTGCGGCATATTCTTGATCACGGAACGGCCAAATCCGATCGTACCGGTACTGGCACCATCAGCGTGTTTGGTCACCAGATGCGGTTTGACCTGGCCAGGGGTTTTCCTGCCGTCACCACCAAGAAACTTCATTTCAAATCGATCATTCACGAACTGCTCTGGTTCCTGGACGGTGATACCAATATCGGTTATCTCAATAAAAATGGTGTTCGGATCTGGGATGCCTGGGCCACCGAGGAAGGTGAACTGGGGCCTGTTTACGGGGCCCAGTGGCGGAACTGGATAGCTCCCGACGGCCGCCGAATTGACCAGATTTCCCAGTTGCTCGAAGATTTGCGCAACCGCCCTGACTCGCGCCGCCACATCATTTCAGCCTGGAACCCGGCCCTGTTACCGGATGAATCGCGCAGTCCGAAGGAGAATGCTGCGGCAGGTTTGCAGGCCTTGCCGCCGTGCCACACGATGTTCCAGTTCCACGTCGCTGACGGCAAGCTAAGTTGCCAGATGTATCAGCGCAGCGCCGACGTTTTCCTTGGCGTACCATTTAACATAGCCTCTTATGCCCTGCTCACCATGATGATTGCGCAAGTTGTGGGCCTGGAGCCGGGCGAATTTATTCACACTTTTGGCGATGTTCATATTTATCTGAATCACCTGGAGCAGGTGGAAACCCAGCTCAGCCGCGAACCGTTCCTGCTGCCGGAAATGAAGATTAATCCGGACCGACGGAACCTGTTTGATTTTTGCTACGAGGATTTCGAGCTGGAGGGGTACCAGTGCCATCCCGCGATCCGTGCCCCGATTGCGGTGTAAGTGCGTCAAGATCCATGCTTCACGGTAAAAAAACTACGATAATCGCGGCCATGGCCCGGAATCTGGCCATTGGACTCAATGGTGCTATGCCCTGGCATTTACCCGGGGAACTGCAGCATTTCAAGGAAACGACGATGGGCAAGCCCATCATTATGGGCCGCAAGACCTGGGAATCCATTGGCCGTGCGCTGCCGGGCCGGCAAAACATCGTGGTGACCAGAAATCATTCATTCCAGGCCAGTGGTTGCGCTGTCGCCGGGTCGCTGGACCAGGCGGTTCAAATCGCCACTGGTGAAGAAGTCATGATTATCGGAGGTGGCCAGATGTATCAGCAGGCCCTGCCGTTTACTGACCGGATGATACTGACCCTGGTGGATTGTGATCCCGAAGCCGATACCTGGTTTCCCGAATGGCAAAGGGACAACTGGCTGCAGGTCAGCGCGAGATCCGAATCTCCAGATGAACAGAACCCTTACGGTTACCGGGTTCTCGTCCTGGTCAGGAAAATGGATTCCGGTGATACTTCCCCGGCACCTGAAACACAGCCCGGTCCTCCAGCCTGAGGGCGGTCAGTCTTCCCCCCCAAACAGCGCCGGAATCCAGGCAGATAGTACGTTTTTTCACGCGCAAGCCCAGCGCCGCCCAGTGTCCAAAGACAATCGTGATGTCACGGGTCCGGCGGTTTTTGTGTTTGAACCAGGGCCTGTAGGACGCTGGCTGTGAACCTGGGGGCCCGCTGGCGCTGGAAAGGATTTTGCCGTTACTGTCGCAAAAACGAAGCCGGGTCAGGATATTGCTGATCAGGCGCCGCCGTTTCCAGCCGCGGCGGTCGTCACGCCAGCGCCGGACCAGGTTTTTGTTCATTCTGGAGAAAAACTTTCCGGATTTTTTCGAACGCAGCACCCGTTCCACTTCCCCGGCACAGGCCATGGTTTGCTCGACAGTCCACTGGGGAACCACGCCTGCGTGAATCATCAGTACTTCGTGTTCAGCGGACCAGTGGGCCATTGGCTGTTTCTGGAGCCAGTCCATCAGGCGGGGCCGGTCGTGGGCCCGGAGAATCATGTCCATTTCCCGGTTTGAACAACCACCTTCGGGGAATCTCCAGTTTTCCCTGAGCAGGTACAGGTCATGGTTGCCCATGGTCATGGTGAACCGGTCGCCCAGTCCTTCCAGCAGACGTAATGTTTCCAGTGACTGCCCACCGCGGTTTACCAGGTCTCCCGGACACCACAGTTGGTCAGCGGCCGGGTCAAACCGCACTTTTTCCAGCAAGCGCTGCAGTGGGTCGTAGCAACCCTGAATGTCACCGATGATGTAAGTCGCCATTTAGAACGTACTTTCCAGTATTTCGCAGAGGTCTGCAAATTGCGCCAGGCTCAGGGTTTCCGGTCGCACTCCCGGGTCGATCCCCGCTGATTCAATCGCGGCAGCATCCAGCATTCCCCGTAAGCTGTTGCGCAGGGTCTTGCGTCTCATTGAAAAAGCCTGGCTGACCAGTTGCCCAAACAGCGCCATGTTGTTTATCTGCACCGGAGGCTGAGCGTGTGGGACCAGTTTGACGAACATGGATTGTACTTTGGGGGCGGGAGAAAAGGCTTCCGGCGGTACGCCGAACAGGGGGGTAACCTCGCAGTAATACTGGCACATTACGGACAGCCTGCCCCACGCCTTGCTGCCGGGTTCGGCCGCCATCCGCTTGACCACCTCCTGCTGCAGCATGAAGTGCATGTCGATGATCAGATCATTCCACTGCAGGACGTGAAACAGCAGCGGAGTGGAAATATTATAGGGAAGATTGCCCACCAGCCTGAACCGGTGGCCATTGACGAGTTCGGAAAAATCTGTTTTTAAAGCGTCACCGGTGTGGACCTCGGCCCGGCCGCCGGGTTTGAACATGATCTGCAGATTCGCGGCCAGGTCACGGTCGATCTCGAGCAGGTGCAGTTCGGCATCTGTTTCCGCCAATGGTCTGCTGAGCGCCGCCTGGCCCGGCCCGATTTCAAGAATAAGCTCACCTTTCACCGGGTTGATGGTATTGACGATCCGCTCAATCATACGTGGATCGGTCAGGAAATTTTGTCCGAAACGCTTACGTGCCCGATGCCCCATACCCATCCTTTGTCTGCATTGCCATGTGTTCCGCGGCCAGCGCTGCTTCGTGCAAACTGCCGGTGCTGGCCTTGCCGCTACCGGCCAGGTCGAGCGCGGTGCCGTGGTCTACCGAGGTCCGAATGAATGGCAGTCCCAGCGTGATGTTGACAGCCCGGCCAAAGCCCATGTGCTTGAGCACTGGCAAGCCCTGGTCATGATACATGGCCACCACGGCATCACAATTGGCGATGCGCGGTGGAGTGAAAGCCGTGTCGGCGGGCACCGGGCCCTTCAGTGCCATACCTTGAGCACGCAGCCGTTCGATGACCGGAGATATGACCTCTTCCTCTTCATGCCCCAGATGGCCTCCTTCACCCGCGTGCGGGTTCAGCCCCAGGATCTGCAACCGTGGTTGTGCAATTCCAAACTGCTCGCGTAACGCACTATGCGTGATCCGGATAACGGCTTCCAGTTTTTCAGGATTGATGGCGTCCGCTACCTCGCGCAAAGGCAGATGTGTAGTCACCAGGGTCACCCGCAGACCAGGCGCAGCCAGCATCATCACCACCTGCGGCACGGCGGCCAGGTCTGCCAGGAACTCGGTGTGTCCGCTGAAAGGGAAACCTGACTCGTTGATGATGCCTTTGTGGACCGGGCCGGTAACCAGCGCCGCAGCGTGGCCGTCCCGGAGCAGGCCGACAGCGCTGCGCAGGCAATCAAGCACATAGGGTGCGTTCATTGGGTTCAATTGTCCCGGCTGAACCGGCACGGCCAGGCTGACCGGCCAACAGGCAAGCTCTCCCGCGATTACCTTCGCGTCGGGGCGCCACTGCTGGATTGGAATGTCGAGCGCCAGGCTGTCGGCAGTTTGCTTCAATAAGTCAGGGTCGGCGACTGCGAGCAACCGGAATCCTGGATATTTCTGCTGAAACCTGAGCAGTATTTCCGGGCCAATACCTGCAGGCTCCCCCGGGGTGACGGCCAGAACCGGTGGATTGCTGGTCATAGGATTTAGCGGTTGCTGGCCAGCCTGATTTCGACGAATGCTTCATCCCTGAACTGCCGCAGTACTTTCTGAACTTCCTGTTCGGCTTTGCGGTTCATGATTTTTTCCCGTGCTTCCGCCCGGATGGCTTCCTCGGTGCGGTCCATTTCGCGGGTTGCCAGTAATTCCATGATGTGCCACCCGCCCTGGGTCTGGAAAGGCTCGCTGGTTTGCCCTGATTTCAAGGCCATCAGAGTCTGGTAAACCCGGTCGCCGTATGCTTCGGGAGGGAACCAGCCCATGTCGCCACCCAGGTTCGCGCTGCTGGTGTCATCGGAGTATTCCTTGGCCAGAAGCGCAAAGTCCTCACCGTCGGCCAGTTTGTCCTTGATTTCGATAATTGCATCCATCGCCAGGCGCGGTGTCATTATTTCGTTCATCTCAATCATGATGTGGCGGGCATGATATTCCTTGATAACTACCTGGCGCTGCTCGCGGTAGTCATTGACCTTGAGGATGTGGAATCCCGCGGGGCTGCGGATGGGCTGGGTGAATTCGCCGGGTTGCAATTCCCGTACAGCGTCGGCAAAAAATGCCGGGACGCTGCTCAGATCCCGCCAGCCAACCAGTCCGCCTTCGAGAGCCTCCGAGCCATCCGAGTAGCTGATGGCTGCTGATGCGAAATCCAGGCCGTTGACCAGACGCTCGTAGATATCGTCGGCCTTCTCTTTGGCAAATCTGATCTGCTCCGGTGTGGGGCCTTCCTGCAGGCCGGCCATAATGTGGGAAATGTTGTATTCGCCACCCGAGAGGTCCTCTGACGCGAGCATGATATCGATCTCGGTATCGGTAATTGGCTCCATGCCGTTCATGATCCGTTGCCGGAGCCGTTCGGTCATCATCTCCTCACCGATATTCTGGCGGAATTCTGCAAAATTCTCACCGTCCCCCTCGATCACCTGGCGTAACTGCTGCAGCGTCATGCCATTTTGTTGGGCCAGGGTTACCAGCGCCTGGTCGATATCGGCGTCACTGATTCTGATTCCGGTCTGCAATGCCCGCTGAATCTGCAATTCCCGCATAATTAATCGTTCCAGAACCTGACTTTCCAACAGGTTCATCGGGGGCATGGATTCACCGCTGGAGCGAACCCGTTCCACGATTCCCGCCACCGCCATATCCAGTTCGCTGCGCAGTATGATGTCCTCATCCACCAGGGCCACGATGGAGTCGATGGGTGCATTGCTGCTGGAGAGTTGCGCCGTCGAGACGGCAGGGGTCAACAGGCTTCCTGCGATGATGAAAAATGTGACGGTCCGGGTTGACCAGGAACAACAATGGCGAATCATCAAGGATTTCTCCGAAAAGGGGCCTATTCTACCTTATCCAGTAAGCAACAGTCAGTCGTCGAATAGCTGCGAACTCTGGGTTCCCACGCTGGTCAGGCCCTTCAGGTTGAGTTCGAAGTAGATGCCGTCGCGATAATCCCCGTCCCTGTTTTTGAGGTAACGCCGCACTACCGTACGAAGAGCCCAACAGCAGCTTTCATATTCGATACCGCCCTGGATTTCGAGCAGGTCGCTATCGGCAAACGAATAGTTCAGGCGTGAAAGCAAACGCCAACTCTCGTTGATCGGCCAGAATATCCGGAAGTCGAACTGGTCCACGCGGTCACGCCGGAACCGGTACTCGAAAAGCAGGCGTTCACCTTTCTTGCCACGGTAGTTGAACCCCATGGTTCCTACATCCAGGCGGTTGTGCTCCCAGCCCCACTGCAAACCGGCCACGACGCTAAAATTGGACCACAGACGCCAGCTGAACTCTGCCAGGAAAGGCGAAAGATCCTCATCGACAACCGGCTTGTCTCCCAGCTGAACTCTGCGCTTGTCAAAATAAAAGATTTGCCCCAGGCTCAGGCTCCACAGCGCTTGTCCACCCTGGCCGTCGTAATGATTGGTGGTGATAGCCAGAGATAACTGGTTGGCGTCACTCTGGCGGTCACTTCCGGCGAACCGGTTGGTGTTGAACAACTGGCTGAAACCAAAGGTGAACTCACCGGTATCGAAGTTGGGCAGATCATTCTGTTGCTTGTACGGGACATAAAGGTAGAAAAGTCTCGGTTCGAGTGTCTGCAAACTGCCACTTGATGTCGTGCGGTCAAAAACCAATCCCGCGTCGAGACTGCCGATCATCATGCTCCGCTGCGGAGATTCATCACCGGGCGCGCCCTGGCGGTCCAGGTCATAGCCCGTGTACCGGAAACCCAGGCCGGGCTTGATGAAGCCCCAACTGGAATACTGGCTCCAGTAAATATTCGGATACAGGTCGACCCTGGCTCCGGTAACCCCATGGTCACGGTCGAAATAGACCAGTTCGGAATCCAGCCCAAAAAACAGGCCGCTGTTCCCGATCGGGCGATCCAGCCAGTAACCAAGCCGGGGCAGGCGCCGGTACGGCGAGTTTTGAGGCAGGATGGAGTCATCGATCACCTGGAAATCATCGACCATCAATTCGAAATCCCAGTAGCGTCCAACACCGGTCAAGGTGCCGCTACTCCTGAGAAATTGGCGGGAGGTTTCAACCAGGTTGGTGCCGAAATCCTGGAAATACTCATCGTCGCCAACGCGGTCGACAATAATTTCGGATTTCCAGCGGCGTGTCGGATAAGCACGGTGCTGGATTATATAGTGGTACCGGTCCATATCAGTTACCCGGTCATCCGGCATGTAATCGAAGTTGAGCGAGGCATTGGTTTTGCGGGTTATGAAGCGGTATTCACCGGTCAGCATGAAGCCGCGCTTTGAAAAATAGCGGGGCTTCAGGACTGCATCCTGGTTTGGCGCAATATTCCAGTACCAGGGGATGCTCACTTGCAGTCCACCGTCGCTGCTTTGTCCTATGCTGGGGTAAAGAAATCCACTCTTGCGCCGGTCGTCGATAGGAAATGTGAAATACGGCGCGTACATAATGGGAACACCCTTGAAGAACAGTTTCGCCCCACGCGCCACACCCCAGCCATCCTCGTGCTTCAATTCCAGTTCGCGCGCGTAGAGTTGCCAGTCGGGCTTGTCGCCCGGACAGGTGGTGTAGTCCATTGCATGGAATGTCGTAGTATGTCCGCCGATCAACTCTACGAAATCCGAACTTCCATGGGCGCTGGTACCGGTGAGTCCGTAGTCAATCAGTGAGAACTCCCCTGTTTCCCCGGTGAAATTGTAGTGCCCTTGTTCACCTCTGATCCATACCTGCTGGTCTTCATAAGCGACAGCGCCCGGTAGCGTGATAATTTCTTCCACAGGGTCGAACAGGACTTGCTCGGTCCAGATGTGCTGATCGAGCCGGAACAGCTCAACCGAGCCCCTGGCTTCGCCTTCCCGCTCTTTGCTGGCGTCCAGTTCTTGCGCATAGATGATGACCGGCGCCTGGCTGCGATCAGGAGCAGGCGGGATGGCAGGCCCCAGGCTGAAGCCGGGACAGGAGATCGGAGCGATTCTGTGGCCGGTATATTCCGCAGGTTCCTGGCCACTCAGGGCGGTCGAACCTGCCAGCAGGCAAATGCATACTGCGAGTGTCGCAGGGGGCCTGCTATTTGAATGATGGAATAAGGACAAATTCGTGAGCCATGCTGGTTTGGACTAAGTTGTCACAGATCGCTGTTGGAAGCAATGGCCTCGCATGGCTGATTTAGCCAGGCGGATCTTTGCCCGCTTTCCAGCGCTGCCTGTTCTTTCGCCAGTTGGTGGAAATGGGCCAGATTCTCTTGCGCCGTGGCAAACAGTTTTTCAAATGCACAGGCGCCGCCCTGGTAGCTGTTGATCAGGGCCAGGCGGGCATTATTCAGCTCGCGCGAAAGCAGGGACTGAAAATAGCTGTGCCCGGCCCACTGGGTATCCACCAGCAAGCTGTACGCATCGCGCAGATCTTCGAAAGCTGCGGATTTATCCTCTCGCATCCGGTCTTCCGGAAGGTCGCTGGCATACAGGGTGTTGAGCCTGGTTACTGAATCCTGGAGCAAGGCGTTGAATTGAAGCGTTGCCTTCTCCAGCTTCAGCCAATCCGGCAGTCGTTCCAGGCGGCCGGTATTTTCCAGCCACAATCTGACCCCGGTTGCTTCGACAAAACTGGCATAGGCCTCATTAAACGCGGTATCTCCTTTGACATAGAGTTGCTGATGCGCCAGTTCATGAAAGATAAAAGCAGCCAGTTGTTCATCGTTGTACTGGAACATGGTGTCCAGCAACGGATCATCGAACCAACCCAGCGTTGAATAGGCGATGGCCGGCGACACCGACGTGTCAAAGTCGTCCCGGGCGAGCTTGCGGGCGAATTTTTCAGCGGCCTCGATTTTGAAATAACCCCGGTAGGGAACACAGCCGGAGACTATAAAGCACCACTTTCGGGGCACGAGCGAAAACTCGGGGGCGGCGACCACGTTCCAGGTAATCGCGTCCTGGCCGGTGCTCACGAACTGCGTGTAGCTGTCATTATCCGGGAGGTGCAGTTGGGTGACCGCAAATTCGCGGATTTCGATCGACAGTTCAAGCTCGCGAGCCAGTTCCGGGTCAACCGAATCCATCTCCAGGATCGTATCGATGCTCTCCCGTTTGTTCATCAGGCTCAAATGCCCCGAGATCGCCTGGGAATAGTAGGAAGGGGCGGCGCAGCCACCAAGTTGAATGACAGGCACTACCACCAGCAGCGCCGCCAGCACCCAGAGGGCCGGTTTGAGTTTTCGCGCGTGTGACATCGTTTTCACTATTTGGGTACTATTCCAGCATGGCGAAAATTAACAAGACTGAGCAAGAATGGAAAGAGCAACTTGACTCTGAGCAATACCGAGTCACCCGTCAGGCTGGAACCGAAGCGCCCTTTACAGGTGAGTATGAGCAATGCTGGGAACGTGGGCATTATCATTGTGTGTGCTGCGGCCAACTCCTGTTCGATTCCAGCAGCAAGTTCAACGCTGGCTGCGGCTGGCCCAGTTTTCACTCTGAACTCGAGGAGGCTGGTATTGTACAACGACCGGACGCAAGCCTCGGCAGAAGTCGGATCGAATTGTTGTGTCGCAACTGTGACGCGCACCTCGGGCATATATTTCCGGACGGTCCGCCACCGACCGGAATGCGCTATTGCATCAACTCGGCATCGCTGGACTTCAGGCCGTCAGCGCAAGATGGGGACACAGCCTCATGATCATGGTGTTCGAAAATTTTGATTTCAGCCGGGTAGGGCAGATGCAATCGCTGCTGGAATCGCACAACATCAAAACATTCATCAGGAACGAGTATGGGGTTGGGGGGTTGGGTGAACTGCCTTTTGTCGAAGTCGTCCCCCAGTTGTTCGTATTAGAAGAAAAAGACCTTGCACGGGCGAAAGAACTACTCCTGCTCGATTTGCCGATGGAGGATTCCGGCGACGATTGGGTTTGCCCCGAGTGTGGAGTAGATGTTGAAGGTAACTTCTCCCGCTGCTGGAAGTGTGGGGTTAATCGGCGTGATTGAGGGCAATTTGAATATCGCCCACAGGGGACTGTCGTGGTACATGGATGGCGACGAGATGTGGGTGTTCAAAGGAAAGTTCACTGCCGAATAATCACGCGATTTATTGAAAAAATTGTTTGCATGTCCCTTCAGTGGGTTGCCAGAAATCCTCGTAGGGATTGTCGTAACAGACAATTTCAAGGAACCGCTCGCGCTCACGTAACTGCCGGGCCGCCTGATTGGCCAGGATCGGAGCAAAACCTGGATCTTCGTAAAACTCTTTCAGATAGGCCTTGTTTGGCCAAATGAAGTACCCGTCTTCCGAAGCCCTGGCGATCAGGGCCAGCCCTTTTTCACGTTCGCCTGCCAGGTATACGGCAAGGCCCTCTTCATAGTCGGTGCTTATATAGCTTACGGTTACAAAGCCGGCCTCACGAAGACGTCGTACGTCGTCGCGAATCGCCGCCAGCAGTTCGGCCGCCCCGGTATCGTCACCCGCATCGCGACGGATGGCGATAAGCGCCGCTGCACTCTCCAATCCAAACACTCCCACCGTGATACGTCTTCCGTGATGTTGCCAGCTATCTTCCAGAAGCGGCCTGGCCCTGGCAAAATCACCGGTAGCAGCAAAAGCCATGCCAAGACTTCTACGCGCAAAGGAAATATTCGGCCGGCCCTCGGCCAGGAGAGCCTCAGCAGCGGCAATTGCTTCCAACGGTCTTCCTATTGCCAGAAGAAAACTGGAATCTGGCGAATCATTGATCGCGCGGGCTTCCTGCTCGAGACCGATCGCTAAGAAAGACCAGGAAAGTAATCCCTTTGCACGCAGATCCCCCGGTATGATGCTCAGATCATCCAGGCCGCCCAGAGCGAGATAGGCCCATTTTCCGCCAGCAGCCTTCAAGCGGCCCCGATAATCCGCATAGACACGGGGGGCGATGGGGCGTATTTTCTCAAGCTCGCGGGCCGCTTCATTAAGCCTGCCCAACTCAATCAGGCTATGCACGTAATTGTTCATGGCCACGATTGACACCGGATCGAGTCGCAGCGCCTGCTCCTGGTGCGGGAGTATTTCCTTGTATTGACCAACCCGGCCATAGACGAGTGCAATCCAGCTATGGACGATGGAATAGTTCGGATTGATCTGCAGGGCCCGGACAAAAGCGGTCAAAGCGTCATCGAACGCACCGTTCACCCAGGCCAGGCGGCCGAGCGCGGCGTGTGCTTCGGCGAGGTCTGGATCAAGCGCCATGGCGCGATTCGCGTGTGTCTCTGCCCTGGCGATCGCTTCGTCCCAGGGCAATAATTGATAAAAGCTGACACCAGCCAAAATGACAGCTATCGCGAGTTCAGCATGAGCGATCGCGTAATCCGGATCTAGCGCAACCGCTCTTTCGAATTCTCGAACGGCGCTTTCAACACCGGCGGACGTGCGCTTCGCGATCAAATACCGGCCTCTGAGATAAGCGTCATGGGCCTCGGTATTGGCAGTCGCGGGCATTTGCGGCCTCATTTCGACATCGATTCCCAGCTGACCTTTCAGGGCGGCAACAATCGCGGCCGCGATTTCATCTTGAACTGCAAAGATGTTTACCAGCTCACTATCGTAAGTTTTTGACCAGAGATGGGTGTCCGAACGCGCATCGATCAACTGCACGTTGATACGTACCTGCTTGCCGGCACGCTGCACGCTGCCTTCCAGGATAGTGGCGACCGAGAGTTCATCGGCAATCTCCGGCAGGGATTTGTCGGTATTCCGGTACTGGTTGACCGAGGTCCGCGAGATCACTTTCAGCGCCGGGATGCGGGACAGCCGGCTCAGTAATTCGTCATGCATTCCGTCGCTGAAGTATTCATCCCCGGGCCGCGCGGACCGGTTGACGAAGGGCAGCACGGCAATGGAAGCGCCAGCCTCTTCAACTGTGATTGGCGTTGTGTATTCTTCGTCAGTCAGGACGAACTGATACAGGGCAACGATGACCGCCGCCGCGGCCAGGACTCCGAAGATTATGAAGCGAAGTTTGCCGCCGGAAGCCGGCTGCGTTTCCGTCAACGTCGTCACTGGTGGAATCAGGCAGAATCCTACCTTCGGTATGGTTCTGATTATTTGGGCGTCGTGGGCAGAATCACCGAACGCCTTGCGAAGCTCTACCACGCATTGAGCCAGCGCGTCATCGCTGACAATGACACCGGGCCACACCGTGTTGAATATTTCATCGCGCTGAACCACCTCGCCGCCGGAAGCGGCAAGGCATTCCAGTACTGCCATGGGCTTGGGGTGGATATGAACGATCCCATTGCCGCGCTCGATGTAACCGCGACGCGGTCTGATGATCCAATCTCCCAAGCGAAAATCGGTGCGCATTTTGGGTAGTCTGGTCTAAAAAAAACCGATGACCCATTCTAGCAGTTATTCAAACCTGGTATGACCGAAGTCAACAACTCATGGTTTCTCGTAACAATTCGCTTTTTTCTCATGTTTTCGGACCAGGCGCTTACTAATCTGTGAGTGGGTTGACTAAAAAGGAGGTAATCATGAAATACCTGTTATTTTTGTTTGCATTGTTGCTGGTGGCACTTCCTGCACAGGCTGCCAAGCCAGATTCATATACTGATGAGTTCTGGGATTACATTGAAATCGTTGATTGTGGCGACTTTAGCGTCATGGACGACGCCTGGATTATGCTGGATGGCAAGACATTCTACGACAAAAATGGAAACTTTGTTCGGGATCAAATGCACTTCACAGCCTTCGATGACCTTTATCGTGACGAT
>Ga0164313_10002593_pt1 | contig 16178 bp, 15 predicted proteins | sample GuaBasSedimGuay4_FD_113735 | JGI IMG/M metagenome (GOLD analysis project Ga0164313, IMG submission 113735) | Subseafloor sediment microbial communities from Guaymas Basin, Gulf of California, Mexico - Guay4, Core 4569-4, 0-3 cm | ecosystem: Environmental > Aquatic > Marine > Hydrothermal vents... | reverse complement strand
CTTCTAATTAGGTGGGGATCCTTCGACTCCGCGGCTCGGAGCCACTCCGCTCAGGATGACATGTTGAGGGTTTTTGCAAGAGGCTGAGCTTTTAGCTCCATCAGGAACTGTGCTCAGAAGCGCGCCTCTGAACCCGATTCTCCCATCGCGCATCCGGGGGCGCGAGGTCCTGGGACGTACTTGTTTCATCACTTTACATGCATTATGATGAAGACAGGAGAGAACACAATGCCGTCCCTTCAGATACGCGACCTGCCCGAGCACCTGTACGAGATCCTCGCCGAAAAGGCTCGCCGTAACCGGCGGAGCCTCGCTCAGCAGGCCACCATCGAGCTCGAGAAGATGGTCGAGGCGGAAGCCCGTTCGCGTCGGCTCGACACGGTTGCAGAACTCCGCGAAGCCATCCTCGCCGATAGCATCCGGAAGACGCGCCTCGATCCGGTAAAAACTATCCGCGAGGACCGCGATCGATGAGCCGTGATCTCGTCCTCGACGCGTCAGCCGCGATGGAAGCTGTTCTCGGTCGGCCGAAGGCCGGCGCGGTGCTTGATCTCATCGAAACCGCAACCAACGTTCACGCACCTGAGCTCTATGCAGCCGAGGTCGCAAACGCACTGTGGAAACACGTACGGGCGGGCGACCTTGATCTCGAGGAGGCGCAGCAGGCGCTGCGAATCGCCCTTGACCTGATCGACGCGACCACTCCCTCACGGGAGCTTGCCGAGGAGGCACTCGCCACCGCCGCCGCCTATGATCACCCGGTCTACGATGCGCTCTACGCCATCACCGCACGCCGCAACGGCGCTACCGTATGTACCCTGGATCGCCGTCTCGCTGCCTTGCTCGAAGCGACACGAGTCCCGGTTGAGTTGATCTGAGGCGCTGGCGCCAGGAGAACGCGGACTGGATGCCTGGCTACCGCTCGGGAACAGCGATCAAAGAATCAGGTTCAGCAGCGCGCCTCTGAACCCGATTCTCCGGAGCGCGAGTGGCCGAGAGTGCCCCTCCCGCGCGTTGTTGGGCCCTGATGGTCGTGAGAAGCCGGTGCGCGAATGCTCCCAACAACGACGGGAACGGCACGTCCGTTCGAGGCCAGTACCGCGTATCCTCCACCTACCGCGCATCGCAGGCACTCAAAGAACGCGGGACGGGTGCCTGGCATCCCGACTCGCCCGATGGCGATACCGGCTCTGGAGTGCACATCCGCGAGTCGGCGTGCCTGGCTCCCCTCCCATCGCGCATCCGGAGGCTCGAGGTCACTCCCCTTCAGCAGCCATCCGGATCGCCCTCGCTCCGCACTCGGCGAAGCCGGGGCAGGTGCGACAGGTGTCGTCCTCGATGTAGCCGAACTCCGACGGCGCACAGACCGTGATCGAGGGATCCTTCGCCGCATCGAGTTCGGCGACCAGCGACTCATCTTCCGTAGCCACGGCCTCGAGCTGTGCGGCCCGCGCCACTGCCTCACGTACCCTCGGACTCCACACCTGATTCCGCTGCTCGGCATGCATCGTCTCGGCCTTGATCTCCGCCGACGCTTTACGTTTCTTGTAGTCGAAGAATAGCTTCCGTCTGGTCGGCATTCGCCGCGTGGCGAGGAAGAAGAGATAGCCCGAACACATCCCGGCAACGTTGGCGACCCCCGGCAGGAGCCCCATCTGAAGGCTCGAAAATGCGAGCCACGCCACCGCAACAACGGCCAGGTATTTGACCTTCACAGGGATTAGAAAGAAGAGCCGGAACTCGACCTCCGGGAAGAGGGTGGCGAAGGTGAGCAATATCGAGGTTCCGACCCCGGTGTCGCCGTAGAGCGGAAGCTTGAGCCCGACCGCAGTCAGCGATGCGCCGAAAGTAGCCACCAGCCAGAACACCAGAAACCGGGGCGAGCCCCAGCTCTCCTCAAGAGGTTTGGCCATGATCCACAACACCAGCATGGAGATGAAGAACCAGAACATGGATGGCCCGTGGACAAACTGGTAGGTCACAAGCGTCCATGGACGCGACACCACCTGGCCAGGGACCACCGCCAGTCCGATAAGCCCCTCCCGGTTCGCCCAACTCAGAACAAAAACTGCGAAGTGGGCAAAGATGAGACCTTCGGTCAGACGCCAGGTATCACTGCGCATTCAACGCCTCCCCAGTCGGCGTTCCATCTCTTCCTGGCTCAGCCGAAGAATGATGGGTCGCCCATGTGGGCAACGATATGGATTGGAAGTTTCTGCCAGATCGTCGAGCAACGCTCGCTGTTCGGTATCGGTGAGCCGGTGGTTGACCTTGATGGCGCCACGGCAGGACAGCCCCGCCGCCAGCTCCTCCTCGACCTCCTCCGCCACTCGTTCGGGAACCCCGTCGAAAGCGGTGGCTCGATCGAGGAGCTCGATCACCAGCTCGCGTGTTTCCTCGGCCCCGAGCTCCGGCGGCAACGCACTCATTCTGACCGTGTCAGGACCGAAGACATCGGCCTCGATCCCTACCTTGAGCAGCGTCGCGGCGACCCGCTCCATGGCGCCGGCCGAGGCTTCTCCCACCTCCACCAAGATCGGCTCGAGCAACCGTTGCGATGGCGCGATCTCACCTGCAAGCCGGGCGAGGATCTGGTCGTAGAGCACCCGCTCGTGGGCGACGTGCTGATCGACGATGACCAGTCCATAGTCATCCTCGAGCAGCAGAAATGACGAACGGTACTGACCGATGAGCCGGCCGAATGGTGTGTCGGAGGCGCCCGCCTTGGCGCCCGATCGCGGCGCGGACGGAGCGCCGAGTACGACGGGTTCGGCGACTCCGGGCGTCGGTTCACCATAAGCCGGATGGGCAAACAGAGGTGGTGCTCCCGCCTCCCGCCGTGAACGGAGGAGTTCACCATAGCCACCACTTGTTGGTTCCGTCACCATTGCATCACCGTCGTCGAGACGACTCACGGAAACACGCCCCTGGGAAGCCGCCACACCCTCGCGGAGGGCACGTTCCACCAGTGCGAAGATGGACCCGCCGCGAGCGAACCGGACCTCGGTCTTGGCCGGGTGCACGTTGACATCAACCAGATCGGGTGGCAGCCGCAGCGAGACCACCACCCGGGCACCGCCGAATCCGGCCCCGGCCGCTCGCAGAACCCGCAGTACCGCCCCTACCAGAAGACGATCCCTGACCGACCGCCCGTTGACCAGGAAGATCATGGAGGGACGACCCCTTCCACTCCCCGGTGCGATGAGCCCCTCGACGTCGGCCCCACCTCCGGCGGCGGAAAAACGGGTGATCTTCTCGGCCTTGGACCAGAGGGCTCGCAACCGCTCGCTGAGGTCGGCCGCGGGTGGCGCATCGATGGAGGTTCGGTTCCCGTGGCGGAGGATGAAGGCGACATCCGGGCGCGAGAGAGCTGCCCCCCACACCGTCTCCGATGCATGGCGCAATTCGGTCTCCGGCGCGCGAAGGAACTTGCGCCGCGCCGGAACATTGAAAAAGAGGTCGCGGATCTCGACGGTGGTTCCCCGAGCCCGCGCTGCTGCCTCGGTGCCCAACACCCGCCCACCTTCGACGGTGATCCTTACCCCACCCTCCGCCGGATCGGCCGCGGTCAGCAACTCGAAGCGTGAGACCGCGGCGATGGAGGGCAACGCCTCACCACGAAAGCCGAGGGTCGCGATGCGATCGAGGTCGGCGGGAGAAGCGATCTTCGAAGTGGCGTGCCGCTCGAGAGCGATCAACGCATCATCGGCATCCATGCCGCAGCCGTTATCCGTCACCCGAATGAGCGAACGCCCGCCGTTGACGAGCTCGATTGAGATCCGCGTCGCACCCGCGTCAAGACTGTTCTCCACCAACTCCTTGACGACGGACGATGGTCGCTCCACCACCTCACCGGCGGCGATGCGGTTGACGAGGCTGTCGGGGAGAATGCGGATCTGCGTCACCGAGACATCATACCGATGCTGGATCCATCGCCAAGCAACCTGTAGGCCGAGGCAGAGTTGATGCTAGCGTGGGTTTGAACCACGGAGGCACGGAGACATCGCATTTTTAACGCAAAGACGCTAAGGCGCAAAGGCGCCAAGACATCTCATCGCAAAGTCGAGCCGAGCATCGCAATCATGGAGCCTGCGTTGCGGAGTGTCGAGATCGTCTGACTACCGTGGAAACCACAAGGTGGGTCAAGGCCCTTCTTCAAAACCCTCTCGACCCCTCTTCCATCTCTACGGAGTCAAACAACGTCGAAGCTCCGCGTGATCTGCGGGCAAACTGCGATGGTGCGATGACTCAATCTGTGTCCATCTGTGTGATCTGTGGTCTGCGATGGTGCGATGGAATCTGCGTTCATCTGCGCTATCTGCGGTTTCTCCGTGCGATGGCATCATCCAGTATCTAGCATCGCAGCGGGCCGCAGGCCCGCCTACTTCTTCGCGATCTTGCTGATGTCGAAGACCGAGGTATCGGGCTTGGAGTTCGGCGTGACCTTCCTTGTGTCGTCGGCCAGATCCTCCTGGATCAGCAGATCCATCAAGAGGTCGCGGACTCCGCCTCTGCCGTTGGAACGAAACACCCTGCGCACCGCGGATGGTCTGAGCTCGATCCCGGTCATGTGCTTGAGGTACTGGCAGAATACTCTCGATCGCGAGATGAAGCTCGCGATGAGGATCATCCCGAGCAGTGCCATTCCGGCAACGGCAATGAGGGTGTAGTTGGCGTCAGCGCTGAGGTCGAACGAGCCCATGTTCCCCCCTCTTATCCGTCCGACGAGTCGTCATTGAGCGCGTGGGTAGCATCGACCTCCGAAAAGTGGTCCTTTGGGACCAGAACGTCGCGCCCTTTGGAACCCGCCAATGGACCTACAATACCTTCTCTCTCCATCATATCCAAGAGCCGTGCAGATCGAGTGTAACCGAGGCGAAGACGCCGTTGGATATATGAGGCCGAGGCCTTGCGGGTTTCGACCACCAACCGCGTTGCCTGATCGTACATGGGGTCGCTGAGATCGTCGATGTCATCGACCGAGGTCGCACGACCGCCTTTGCCGTTCCCTCCCAGGGGTTTGTGGGTCACGACATGGCGCTGGTACTCGGGCTTGCCGAAGCGCTTGATATAGCGCACCGCAGTAGCGATCTCCTTTTCGGTAACCAGGGGTCCGTGGGCGCGGAGGAGGTTCGAGGTTCCGGGCGCCAGATAGAGCATGTCACCACGACCGATGAGGTGTTCGGCCCCCATGGAGTCGAGAATGGTCCTCGAGTCGAACTTGGAACGGACCTTGTAGGCAATCCGGCACGGGAAGTTGGCCTTGATGATTCCGGTAAGGATGTCCACCGACGGCCGTTGGGTCGCGCAGATGAGGTGAACGCCCACCGCCCGCGCTTTCTGCGCCAACCGGGTGATGGACTCCTCCACCGCCCGTGACGAGGTCATCATCAGATCGGCGAGCTCGTCGATGATGATGACGATGTACGGCAGCGGTTCGAGCACGACCGGCTCTCCGTCATCGTCCCCGTTGAGCTGCTGTTGGGCACGCTTGAGCTGAACTGGATCGGAGACCAGCTGGTTGTGCTGCTCCAGGTTGCGCACGCCCAGGGAGGCGAGCCGACGGTAACGATTGTCCATCTCTGCCACCGCCCATCCCAGAGCGCTGGCCGCCTTCTTGGGTTCGGAAATGATCGGTGTCAACAGATGTGGGATGTCGGAGTAGACCCCGAGCTCGACCATCTTGGGGTCGACCATGATGAATTTCACTTCGTCGGGCCTCGCCTTGTAGAGGATGGACATGATCATGGCGTTGATGCCGACCGACTTGCCCGACCCGGTGAAACCGCCGATCAGCAGATGCGGCATCCGCGCCAGATCCGCCACAAAGGGCTTACCGCGGATGTCCACTCCGAGTGCGAGGGTGAGCAGCGAATTCGCACGCTGGAACTCGGTCGACTCGAAGAGCTGACGTAGGCGGATGACCTCGGGATCGGGGCTCGGCACTTCGATGCCAACAGTCGCTCTTCCGGGAATTCGTTCGATGCGAACCGAGTCCGTCCTCAGAGCGAGAGCCAAATCATCGGCGAGATTCTGTACCGCCGAGATCTTCACTCCGGAATCAAGCCGGAACTCGTAGGTGGTGATCACCGGGCCGGTGCGGATATTGGTCACCTCACCCCGAACCCGAAACTCCTGGCACTTGCTGGTGACCAGCTTCGAGACCTCGATGAGCGCCGCCGAGTCTCGCTCCGGTGCACCCTCGGACTCGTCCAGGAATGTAACCTTGGGGAGATCGTACTGGTCGAGGTCCTCGATGAACTCGAATTCCTCCTGGACGACTGGTTTCTTCTTAGCCACCGGCTTCTTCCGCGGTGCCTTGCCCCGTTTCTTATTTGGGGCGGATTCGGGTGTTTCGTCGATGGCCTCGATCTCCTCATCGACCCCTTCGGAACTACCGGCAACTCGCCGTTGAATCCGGAACCGCCCCTTGCCCTCCACCTCCTTGACGGTCAGCGAACCCCGGTAACCCTCTTCTCTGTCGAGCTGTTGGACCTGGCGTTCGAGGACTCGCCGACGATTCTTCGCATCCTCTGCGTCCTGACGACGACGCGCACGTGCATCCCTTCGGCGCTGCCAGCGTCGCTCCAAACCATCGGTCACCCCTTCAGCGGCAGAACCCACCGACAACCCTGACACCAGCACCACGCCGAGCACGACGAGGAAGCTGAGCACCACCAATCGACCCACCGGGCCGACAAAACCGCCGAGCAGATCTGTCTCGGCGCCGCCGATGAGGCCGCCACAGGAAATACGGCCGTCCCGAAAGGGCAAATCCGAGCACAGCAGGGTGGCAACTCCGGGAAGAGCAAATACAATCAGAGTCCATCCGGCCGCCGTCGCCCTCGGGTTCTCCAGATCACGTCCCCGAAGCATCCACCAACCGAGGATGAGCCCGAGGGGCGGTAATGCGAGGACCACGATCCCGAGAAGACCATAGAGCACCGCCGACAGGGCCGCACCCAACGGCCCGGCGAGATTCACCGGCCCTTCACGCAGGGTCGAAGCGTGCAACGGGCTCGGATCGAGGGGCGAGTGCGAGAGCAGAGCTGCCGCCATCAGGATCGAACCGAAGATCAGTCCAACGGCGATCATCTCGGAGATGAGGCGCTCGCGGCTCATGAACTTCCCCAGGTCAGTGCGACCACCAAGAGTCCAATAGGCACGCAGTACCACGCGAATCGGTGAAAGACCCGACTCGACAGCGTCTTGACAACGATGGTGAGGGCGAAATAGCCGGCGAATCCGGCAGCGATGGCGCCGACGAGGCAGGCCATCCAGTACCACCAGCCAGCGGCCGCTAAGGCGTGGCGCTCGTCGAGGACCTCGAGCACCGCGACCCCGGCAATGGCCGGAACGCCGAGGAGAAACGAAAACCGTGCCGCCCAGCTGCGATCGAGACCCGCGCCGAGAGCCGACGAGATGGTCAAGCCCGACCGCGACAAACCCGGAAAGACCGCGATGCCCTGGACCAGACCGATGAGCACCGCCTGCCGCCAGGTGGTGCCGGTTTCATCTCGAGGACCGCCCGGCATCCACTTCGTCAGAGCCACAACCAAACCGGTAACGACCAACGCGAATCCCACCCAGACCGGACGGAGGAACGCCGCTTCGGCAACGCTCTTAATGGGGAAGGCCACAACCGCGGTTGCGAGGGTCCCCAGAATCAACAGGCCGAGTAGTCGCCGCCCGCTGGGGGATGTCATCCAACGACGAATCTCGCGTCGTTCATACCAGATGACGGCGCCCGCGGTTCCCACGTGAAGCATGGCGTCAAAGACCACACCGGGCTGCGAAAAACCTGGGATCACCATCTGCGCCAGAGCGAGATGCCCGGACGACGAAACAGGGAGAAACTCGGTCAGTCCCTGCAGGACGCCCAGCAACACGGCCACCCCGAGGCTCATGCGCCACAACCTGGGACATCGAGCCGTGCCGTCCCTTCTTCTTCTTGAGAAACCGTGAAAAACCTGTGCATTTCCAACAAATTCTACCAGGATTCGGGGTGCCGGGGCGGCCAACCGGACTCACAAATTCCCCGTGGAAGGTCGCTACGCTCTTTCCCCGGGGAATTTCTGAGGTGGCGTTGAAGTGTGTGACGTTCCCAAAGGCCGTAGATATCGGATCGCAAAACTGACAGGAGCCACCTCGTTTGCCGGCCTTCGGCTAGTGGTCCATCGCGCTGCACCGCGTATCGCCTACCTGGTCCCTGTTTCCTCAACGCCGGCCTTCTGGGACGCCCTTTTCCGCGTGTCCGGGTGCGGCCACGGTCCCGGGCACGGTCACGGTCACGGTCCCGGGCACGGTCACGGCCACGGTCACGGTCACGGTTACGACGGGTACGGTCACGGTTTCAGCTACTTAGAGGATCTTCCCGCCTGAACCGCCGCAAGTCGAAGCCAGTCGTCGAGAGAGAGCTGACCCGGGCGCGTCTTCGGATCAAGCCCGGCCTCCTCGACCATCTCGCTGTTGACGTCTTTCCCGAGCGCGTTGGACAGCATCTTGCGCGGCTTTGTCAGCGCCGAACCGGCGAGCTTGAGGGCCCGCTCGATATCACTCGGGTCCGCCACTGGAGGTCGCGGCTCGAGCACCACCACGGCCGAGGTCACTTTCGGAACCGGTCGAAAGGCCCGCGGATGGACGTCAAATGCGATCCACGCTTCGGCCCAACCAGCTCTCTCCAGGGCCATGAGGCCATGGTTGCCATCTCCAGGCTCGGCCACCACACGCACGGCCACTTCGCGCTGGAGCATCACCACCAAGCGGGTAAAAAGGTCGTGCCGTGGCATCAACCGCCGAAGAATGGCCGAGCCTACCGAGTAGGGAAGGTTTGACGCGAGCTGCCACGGTCCTTCATCGCCGAGGATCTCGCTCAACGACGCGGTGAGGGCGTCGGCGAGAACAACCTCGAGACCATGGCCGCCAAAGCGATCCTCGAGTGGCGGCACCAGAGTCTCGTCGAGTTCGAGTGCACGAACGCGGTCGAATTTTTCGAGGAGAGGCTCGGTCAGCGCTCCACGCCCGGGGCCGATCTCCAAAACCCGAGGTGGCACATCGACGAGAAGCTCGACAATCCGTTGAGCGACGTCGGTATCAACCAAGAAGTTCTGGCCGAGACGACGACGTTTGGAACGCTTCATAGTTCAATTCTCGGCGGTGGAATCCGCGGCGGATTCCACCGCCGAGAATTGAAGTTGAGGAGGGTTCATCACAGTGGTTTCCGGCGGCATGCCTGGGCTAGTGGATCGGCATAAGCCTCAATCCTTGCGGCCAACACGTTGGTATCGCCCTCGTCGGCTATTTGGTTGACGATCGCCGAACCTACGACGACGCCATCGGCAATCGAGGCGACCTTGGCGACCTGCTCGGGAGTGGAGATACCGAAACCAACGGCCACCGGAAGCTTCGAGGCCTTCCGGGCAAGCTGGACGTTGGCCGCGAGCCCGTGGTCGAGGTCCTCGCGAGCACCGGTGACGCCGGTTCGGGAGACCAGGTAAAGAAAGCCACCACCAAACTTGGCAGCCGCCTTCATCCGAGCTTTGGTGGAGGTCGGAGTCACCAACATGATGGCATCGAGATGCGCGGGCCTGAGGGCCGTTGTGAACCGGTCCATCTCTTCGGCGGGCACATCGGTGAAGAGGACTCCATCGACTCCCGAAGCGGCGGCGTGCTCGGCGAAGCGGTCGATGCCGAACCGCACCACCGGGTTGGCGTAGGTGAAAAGCACGATCGCCAGGTCTGACTGCGAGCGAATCTCCCGTACCGTCTCCAAAATCCGTTTGAGGGAGGCCCCTGAAGCCAGAGCCCTTTCGGCAGCTCGCTGGTTGGTGGGGCCGTCCGCCATGGGATCTGAGAACGGAACACCGAGTTCGAGCACGTCAGCCCCGGCCCGTTCGAGGGCGCCGGCAAGCTCCACCGTCCGTTGGAGCGTCGGGTCTCCGCCGGTGACGTAAGGAACGAACGCCGCCCGCCCCTCTCGTCTAGCAGTCTTAAAGGCTTCGGCGATCCGAGTCACGGGTGCTCCTTCTCCAACCTCGCCACCTCCTCGAGGTCCTTGTCACCCCGACCGGACAGGTTGACCACGATGTTCGCTTCGAGGTCCATTCCCGGTGCGAGTTTGGCCGCCTGGGCAATGGCGTGGGCCGACTCGAGGGCCGGCACGATGCCCTCGGTCTCGGCGAGCAGATGGAAGGCCTCGAGCGCCTCGCCGTCGTCCACTGTGGTGTATTTCACGCGTCCCTCGTCTCGCCAGTTCGCGTGCTCCGGACCCACCGCCGGGTAGTCGAGACCGGCTGACACTGAATGGGTCGGTTCAATCTGGCCATCCTCATCCTGAATAACCTGCGTCCGAGTACCGTGGAGCACTCCCGGTGCTCCACCGCCTGAGAATCGTGCCGCGTGGTTTCCGGCGCCCGGTCCGCGACCACCGGCTTCGACGCCCACGAGCCGCACCCTTGTATGCGGAACAAAGGCCGAGAAAATCCCGGCGGCGTTTGACCCGCCGCCGACGCAGGCGACGATGAGATCCGGCAAACCATGAACGGTTCGTCGGTATTGGGCCATGGTCTCGCGGCCGATGATTGCCTGAAAATCGCGCACCATCATCGGGTAGGGGTGCGGGCCGAGGACAGAACCGAGGACATAATGGGTCGAGCGGACATTGGTGACCCAGTCGCGCAGCGCCTCGTTGATGGCGTCCTTGAGGGTCTGCGCTCCACCAGCGACCGCCATTACTTCGGCTCCCAGGAGCTGCATCCGATAGACGTTGAGCTGCTGCCTCCTCATGTCCTCGGCGCCCATATAGACCCGGCACTCGAGACCGAGAAGGGCCGCGGCCGTCGCCGTCGCCACCCCGTGTTGGCCGGCGCCGGTCTCGGCGATCACCCGGCCTTTGCCCATTTCACAGGCAAGGAGCGCCTGACCGAGCGCGTTGTTGATCTTGTGCGCCCCGGTGTGGCACAGGTCTTCGCGCTTGAGCCACACGCTCGCTCCCCCGAGGCGGGCCGACAATCGACGCGCATGGTACAGAGGCGTCGGGCGACCAACATAATGCTCGAGCAGCTCATCGAGCCGCGATTCGAAATTGCGATCCCGCTGAGCCTTGTGGTAGGCGCGGCCGAGCTCTTCCAGGGGTGCCATCAAGGTCTCGGGGACAAAGCGGCCGCCCCACTCTCCGAAGTAGCCGCGGCGATCGGGTAGGGTCTTCATGACTGTTCCAATGCCGCAGATTCTACCGCGACCCGGGCAACGGACACGAAAGTCGCGACGAGATTCGGGTCCTTGATCCCCGGCGCCGATTCAACTCCGCTCGAGACGTCTACCAGCGCCGGTCTCACCAAACGAACAGCCTCCCCCACCGTCGCCGGCGTCAACCCGCCGGCGAGACCGACCCACAGTCCGGTAGGACGCTGCCCGAGGCTACTCCAGTCGTAGGCCACTCCGTCACCGGCTCCTGGATCGAAGAGCGGCAAGCACCGACCTGCGAGCATGGCCGCTGTGCGCCAGGGATCAGTGCCATCGGGTCGAATCCGGCGCAGAGTCTCCGAACCCAAGGTATCGAGCCAGTCATCGGGTTCAGAACCGTGCAGCTGAACTCGATCGAGGCCGAAGAGGTCACGAATGGCGATGATGCTTTCGAGATCCTGGTCGCGAAAGACGCCCACCTTCTCGGCACCGGCCAGATCACGGATCCAGACCGCCGTCGTCGGGTCAACGAATCGTTGCGTCCCCGGTGCAAAGACGAAACCCAGCATGTCGGCACCCGCCCCGATGGCGGCCTCCGCGTCCCCCGGCCGAGTCAACCCGCAGATCTTGACGAGCATGTTCCCTCAGCTCCCGTGGGGGTGCCAGGCATTAGGAAGTTGGGAAGTACGTTGACTTCCCAACTTCCGAAAGCCAGGCACCCTCCCTCGGCTCCGGCACGACCTCTCATTCATAATTCTTAATTCTCAATTCTTAATTCTTAATTATTCATCGCAGGAGCCCACATCGAGAGCCAACAACCGTTGGAGTGCGATCTCGGGGGTTTTTGCTCTCACCAGGTGCTCGCCGATGAGGAAGGCGTCGTAGCCTGCATTTCGGAGCTTCACGACGTCCTCGTGACTGGTGATGCCGCTCTCGGCGACCCGGACGCGATCCGTGGGTAGTCGATCGGCCATAGCCTCGACCAGGTCGAGCCTGGTATCGAAGGTGGCAAGATCACGGGCATTGACACCGATGATCGCGGCACCTGAGGCCACGGTCGGGGTGGGATCTTCATCGACGAAGATCTCCACCAGGGTTTCCAGACCGAGCTCGCCGGCCGCCCCGATGAGGTCAGGAAGTCGGTCACCGGGGAGGATTCGCTGGATGAGCAGCACCGCGTCGGCGCCCAACGCTGCGGCCTCACGCAGCTGGCGTTCATCGACGATGAAATCCTTGCGGAGCACCGGCAGATCGACGGCCTGGCGCACCGCCGCCAGCCATTCCAGCCGACCCTGGAAGAAGTCGGGTTCGGTGACCACCGAGATCGCTGACGCCCCGGCAGCCTGGTAGCGGGTCGCGAGCCCCGCCGGGTCGAAGTCGACGCTCAATATCCCCGCCAATGGCGAGGCCTTCTTGCACTCGGCGATGATCGATGGGCCGTCGGCCAACAGCGCCTCGCAGAGCGACCTACGCGGCGATGACTCGCGAAGTTCGGCGGCCCGGTCGGCCAGATCTCCAGGCTCGGTCTCGTTCGCCATCCGAGTTCGGACGGCGTCCACGATCCCTTCGAGCACCGAGGATTCAGGCATCACCCAGCTCCTGCGATCGGCGGATAAGCGACTCGAGAGTCGCCCCTGCAGCACCCGTCGCCAATAGCTCCCTGGCGGTCGCGAGCCCGTCCACGAGATCATCGGCCTTGCCACCGACCACCAGCGCCGCAGCAGCGTTGAGCGCCACGGCCTCGGTCGCCGCAGAGCGTTCCTCACCGCTCAGGATCGAGCGCATCCGGTCAGCGTTCTCTCTCACATCTCCACCACGAAGACTGCCGGGATCGTCGGCGCAGATGCCGAGCTCGGCGGGGTCGACAACCCGGCGGCCGACGATCTCTCCATCGCGAACTTCGATGACCGTGGTCGGCGCCGACACCGAGAGCTCATCGAGACCATCGTCTGAGTGGAGAACCATGGCGTGCGTTGCCCCGAGCTCAGCGAGGGCCTCGGCCACAAGCAGTTGAATCTCACTCCCCCAGACTCCGAGAACTTGACGACGGACACCGGCGGGGTTGGTGAGGGGACCCAGAAGGTTGAAGACCGTCCGCACACCGAGGGCGCGGCGTACCCCTGCCACCGCGGCCATGGCCGGGTGGAGCTGCTGGGCGAACAAGAAGGCGAATCCGACCTCCTCGAGGAGGACCGCCGAAGCGTCGCGGTCGAGGTCCAGTCGGACGCCGAGGACCTCGAGGACATCTGCCGATCCGCAGCGCGAGGAGACCGATCGATTGCCGTGTTTGGCCACCGGCACCCCACCCGCCGCCGCTACCAGGGCCGATGCGGTGGAAATGTTGATGGTCTCTGCGCCATCGCCGCCGGTACCGCAGGTGTCGATGGCGTCGGCAGGGGCCACAACACCGAGGGCTCGTGCCCGCATGGCGCGAGCGGCGGCTGCGACTTCGGTCCCCGACTCGCCCTTGGCGCGGAGCGCTATGAGCAAGCCGGCTACCCGAGCTGGTTCCAACTCGCCGTCCATGATGGCACCCATGAGCGATTCCATTTCGGCAGCTTCGAGGTCGGTGCCGTTCAGGAGCACGTTGAGGGTTTGCTTTGTATCAACGCTCATTGGTTTTTAGTTCTTAGTTTTTGGTTTTTAGTTGTCGGATGAGCCTCCTTCGATTTCCACACCGGTTTGATTTCGATGCCTGCGAGGGTCAGAAAATTGGCGAGGAGCTGCATCCCATCGGCACTGAGGTACGACTCCGGGTGGAACTGCACCGCGTGGTGAGGCCGCTCGCGGTGGGCCAAACCCATCACCTGACCGTCATCGGTCCACGCCGTAACCTCAAGCTCGTCGGGCACCGTGTCACGATCAACCACCAGCGAATGGTATCGGGTGGCGACGAAGGGATTCGGCAGCCCGGCCATGACCCCGCCTCCATTGTGGTGGATCTCCGAGGTCTTGCCGTGGACTGGCGCCGGGGCACGAATAATCCCGCCGCCGTGGACCGCGGCCAGCGCCTGCAGACCGAGACAGATTCCGAGCACCGGGGTTTCACCAGCGGATCGGATCACGTCCATGCTGACCCCCGCGCCTTCCGGGACTCCCGGCCCCGGCGAAATCACAATGGCCTGGGGTCGCCTTTGGAGCAGCTCGTCGGCGGTGCCGACGTCATTGCGCAACACCTCGATCTCGGCTCCGGAAATCTCTGCCAACTCCTGCACCAGGTTGTAGGTGAAGCTGTCGTAGTTGTCGATCATCAGAATCATGCCGCCGCCACCATTACTTTCAGCGTGTTCCGCCAGTGAATCGTATCAAGCTCCTCGTAAGTTCTTAGTTTTTGGTTTTTGGTTTTTGGTTGACATCGCAGGGCTACTCTGGCGATGGGTTCACTTTGCGATGGAACTAATTGCGATGGAACTAAAAACTCATAACTCATAACTCAAAACTAATTCGGCCATCGCAATGGCCTCGATCAGGGCGTTGGCCTTGTTGCGGCACTCTTCGAGTTCAGACTCCGGCACCGAATCGTAGACGATCCCGGCTCCGGCCTGGACATGGGCGACCCCACCACGTTCAACCATGGTTCGGATGGCGATGCACGAGTCGAAATCGCCGGTGGCGTTGCGATATCCCACCGCCCCTCCGTAGACCCCACGGCGTACTTCCTCGAGTTCATCGATGATCTCCATGGCCCGCACCTTGGGCGCCCCGCTCAGGGTCCCCGCCGGGAAGCACGCAAAGAGCGCATCCCAGCCATCACATTCGGGCCTCAGCTCACCCTGGACTTCGCTCACCAGGTGCATGACGTGGCTGTAGCGCTCGACCTCGGTCTCGCGGGTCACTGTCACCGTGCCCGGAACCGCCACACGGCCGATGTCGTTACGCCCGAGATCGACCAACATCGTGTGTTCAGCGAGCTCCTTTGGATCAGCGCGAAGCTCGGCCTCAAGACGGAGGTCCTTCTCTCGGTCGTCACCCCTCGGCCTCGTGCCGGCGATGGGGCAGGTGGTCACCGTCCGGCCCTCGACCCGGACCAGCATCTCGGGGCTCGAGCCCAGGATTCTCGCGTTGCCGGTGTCAAAAAGGAACATGTAGGGCGATGGGTTGGTCACCCGGAGCATGCGGTAGATCTCAGCCGCGGTGCAACGCGGAACCCGGCGCCACCGCCGGGACAGCACAACCTGGAAGATATCACCGGCGAGGATGTGTTCACGGGCCGTTGCCACCGCTTCGAGGTAGTCCTCGACAGCGGGAGTCGACTGCCAACCCGTCCAGACATCGCCTTCAGGAATCGGCAACGTGTGAGGCAGGGGTCCTTCGCCACCTTTGAGCAACGCTGAATGAAGATTGCCAATCCGTCGCAGGACGGTGTTCCAGGCAGCCTCGGGATCGTCTTCGATGCGGGCGAGCACGACCAACTGCAAACGCTGCCGGGCGCGGTCGAGGGCAACCACCGAGTCGTAGATCCCAAACCAAGCATCGGGAAGTCCACCCTCGTCGCGACCGCTCGCCGGAATTGCTTCCACCAGCCGCACCGCGTCGTAGCCGAGATAACCCATGGCCCCGCCGCAAAACGGCGGCAGATCATCCACCGGGGCGACCCGGCCGAGATCGGTCACCCGACGCAACACCTCGACGGGAGGACCCTCTTCGGGCACGCCGTCAACCAGCACTCCACCATCCCGGATCTCGACAATGCGGAAGGGATCCACCCCGGCGAAGGAGTAGCGGGCGACATGTTCGCCACCCTCGACGCTCTCGAGGAGGAAGGGGTTGCGGCCGCCCCGGGCGAGCCGGGAGTAGACGGTGAACGGCGTCACCGTGTCGGAGGTCAGTTCACGCACCACCGGCACCACGTCGTGGTCACGCGCAAGGGCGAGAAATTCCTCTTTGTTGGGCCTGACTTCCAAGAATCCTCCACGGCGGTCGATGAAGAAGACATTCTACCCCGTACCCGTACCCGTGGCCGTGGCCGAGACCGTGACCGTGACCGATGAGAG
>Ga0164313_10002592_pt1 | contig 16181 bp, 11 predicted proteins | sample GuaBasSedimGuay4_FD_113735 | JGI IMG/M metagenome (GOLD analysis project Ga0164313, IMG submission 113735) | Subseafloor sediment microbial communities from Guaymas Basin, Gulf of California, Mexico - Guay4, Core 4569-4, 0-3 cm | ecosystem: Environmental > Aquatic > Marine > Hydrothermal vents... | reverse complement strand
GATTCTGCAACTGATGTGACACTGAAAGTCTTCAACTACAAGAAGGTGAATACCATCCTTGCTGCCTGCAGCGCTAACCTCAGCGCTTTATCAAGCGGAACGGATGCAAACGGGCGCGGGTTTACCTATTTCAACCTTTCAACTTCACCAGCCCTTGACCCTGCAGTTGCATATGATATTTCAATACAGGCGAATGGTTGCAACTAGGACGTAGTTGAGCTGGCCTTATAAAAAGGCTTCTCACCTTCAGGCCGGTTCCTGAAGCGTTTATAGGCCCATAAATTCTGCGTGGTGTCCACTTCGATACATTGCTCAACGCCCTGGTTGAGAGCCGTTGCGGCTGAGCGCAGATTCTCGCTGTAAATGGCTTCATCCGCTTTGAACAGATGCACACGGTAGCGGCCGCCTTTGCGCCTCTCACAGGTACCGAATATAACTGGCGCGCCGGTTCGCTGTGCCATGCGCGGTAGCAATATACCGGTCAGGGTTTCAACTCCGAAAAAGGGTGCGAACTGACCCTCGCCGAGCGTGGGTTCCTGATCCACGACCAGGCCCACGGATCGACCGGCTTTGAGCAGTTTGAACATCGTGCGCAGGCCAGCGCCGGAGGCAGGTACCATCGTGACACCGCCGCGACGACGTTTTTCAAGCAACATTTCTTCGATATCAGGGTGCCTGCCCGGTTTGTACAAAATGGCTCCATTCATATACTTTTGCATATACAGGCTAAGCAATTCCCACGAACCGCAATGCGCGGTGGCCAACAGTACGCCGGTTTCGGCACGCTCAATTTCATGGTAAAGATCAATGTCCTGCGGTGCATCAAAATAACTGAAAATTCTGTCCAGTGGCCAGTGCCACAACATGCCGGCTTCAAACACACCACGGACGTAATGGATCATGCTTTCGCGGGCGATTTCTTTTAGCCTCGCGACATCCATATCCGGATATACCGCGCGCAGATTCAAACGTGTCACACGCCGCTTGCGTGGCGACAGGTACCACAAAACGGCAGCCACAGGTGGCGCGATAATTTCCGCAGCCGGTGGTGTAATCCAGCTAAACACACGCATCATGATGCGTAACAGCAACAGCTTCATCTACTCAATCCGGATGTTAGAATCGTATTTTCCCCAAAGTGGCGTTGAAATGATCGCATTACTGCAAAGAGTATCGGAAGCCAGCGTGCTTGTTAATGAAAAATCTTCCAATCCAGTGGTTTCGGGTGCAATCGGTGCCGGCATACTCGCCCTGGTCGCAGTTGAAAAAGGCGATACAAAAGCACAGGCAGATCGTTTGTTACAGCGCATACTGGCCTACCGGATATTTGAAGATGACAGTGGCCGGATGAACCTGAACCTGAAACAGGTGCAAGGTGAATTGTTATTGGTTTCCCAGTTCACGCTGGCGGCCAACACCAACAGTGGTAACCGTCCAAGTTTTACACCGGCGGCAGAACCGGCAGAAGGCCGACGGTTGTTTGATTACCTGCTTGAATCTGCCCGACAGGAGCTTGGCAACGTGCCTTCAGGGAGATTTGGAGCCTATATGCAGGTCAGCCTGGTCAATGATGGCCCGGTCACCTTTAATCTGCGGGTGCCACCGGCAGGTTAGTTCACTAGTTTTCGAATTCTTTTAACTTGCGGGTTAGTGTGTTGCGCCCCAGCCCCAGCAAACGGGCGGCTTCAACTCGTTTTCCACCGGTAAAGTCCAGCGCACAATCAAGAATGGTTCGCTCCAGGTCGTTGCGTGCCTCGGCCATCAGGTCAACCTGTCCGCGGGCAAGCGCCGAATGGGTCCAGCGACGTAATCCTTCGGGCCAGGTTCCATCCGGTTGGCCACCCGGGTCGATTTCGCTGAGACTGGAGGGCAGATCCTCCGGCAAAATCTGCTCACCCGGCGCCATCACGCACAATTGCTGGCAGAGGTTCTGAAGTTGACGGACATTGCCAGGCCAGGCCTTGCGCTTCATCGCCTCAATGGTTTCGGGTAACAGGTATTTCTCTTCCAGACCCAACTCAATGGCCGCCTGGTGCAGAAAATGCCGGGCCAGTAGCGAAATATCATCGCCACGCTCCCGTAATGGTGGCAGCTTGATGGTAATCACGTTGAGGCGATGGTAGAGGTCTTCCCGGAAGCTTCCATCCGCAATCCGGGCCTTCAGGTCCTGATGTGTGGCGGTAACAACCCGAACGTCTGCCCGCAATAAGTCACGCCCGCCCACCCGGTAATAATCCCCTTCCGACAACACGCGCAAAAGCCGTGTTTGTAATGGCAGGGGCATGTCGCCGATTTCGTCCAGGAACAGCGTGCCGCCGGCAGCTTCTTCAAAACGCCCGGGTCGCCGGGCATGTGCCCCTGTAAACGAACCACGCTCATGACCGAACAATTCGGATTCCAGTAATTCAGCCGGAATAGCGGCCGTGTTGATGGCAACAAATGGTCCGCCGGACCGCGGGCTATGCTGATGCAATGCCCGTGCAACCACTTCCTTTCCAACTCCGGTTTCACCGGTAATCAACACACTGATACTGGTACGTGACAACCTGCCGATGGTGCGGAATACCTCCTGCATAGCCGCTGACTCGCCAATCATCTGTCTTGATCCGATGGTTTCCTCACTCACCGGTCCGGCAGGTGAACTGGCAGACGCGCGGGCCACAACAGACAGCACCTTATCAAGATCAAAGGGCTTTGACAGGTAGTCGAATACGCCTGACTGGAAGGCCGAAACCGCCTGGTCCAGATCAGAAAATGCCGTAATCGCAATCACTGGAACCGTCCAATCGTTATCTTTCAGGATTTGCAAAACACTCAAACCATCAGCATCCGGTAAACGGATATCCGTGATGATCACGGCGGGCTGTCCAGTGCCTAATGCCTCGCTGATCGCTGTAACCGTGTCAAAACTCCTGGTCTGATAGCCGGCGCGGCTCAGTGCTCTCTCAAGCACAAAGCGAATCGCCTCGTCGTCATCAACAATCCAGACGCTTACAGCCCTGGTCCCGGCCGCTTCAATCATGACGGCGTTCCAGTGGTAACTTCAGTGTGAACCGGCTACCAGGCTCGAGCGGTTCGTAGGTCAACAGCCCGTTGTGTGCAGCAGCAATCTGCTGTGCCAGCGCCAGACCCAGGCCTGTGCCATCGCGGCGGCCAGTCACCATTGGCATGAACAGCAACCCGCGCAATGATTCCGGAACACCACAGCCGTTATCATCAATCTCCAGGCGCACGACGGTGCGTACCCCCGGTTGTAACAAGGCGCTGTCATGTTCAACCCGGCTGCGCAATGTAACTTCCGTCGCACCGGCCTGAAATGCATTGCGTGCCAGGTTCAAAAACAGTTGCCGTAATGCTGTCGCATCGGCATTGATATCAGGAATACTGGGGTCGTAATCATGGATAACCTTGACGCTTTGTGCGGATTCAAGATGCAGTAAGTCGGCTGTTTCACCCAAAACCCAATGCACATCCACCGAACTGAGTTCCAGTTCCGGCTGACCAAATCGTTTCAACAACTCATCCACCCGGTCAACTTCACGCATGATCAACTCTGCCAGCGTTCCCAATTCACCGCCGTTCAATTCTTCCGCCATCATTTGCGCGGCCCCGCGAATACCACCCAGTGGATTACGGATTTCATGCCCCAGGTTACGCCGCAGCAATTCCATCATGCCGGTCTGCAGTTCACGCTGTTGTAACTTGCTCTGCTGTTGCTGCCATTTGAGATTATAGAACTCCAGCAACAGGTGCTGATCGGGCATCGCCATGATGTTGCAGTCGTACCAGCCATCAGCGAGCTCACATTCATGCAAATGGCGATTACGCCGGTCACCGCTGGTTGCCAGGATAGCCTGGGTAAGCGCAGCCGGGATACGATCCAGATTCTGAAACTGACTGCCAAAAGCCCGCTCCCTGGCGGTATCAAGGCAGTTCTCGGCGGCTGCATTCATCGTCCTGATACAGCCTTGCGCATCCAGTTCGACTACCGCGGTAGACAGCATTTCAAGCATAAGCTACCCGGCATTATGAATTAGCCCCCCGGTCGGGCGCGGTTGTAGAGACCTGGACGCCTGACGAAGAAAGTGATCAGCTCCGCAGTGGCGATCTTGCGGTTTCTGGAATCGGTCAGCTGTGCCTCAACCTTGTGTTCACCGCGATCCAACTCCGGCACCGAGATGATCTGATCGCTGGTTTTTGCGTGCTGTTTGCCATCGATGTAAATCGTGACCTGCATACCTTCCTGCAACTGGTAACGTGTACTCCACGCAACCGGCATAGCAGCATCAGGATGCCAGACAGACTCTTCCTGCTGGGGTGAGATAATGGCGAAATCCGAATATTGCTTACGCAGATATTTCAGCGACATTTCTTTAGTTTCTTCGCCCTCTGCATCCGCCTTGGCAGGCTTCTCGTAAGTGGGGGTTTCAATCACACTGAGAGGAGCCAGCTTCATCGGCCCGGAGCCATCTTTTGGCGGCTTATCGGTATAAGTGACGTTACCGTCCTCATCCACCACCTTATACACATCGGCCGACATGGCATTGGTTGCCATGGCCATTGAGCACGCCATCAGAATTAGAAAGAAAGTTTTAACCATTACCCGTTTCATCGTCAGACTCCATCTTTATACCGGATACAAACCCCATTAAGGGGGCCCCGCAATTAGCGGGGCCAGCCGATTTCCGTGGAACTGCCGAGTGACAGCTCCTTTATATAGAATAGTACATATCAAACTCAACCGGGTGGGTAGACATGCGGAAACGTGTCACCTCTTCCATTTTGAGCTCAATATATGCATCAATCAGATCATCATCAAAAACCCCGCCGACTTTCAGGAAATCCCTGTCTGCATCCAGCGCTTCCAATGCCTGGTTAAGGCTACTGCACACCGTCGGTATGTTTTTCACTTCCTCTGCTGGAAGATCGTAAAGATCTTTATCCATGGCAGGGCCCGGATCAATCTTGTTAGCAATACCGTCAAGGCCGGCCATCAGCATGGCGGCAAACATCAGGTAAGAGTTGCCGGCCGGATCACCAAAGCGTATTTCGATACGGCGCCCTTTTGGATTCCCAACATGTGGAATACGGCAGGAAGCTGAACGGTTACGCGCTGAATAGGCCAGCATGACCGGTGCTTCAAAACCGGGGACCAGGCGTTTGTAGCTGTTGGTCGACGCATTGGCAAAAGCATTCAGCGCACGCGCGTGTTTGAAAATGCCACCGATGTAATGCAGTGCCATGGTTGAAAGACCACCATACTCTTCACCGGCAAACAGGTTTTCACCATCTTTAAACAAGGACTGATGAACGTGCATGCCGGATCCGTTATCGCCAACCAGCGGTTTCGGCATAAAAGTGGCTGTGCGACCGGTCACATGGGCTGCGTTGTGGGTTGCATACTTGAAAATCAGCATCTCGTCCGCTTTGCGGGTCAGTGTATTGAACCTGGTGCCAATCTCACACTGGCCGGCGGTTCCTACCTCGTGGTGATGTACCTCAACGGCCACACCCATGTTCTCAAGTATCTCGCAAATGCTGGAGCGCAGATCATGCAGGCTGTCCACCGGTGGTACCGGGAAATAGCCGCCTTTAACGCGGGGGCGATGACCGTGGTTACCTTCCTCGTATTCAGCACCGGTATTCCAGGCACCTTCTTCCGAGTCGATGTTGTAGAAAGTAGAATGCATATCTGTGCCAAAACTGACACTGTCAAATACAAAGAATTCAGGCTCGGGACCGAAATAAGCCGTATCAGCGATACCGCTGGATTGCAGGTATGCTTCAGCGCGTTTGGCCAGTGAACGCGGGCAACGGTTGTAGCCTTCCATGGTATCGGGCTCCAACACGTCACAACGGATGATCATGGTGCTGTGTTCCATGAACGGGTCCATCACGGCCGAGTCAAGATCGGGCATCAGCACCATGTCTGATTCATTGATGCCTTTCCAGCCCTTGATGGAAGAACCATCAAACATTTTGCCTTCTTCAAAGAAGTCGTCATCAGCCATGCTGGCCGGCATGGTGACATGCTGTTCTTTACCCGCGGTATCGCAAAACCGTAAATCAATAAAATCGACTTCATTCTCGCGAATCATTTTCAGGATTGTTTCTGCACTCATTTTAAAGTTCCTAGTTGTGTTCTCTTGATAAGGGTCCAAGATGGGTCAGTATATATATGCAGAAGTCGTGCCAATATTGGCAAATCCCGTAAAAATATGATTACGTCTATTTCCGTGATTTTAGCTTCAGTTTCGCAACATTTCGGTGCATTTTCACCGGATTTAATTTTGTCGAATAAATTACTGCAGATTACAAAACCCGAATACGCACCATTATGGCACTTTTAAGGATTTATTGCACTATATTGGTGCGTTATTTGGGTCAGTACACCATCCACAGCAACACAACACCAAGCATCAGGCGATAAATAACGAAGGGCAGCAGGCCGACACGCTGTAAAAGCGCAAGAAATGCAGCAATGCACAGCCAGCCGGCCAAGGCGGAAAGAACAACAGCTAAACCAAATTGCATCCAGTCGATGGGTGAGTCATGCAAGACCATACGCAACACACCATAGCCACCGGCAGCGGCAATGATCGGTATGGAAAGCAGAAAAGAAAAACGGGCAGCGGTGTTGGCATCAAATCCAAGCATCCTGCCCATGGTGATGGTAATTCCGGAACGTGATGTGCCCGGAACCAGTGCAAGCATCTGTGCCAGCCCGATCATGACGCCCGCCTTGAGATTCATATCCCCCATGTCCCTGCTGCGGGTAAAGCGCGCATCGGCCCACCAAAGCAACAGGCCAAAAGCAATGGTCGCGTAGGCGATAATGCGAACATCACGCAGCACCGCTTCAACCCAGCCATGCAGTAATCCGCCTGCAACTATGGCTGGAATACTGGCTATTACCAGCGTTATGCCAAGTTTCCGTGAGGCCTCGTCACCCCTGCCCTTACCAAACCATGGCGTCAACATCTGCCATATCTCTTTGCGGAAATAAACCAACGCGGCAAACAGGGTGCCAAGGTGTGTCGCAACATCAAACACCAGGCCCTGGTCGGGCCAGTCGAAAACTTTGCTGCCAAGAATCAGGTGGGCGGAACTTGAAACCGGCAAAAATTCTGTCAGGCCCTGGATCAGGGAAAGTACGATAATCTGGATAAGTGTCATGGTGTATAGGTGATCCTGTAAATCACGCCTGCCTTGTCATCTGCCACCAACAAGGCGCCATCCGGCATGACCAGCACATCATTGGGCCGACCCCATGCCTCTTCATCCTGCAACCAGCCGGATGCGAAAACCTTCACGTCCAGCACCCTGCCATCAGGGTTTACGTCGAGTACCAGTATTTGATAACCCGACTTCTCGCTGCGATTCCAGGAACCGTGCTGGGTTATGAATAACCGGTTTGCGTACCCATCCGGAAACATGTCACCGGTATAGAATGCCAGCCCCAGCACCGCGCCATGCGGATCAAGTTTTGCAACAGGGGGCACATAATCCGCACAATCCTTACCCTTTCCAAACTCCTCATCCAGCAAATCACCCTGGTGGCAGTAAGGGATACCAAAGTGCATGCCCTGTTTTGGTGCATGGTTCAGTTCATCTGCAGGGATATCATCGCCGAGCATGTCGCGACCATTATCGGTGAACCACAGTTGTCCGTTGTCCGGGTGGAAAGCCAGTCCCACGCTGTTACGTACACCGTATGCGAAGACCTCCATGTCGCTGCCATCCGGGTTCATCCGGCGAATTTCACCAAAGCCTTTTTCATCACAAATATTGCAGGGTATGCCGACCGGGATATAAAGCTTGTCATCAGGCCCGAAACGCAGGTATTTCCAACCGTGATGCTCTTTGCCCGGTAACGCGTCAGTCACAACCACCGGCTCCGGCGGTTGCTCCAACCGGGATTCAATATCGTCATAACGCAGGATCCGGTCCACTGCGCCAACATAAAGCGCACCATGCCGGAACTCGAGGCCGGACGGCATTTTCAGATCCTCATCAATCAACCTGACGCTGTCAGCACGTTGGTCACCATCCACATCGCTAATAGCCCAAAGCTTGCCGGCACGACGATTGCCTGCAAACAGAGTGCCCTTATCACCGAGCGCTAATTGCCGGGCGTCATCAACGCCTTCCGCGTAAATTTCGATAGTGAAACCAGGCGGCAACTCAATCAACCCCAATTCAATTTCAGCGTGGCTCGGCTCTGTCAAAAGAAAGGCTAAAACTGATGCGCATAGTTTGAAGGTTTTCATGCCGGCAATGGTAACAGCAGATCAGGATCACGGCACGCTGAAACTCAGGCCCACAAACGTACATTAGGAAACCCTAATAAACCAATGATAATCAACATCATGGGCCTTATTTATGTCATTATGATCACGATACATATAAAAGAAGACAAACTTTATGTGGACAAGGAAGTATTTGAAGTAAGGAAACAACCAAAGAAATAAGCTAAAAATAACAAGCCGCTTGTCTGGAAAAATATCCAAAAACCAAGCAACCGGCCTGTCGTTCACTGCGGGGGTAGAAGACGACGTGTCCTTATTCGGAGAGTTAAGCCGGTGTAATGCAATTTACGCCGGTATTGTATATTTGATCAAGCACCTGTTGTTGGGTGGACCGTCAATCCTCACGTGGGAGGCGCGTCGCTGCGGCGATGATCTTGGCTATAGTCTTGTGAAACAACGAAAGATCGCTGCGGGGACGCGCCTCCTACAGGGTGGCCTGTGAGTTTCTTTGTAGAACTCAAACGCCGCAACGTTTTCCGTGTAGGTATAGCCTATGTCATCGGTGGCTGGTTGTTGTTGCAACTCACCGATGTGCTGTCCGAGCTACTTAAATTACCCGATGAAATCGGCCCCATCGTTGTTGCTATCGTCGCCATCGGCTTTCCCATCGCCCTGTTTCTCGCCTGGGCGTTTGAACTGACACCGGAGGGCGTCAAACGCGAAAAGGATGTTGACCGTAGTCAGTCCATCACGCCGCAAACCGGTAAAAAACTCAACAATACGATCCTGGTGATGATGACCCTGATTATCGGGTATCTTTTATACGACAAGTTTTCTCCGGAAATGGGGTCAGAGCCCTTTTCTCAGGAAACCACTGCCCAGGTCGTTGCAGCTGGCGGTGAGAAAAGAGATCCGATCCCGGCGGAAGCTGAACCCGCTATCAACAGACAATCCATTGCCGTCCTGCCCTTCGAAAACCGCAGCAACCTGGAGGAAGATGAATTTTTTGTTCAGGGGATGCACGACGACCTGCTCACCAACCTGGCTAAGATTGGCTCATTAAAGGTCATCTCCCGCACCTCAGTGGCACGCTATAAAAACACCGAAATCCCGATACCCGTAATTGCCAAAGAACTGGGTGTGGCGACCATTATGGAAGGTGCTGTTCAACGCGCCGGTAACACAGTACGTATCAATGTGCAGTTAATTGACGCAGAGACCGACGAACACCTGTGGGCAGAGATATTTGATCGCGAACTGACCACCGAGAACCTGTTCGCCATCCAGAGTGAAATTTCAAAAATGATTGCCAGCGCGCTGCAAGCTACCCTCTCACCGCAAGAGCAGAAGGCCATCAGTGAACGACCGACAGAAAACCTCGCGGCCTACAATGCCTACCTACTCGGTCGGCAGTTGATGGCCCGACGTGGAGTTGAGGATCTTACCCGTGCCCAGGAAGAATTCCAGCGGGCAACGGAGCTCGATCCGGACTTCGCACTCGCGTGGGTGGGCATATCAGAAACGGCCAGGCTGCTTTTCGGCAATACCCGACTTTCATTCACGGAAACCATGGCAATCATCGAAAACGCAGCGCACAAAGCACTCGCTATTAATGATCAACTTGGCGAAGCCTACCTGTCACTGGCTGGTGTTGATGAATTTTATGAACACTATGATCAGGCTGAAGCCAATTACCGCAAAGCTATCGCGCTGAGCCCCGGCTATGCTACAGCGTTTCAATGGTATTCCGATTACCTCGACGATTTTCCACATCGCCGCAAAGAAGCCCTGGGAATGTTGCGCAAAGCTGAAGAGCTCGATCCTTTTTCCTCTATTATCCAAAAGGAAATTGCAGACCAACTGGCCCTGCTGGGTCGATTTGACGATGCAGAAAATCTACTGAAAAACCTGATGCAATCAGATCCGGACTTTGCTCCCGCTTATCGTGAAATGGCAGACCTGATGGACACGACCGGACGCTTCGACGAGCAGGCCATGTGGTTACGTAAAGCCAGCGAGCTTGATCCCGGCAATTTCGGTTTATATATCGGGCAGACATTCGCTTTACTGAATATGGGCGACGAAGAAGCACTGGCTGATATCAAACGTCATTTAGCCGCACTTGATGACCAGCATTGGGCAATGGGTTGGGTAGAGACGTTGGAGTCCATGTACCGGAAAAACTATGCCGCCTCCCTGGAGTCGGCAAAATGGGTTGACCAACAGATAGGGGAGCTTCCCCAATTTCAGAATGTTTTTGGTTGGGTGTATTTACTCAATAACGACTATCAAAAGGCTCGCCAGTCTTTTTCTGTTGCTTTTCCCCGGTATTTTGACCGCAGCACCTGGCGCTCCGCCATTGAACTGGACCCGGGAACCGGTTGCATTATGTCCTACGTCATGTCCCGGACCGGAGAAGAAGCACAAAGTGCGGACCTGTTGAAGATGACTCTTTCCTACCTGGAAAATGAGCTGCCAAACTACATCGAACATGCCGACCGGTTTTTTTATGAAGGCTGTTATCTCATGGCGGGTGAGTTCGACAAAGCGTTGGATCAACTGGACATATCCTTTGCGCATGGCCATTACGGCCAGTGGTGGATGTGGAACAACCTTTCCCTGTTCGACCCGCTGCGCGGCAACGAGCGATATGAAACCATGATGCAAAACATCAACGAAACAGCCGCCACCCAAAGGGCCAGCCTGGCGCAGATGGAAGCGGAGGCCAGACTATGAGTTTCTTCGCAGAACTAAAACGTCGTAACGTGGTTCGTGTGGGTATTGCCTATATCATCGGCGGTTGGTTGTTATTACAACTCACCGATGTGCTGTCCGAGCTGCTCACATTACCTGACGAGATTGGGCCCATTGTTGTCGCTATTGTCGCTATCGGCTTACCCATCGCACTGTTTCTGGCCTGGGCCTACGAGCTGACGCCAGAAGGTGTCAAACGCGAGAAGGATGTTGACCGCAGCCAATCCGTCACGCCGAACACCGGTAAAAAACTCAACAACGCCATCCTGGTGCTGATGGCTGTAGCGATTGCCTACCTGCTGTTTGACAAGTTTGCGGATAGTGGAAAAATGGGGTCAGAGCCCTTTTCTCCGAAGGCAGCCGGGCAAGAAGTAAATGCAGGTGATGAGAAAAGGAATCTGACCCCAGCGGAAGCTGAACCAGTAGTCGCCCGCCAATCCATCGCCGTATTGCCTTTTGCCAACCGCAGCAACCGTGAAGGGGACCAGTTCTTCACCGATGGCATCCACGATGACCTGCTGACCACCATTGCCCGCATCGGTTCGATGAAGGTGATCTCACGAACATCGGTAATGGAGTACAAAGGCACCACCAAGAAAATACCGCAGATAGCCAGAGAACTGGGGGTCGCCAATATCCTCGAAGGCGGCATCCAGCGTTCTGGCAACCAGATACGCATCAATGTGCAATTGATTGATGCCAGAACAGACGAACACCTGTGGGCGGAAACCTTTGATCGTGAACTAAACGCCGAAAACCTGTTTGCCATCCAAAGCGAAATTTCGCAAAAAATTGCCGATGCCCTTGAAGCCACCCTGACGCCGACTGAAAAAGACCGCATCAACACCATGCCGACCAACAACCTGGAAGCATTTAAAGCCTATATGCGTGGCCGCCAACTGATGGCCACGCGCGAGTCGACCAAACTGGAGCAAGCCGCCAGCGAGTTCAACCAGGCCGTTGAACTTGACCCTGGTTTTGCACTGGCCTGGGTGGGCGTGGCCGACAGCCACTACCTGTGGGAGCTTTACGGCGGATTTGATCGAAAGAAAATGCTGGAGCTTGCGGAAGGCGCCACCCAGCGTGCACTGGCACTTGATGATCAACTGGGTGAGGCGTACACATCACTTGGCCAGTTGTATAGTCAGCAATTTGAAGTTGAAAAAGCTGATGCAGCATTCCAACAGGCCATTAATCTCAGCCCCAACTACGCGACGGCCTATCACTGGTACGCCATGTCATTGCGCAATCGGCCATTACAAGCCCAAAAGCAGGTTGAACTCATGCGTAAAGCGCAGGAACTCGACCCGCGCTCGGCCATCATTGGCGTTGCGCTTGGCGGTTCATACATTGAAAGTGGTTTTTATTCCAAGGCTGAGCGACAGCTACAGAAGGTACTGGAAATGGAACCGGGGTTCGTGCAGGCACGCAGCGCATTGGCCGGGCTTTACAGAAGGACCGGTCAGTTTGATCTGTCCATAAAGTCTTTCCGTTTAGCGGAACAGCAGGACCCTGGCAACAGCAGTCACTTGCGCGGCCAGGCTTATATTTACCTCTTAATTGGCGAATTTGAGAAGTCTGATGCGATCCGCCGAAAGCTTGAGGACAGGGCTCCGGGGGACCTGAATAATGGCTTTTTTGACGTTTGGTCGAACCTCGCCAAAGGCAACAAACCCGCAGCGCGTGAGGCCTTTAACTGGTTGCTTCCCAGGGCGCAAAAAGCCAGCCTGCCACTGGAGTTCTTTGGCATCATGAAGACTGCCCTGGGTACGCCGGCACAAGCACGTGAGTTGTTTGCGCAATCCAATCCTGACTGGCTGGTGGTTGATCGCTGGCAAAACGTGATTGAGCAGCAGCAAGAGACAGCTTGTATTTTTGCATGGACACTATCCCAAACGGGCGACCCTGAATTGGGTCAGCAACTTGCACAATTAACCATAAAATATCTGACCGAGGACCTGCCTGCGGTGATCGAACATGCGCAGGCCAACCACTCCGCGGCAGTCTGTCAGATTGTCACCGGCGATATCGACCAGGTTTTCACCACTAACGATACGCTTCTGAGGCACAACCACCTCGATTTTGACAGAACTCGCGCCAGCCAATTTCCATTCACGGCCCCGTTCAGGCAAGACCCTCGCTACCAGGATTTCCTGGCCGAATACGATCGGCTGATTGAAATACAACGCCAGGCTGTGGCCAAGCTGGATGAGGAAGCAGGCTTATGAGTTTCTTCGAGGAATTAAAGCGCCGCAACGTGGTTCGCGTGGGTATCGCCTACGCGGTCTCAACCTGGATATTGTTGCAACTAACGGATGTGGTCGCCCAGATTCTGCAATTGCCTGAATGGGCACCCAAGCTGATCCTGTTGATACTGGTAGTTGGTTTTGTGCCAGCGCTGATCTTTGCCTGGGCGTTTGAGATGACACCCGAGGGCATTAAACGGGAAAAGGATGTGGACCGGGACGAGTCGATCACGCCGAAGACCGGGCGCAAACTGGATTACACCATTATCGGCCTGCTGGCATTGGGCATGGCCTACTTCATCTGGGAGTCGAGATTCCAGGACAACCCCGACATTCCTGCAGAAGCGGTAACCCCATCAATAACAGACGCCAATAGCGTTTCCACGGAAACACCCGGCGCTGCACCGGCAGCCAATTCTGAAGATGGGACCTCCAATACTGAAAAATCCATCGCGGTGCTGCCCTTTGATAACCGCAGCAACCGCCAGGAAGATGAATTTTTTGTTGAAGGTATGCACGACGACCTGCTCACCAACCTGGCACGGATTGGGTCACTTAAGGTTATTTCCCGCACCTCGGTTTCTCAATACAAAGACACCGAAAAGACCATTCCGGAAATCGCCAAGGAACTGGGCGTGGCGACGATTATGGAAGGCGCTGTACAACGTTCAGGTAACACCGTGCGTATCAATGTTCAGTTAATCGATGCTAAAACCGATGAGCATCTTTGGGCCGAGATTTTCGACCGCGAACTGACCACTGACAACCTGTTTGCCATTCAAAGTGAAATTTCCGAGGCCATTGCCGATGCACTCGAAGCCACCTTGACCGACCGAGAACATGAACAGATCAACCGCAGACCCACCGACAACCTGGCAGCTTACAACGCATATATGCTGGGCCGGCAGTTGCTCCCCAAACGCACATCCTCCGCTTTGGAACTGGCGCGCGGTGAATTCGAGAGCGCCGTGAAGCTGGATCCGGACTTCGCGCTGGCCTGGGTAGGCATTGCCGATGCCGCATCGCTGCAGAGTGGGTACGGAACACTGGGCCCTGATGAGGCAATGAATATCACGCAATCAGCTGTCAATCGTGCGCTGGAAATTAACCCGCAACTGGGTGAAGCTTATGCAATCCAGGGCGAGGTTCATGCAAACAATGGTCGGTCTTCCCAAGCCGAAATTGCATATCGACGCGCCATTGAACTGAGCCCCAACTACGCAACTGCCTATCATTGGTTTGGCAATATGCTGAGCTCCCAGCCCTCGCGGGCACGCGAAGGCCTCGCGCTGATGGAGAAGGCAATGGAACTCGACCCTTTATCGGCCATTATTGGCAGTAGCCAGGGCTGGATACTGCAGAGACTGGGTGAGTATGAACAAGCCGAGGCGGTCTACCTCAGAGTAATCGAAATGAACCCCGACTTTCCCCGAACAAAACTTGCTTTGGCGTACATGTACAGCGAGGAGCTTGGCCGTTTCGACAAAGCCTGGAAATGGAGCTTAAAAAGCCGAAAACTGGACCCGGGCAACATCTTCAACCTGGCTGTGGAACACACCGCACTGGAATCTGCCGGCGCTGCTGAAATGGCGCAGGACAGCTACCGAAGAATGGAAGAACTGGACGACAAACATTACATGCTCTCCGTTGCCGGCATCACTACAAATCTGAGAAATGGCCAGATTGCCGCTGCGAAGGAGCAGGCCAGCTACCTGCGTGGCACTGTCAGCGCACCGTGGGCACGCTGGGATAGTGGTCTCGTGTTTGCGATTGCTAAAGACTACGAGCGGGCCAGGGTACTGATGCTCGGTGCCGAACCCGGATACGCTGATCGAAATCAATGGGCGAGATTACTCAATGAACGCCAACAGGATGCCTGTATGATTGCATGGGTGTTAATGCGCACGGGTGACGACGCACTCGGCCGGGATCTGCTCGCTCAATCCATTGCTTACCTGGAAGACAGCTTGCCGCAATATATTGCCCACGCGGACCGCTATCCCAGTGCTCCTTGCCACGCAGCGCTTGGAGACGTCGAAGCGACGCTGGATTCAATGAGCCAATTGGTTGCAGACAACCATATCCAGAACTGGTGGCGAATGAAGATCTGGCCGGCCATACGCCCGGTTCTTGATGACCCCCGGTTCGTGGCCCTGGATCAAAAGGTCACCAATGAACTGGCCCGTCAACGTGTCACCATTGAAACCCTCGCCGCTGAGCAGGGTGCCGGTCCATGAGTTTTTTCAACGAACTCAAACGCCGCAATGTCTTTAAGGTAGCCGCCGCCTACGCCATCGTCGGCTGGCTGATCATGCAGGCCGGCGAGGTTCTGTCGCCCGCATTACATTTACCGGACTGGATTAACTCGGCGCTGGCCTTTTTCCTCATACTCGGTTTCCCGCTGGCAATATTTTTTGCCTGGGCCTTTGAAATGACACCCGAAGGCATCAAGAAGGAAAAAGATGTCGATCGCAGCCAGTCCATAACAGGTGTTACCGGGCAAAAACTGAACTACTCGATCATCGCATTGCTGGTCGCCGCACTGGGTTATTTCGCCTACGACAAGTTCCTGATCCAACCGCAAAGAACTGAAACCAAACAAACCGCAGCGGGTGACCCTGGCGAGCCTCAAGAAGAGTTTCAGACCATCGCCGTGCTGCCATTCGTCAATATGAGTGAAGATGCCAACAACGAATACTTCTCGGATGGTCTGACCGAGGAACTGCTCAACATCCTCGCCAAAATCAAGGAACTTCGGGTGGCCGGCCGCACGTCTTCCTTCGCCTTCAAAGGCCAGGATGATGATTTACGCATCATCGGGGGCAAACTTAACGTCAAATCCATTCTGGAAGGCAGCGTGCGCAAGGACGACAAACGCAACCGCGTACGCATCACCGTGCAGTTGATAAATGTCGATGATGGTTTCCACCTG
>Ga0164313_10002591_pt1 | contig 16187 bp, 23 predicted proteins | sample GuaBasSedimGuay4_FD_113735 | JGI IMG/M metagenome (GOLD analysis project Ga0164313, IMG submission 113735) | Subseafloor sediment microbial communities from Guaymas Basin, Gulf of California, Mexico - Guay4, Core 4569-4, 0-3 cm | ecosystem: Environmental > Aquatic > Marine > Hydrothermal vents... | reverse complement strand
TTCTTTACTTTCTCGACTAAGGTTTGTCCTCTTTTACGAACAACCCTATTGCCATCTTTATCTAAACTTACTATTGCCATTTTGAGTTACCTTTATCTATGAGATTCTGGGCATTACAAGACCTACTAACTCTTGCCACCAAGACTTAGTACTTGTCTTTCCAATCATGCTTGCTTCAAGAAAGGTTAAACTAGAGTAGTTACTATCCCCTTCAAAGGGCGAGTAGCCTGTATAAGCATTCTTGAGGTTAGTTCTAACTTCTGCTAGGTCTTCTCTAGCGCATATAAACTGTATAGCGGTTATAAGAAGTTCCTGGTTCTCTAGTTCTCTATAACCGTTTGCAAACCTATCTTCTGGGAACTGTAACTGTATCCCTAAGTGACCTACAAAGATTCTAGGAGCTAAAAGAGGTTGGTGGATGAGGTCAATAGCAGAATCTTCAGCTAGTTGTACGTCCTCATACGGAGTCTGTTCTTTTATTCTATCTATAAGATACTGTTCAGCATACATCAGAAACACCTTCTAGGTTAACAGACAGTTGGAACCATCCAGTTAAATCATCTATAATCTTAATTATACGAAAACAGTAAGAAGAAGTGCCTAAGATGTAGGTAAAGAGATTATCTACTTGAAAACCACTGTCTTCAAAGTCCTTCTTAGATACTTGGAAATCGAAGTCTTGTTTGTCTATGTCGTAAGGAGAGTCAAAGCTCTGTACGTTATAGACTAAATGGCCTGGAATGCCTTTGATGTTAGAGCTGCCAAACTGTAGTTCTTCTCCAGCAGTATCTAATGTAACTTGTATCAACTCTTCTGACTCAAGCATAAGTAGCTTTTATCCTATCTGATAAGTGGTCTAATACATCTTCTACTCTAGGGTCATGTTTAAGAGCATATATAATCATGTTCTTAGTATTTGGCCCATATAAAGTACGTAAAGGTAGACTCGCAGAGGTTGTTCGTTCTCGCATCTGCCCACCACCTCTATAGAGTCTTTTGACCCTACCATGTGAACTCTTACTACTGCCTACCCTTGGGGTAAACCCACCTCTACCACTTCTACCTTTAAGAACTTTTCTTTGTCCTTTTACAACTTCAACTGTATGAACCCAACCCATACCTTTGTTCAAGGCTCCCCAATGTGCAGTATAGTTAAATTTAGATAAATCCATATACTTTATCTTATAAACTAAACCACTTTCTATAGCCGATTTACCAAACTTAACGTCAGAAGTTCCCCTAACTAGCTGTTTCCCTAAGTTATGCTTTCCAGTATATCTACTATTTATAAAGGTTCGTAAAACCCCATGTAATTCTAAAGTAGCTATACCTATATTAGTAGCAACAGATTTAGTTAGTTTTTCTTTAGAGAAGTAATGTTTCGCCTCTTCTAAACCACTTAAACTTATTGTTACTGCCATAGGTATAGCCTGTTAGATTAATTTATCTTACATTACTTGCCAAGCAACTACAGAGTCAATATCTTTATGACCCAATATGTAGTTCATATGCTCTTCCCATTCACGTTTGCCAGTCTTCTCATTCATCCAGAAGTTCAACCAACGAGGCATAGCAGCATACTTAGCTTTAGGATGCATAATACGACCATACACTTTCAAACCAAGCTCTGGGTTAGGTAAACAAGCTACAAAACCATTAGGAACATAAGCAGTCTCAACGCCGCCATCTCTAGTATGATAAACAGCATCATAAGTATAGATGTCTACAAAACGACCATTGCCTACAGGATAACTTCTACGGTAGTTCAAACCTTGGTAGGTTTCTACAGTTGGAAGTACGTGTAGTTCAATACGGTTTTGAACAGATAGGGTTAGAGTAGCTGCATCTTTATAGTTAGCCGCAATGTCTGCTTCAAATAAAGCATAAGCATCGCCAGCCATAACAACTGCCTTAACACCGGAACGTCTGTTAGCTGTATTAACCATAGTGATTAAGTCAGCTACAGGAGTACCCCCGCCAGCAGTCCAAGCTCTTACGCCCGCACCACCACCACTAACATTAAGGCTAGTTAGGTCTACTTCAGGCACATAACCTTTAAGGAAGACCGCGGAAGTAGTTACTTTTGTACGACCAAAGTCATATACTACTTTAGGATGCTTCTCACTTTCAGCAGTATGACCGCCAGTAAAGATAATGTGAGAAGCATTAAGCTCAAACAAGTTTTCAAAACGTTGTTCTGCGATAGCTAACTTGTCGCGGATGTTAGCAATTTCATTAGCTGCTACATTAACAGTACCAATAGCATCACCAATTCTACGAGTAGAAATCTCTTCATAGTCTGGGGAGTTTAAACCCTCTTTAGCATAACTAAAGGAAAGCTCTTGGTGTCCATAATCAGGTAACATGATAGGGGTGGCATCGACATCAGGCGATACGTTCATACCCATCACATTCTTAACTGCAAACTCTTTATCAAAGTTAACCGTTTTAGCTTCAGAAGTCCTTACATCAGTAAAGAAAGTCTGTAGCCAGTTAGGTCTAATTGTTTTGTTTGCAGGAATAACACCACTAAGTAACTTAGCAGTGCTATAAGGTGACATAAATTCTAAAGCCATTACGCAGTCTCCCCAGCAGATAAGAAACCTAACTCAGCAAAGCCAGAACCATCTACAAATTTTTGTTTAAGTAAGTCTGAAGCAGCAGTAGTTCCAGAAGCTCCAGTGTCATAAGCTGTAACAGCTATAGTTGTTCCATCAGCTAAATCAATAGTATCTGTAGCAATATCTACTTTCCAGACTAAAGCTTCTTGCCAGAAACTTGCTTTAGTAAAAGCACTTGCTTTAACATCCCCACCAGTAGCATCGACATCAAAGCAAGTAACCCCAGAGATAGTCTGTAGGCCCAAACTTGAATAAGCAACATCTTTACCGTCTGAATCTGTTTCTAAGAAGCTAAAAGCTTTTAAGACTTCCCCAGATTTAACAGTTACGGTTTTAGTAAACCGCTCAGTTGCTCTAAAGAAAGTTTTGTCCTGGACGTTATCAGCATAAGCATCAAAACCCCCACTCTTTTGGTTAGTGTAACTCATATTATGCTACCTCCCATTTAACAGCATCACCAGTAGATGGTTTAGCCAATTCAGCGTCTAAACCTTCCATAAAAGACTTTTCGCCCGTTGGTGCTAAAACTTCTGGATTAATAGAAGGAGTAAGACCAGCTTCAGTCTTTACAGGGTTAGCTTTCTGAACAGCCTCAGCTACAGCTTCAAACAAGCCTAAAGCGGCTTCCGAAGTAGCTCCACTTTTAATCTGTTTAATAGCCAGCTCACTATCCATAGCCAATGTTTTAGCGGATTCTAGGATAGCTAAGATTCTAGTTTGTTCGCCACTAGCCCCTTTAGCTCCTAATGTTTCTTGATTTGCCTTTACAGTAGCTAGTTCAGCGGAAAGTTCCGCTGCCTTAGCCAAGGCTTCTTCTAATGTCATAGTAGTTCCTACTTTAGTTAGTTTAGGTGTTGTTTTTGTTGCTAGTGTATCTGATTTAACTTCTAAAGTAGGAGTTAAACTATTAGCACCAAAGAGAACACAACTATTCTCTATGATGTCTATTTCTTTAACAAGCCAGAAGTAGCCTCTTTTGTCTACTAGTTCCTTGTTTAATATCTTAGGGTAAGCTTCATCCCAGGCAGCTTTCTCTTTCTCATCATCTTCCTGCTTAGAGTCTAAAGCTAATTTAATATCTAAGTACCTTAACCCTATAGAATGCTGGTTAATCTTACCATTCTTATAGAACTTAAATACATCCTCATTATAGTCTTTCCTTACGGTAGACTCCATAATAAGGGCAGTAGTAGTAGCAGAACCTTCAAAACCTAGGTCTTTAGCATCTAACTTAGTTGTATATACTTTGGTTACGTCCCCTACATGCGCCACTGAACTTTGCTTATGGTCAGCTATATGAGGTATATTTGCCCCTTTAGCTGCAACAGAGTTAGCATAACAGTCTGAGGTTAATACATCCATATGACTATCACATAGCCAAGCTGTATTACAAACTATCTTTACATCTAGTGTATCTTTATCTACTGATTTAGAAGGTTCAGCAGCTTTGCCTTTAGCTTCCTTTGTAGGCTTTCCTACATTATAAGCTAAAGAGTCCGTATACTTTACTTTAGCCGCTTTATCTTTAATTAAAGCTTCTCTATCTTCTTTAGATAGTTTAAGTAACTCTTCTTTTGTTAATGAATCTAGGGACATAAAATTCTCCAATGTTCTTGCTATTTTCGCATATATTGTATAAGTATGTCAATACTTATTCTGAACTATTTGCATTTGCTTCGTTGTTGGTTACTTGCTTACCTGCATCGGGAACAGCACCTATTAAGTGACCTAAGCCTAAACTCTCTAATACAGCCATGCTTTCTTCAATCTCTTCTATAGTTAAGTGTCTTTCATCTAACACTCTCTGAATAGTAGTAGCTCCCATAGATAAGTCTAGTAAATTACTCTGACTATCTTTTAAATCGTCTACACCATACCATCTAGGTAATTGATAGGATGCTTTAGCAGTAGAGACATCAAACCGTAAGGCCGCAAGTTCTTTAAACCTGTCTGTTACTTTGGCAAGTCCTAAAGGTATAGTTCTAAAATGATGAAGGTAGGTTAAAGCACTTCTAAGCTCAATAGCTATAGCTCTTAAAGAACTAAAGTCTAAGCCGTTAGTATCCCCAGTCAGGCTATGGTAAGGTAGATTGATTGAACTAGCTATCTTCTCTAACTGGGTTTTAATCAGTATAGGTAAGTTAGCCCCTATGTCCGTCCCTTGGGAGAAATGAATCTTCTCTCCTTTCTGCATATACTGTGTACCGCCCCCAGCAGCATTAGTTATTACTTTATCCGAACCATCCTTATCTTCGGTTACTGTTGCAACACCTACAGGAGTCATAGCTAAAGGATTAGTGTTCTCTATAATCCAAGAGATAGCTTGAGCTGATTTCTGTTTAGCTATTGTAGCATCCGATAGCTCATCTATCTCATATAGCGTAACAAGTACGGAAGCTAGTTCTGGAATACCTAACCATTGTCCTGGGCTAGTTCTATCAAAGATATGTATGATTTCATCGGCCGGAACAATAGTATGTTTAAAGGGGTTCTCTGAACCAAACCAGTTCTGCTCATACAGACCTTCTCTAAAGTAGTATGCTTCTGGCTTAGAGTCTTTAAACTTAATGCCTGTACTTATGTTATCCTGTTCAGATGTACCATTAAATAGTACATCGTGCATCTCAGCAGGTATAGCCTGTAGCTTTAAAGGAACTCTATTAGGGTTATCTGTTACTCTAACAAGTTGTCTAGTATAAGAGTTACCTGCTTGGAAGACTCCGTTATGCCAACCCGATTCTGTGTTATGTATAGTCCCATAACCATCTAAGTTAGGGTTCTTCGCAAACTCTTCCCATAGTTCCTGCATAAGTTCATGGGTAGTTCCGTCTTCTGCCTTCCAGTTTACCTTTACAGCTCCTAAGGCTAGAGTCTTTTTAGACTGAGCTGCTTTAGCCGTGCCATTGTTTCGTAAAGCGTGGGCAGATCGCATCTGTAGATTAAGTAGCTCTCTAGCTGCTAGGGTATCTGGAGAACCAGCTAGTAGCCCTCGCTGCCCAGACTTATAAGACTCACTTGCGCCTTCAAAGGCTATTTGACCTAACCTATTATTGGAATAGATAGCATCTAGTTCTTCTTGTGTTGGCATATTAATTACCTGTCAGTAGTTGGGCGGCATGGGTTATAAAAGAAGCTACAAATAGACTTACACTTATAGTAATAACCAGTATATAAGGTTCTTTCATTAGTATATATCCTTACTAACTACTAAAGGTATAGTGGCATGAGTTCTAAAAATAGGTACAGACTCTTCTAAGGTATCTATTATAGCAAGAAGTTCATCCCTATGTTGTTTTAAATTGTCTAAAGTTAGCTCAGAGAACACATAAAGCCTAGCAAAGGTTCCTGAACCTACGCGTAATTGGTTTATTCGTTTACCTGAGATAAGTGCTTCTATTGCCGCATTAACTGTTTCCAATTGTGCTTCTGCTTCTACTAAAGTCATTGTCGCCATCTAACTACTCCAAGAGATAATGAATAATCCGATTAAAGCTACTAAAAGAATAGCCCCTGTTGCTAAAGCCATACCAATTTGCTCTACTATCGTTACTTCTCTTCTAATCATATAAGTACCTTTCTATTGCTTGCCAGTGGCTATGTGTGTAATTCCTAATACCTATAGCGTAACTAGCATGTAGTGCATTCTTCTCTGCATCCATAGCTTCTTTACGTTTACCAGCTATTAGTTTAAATACTGCTTTATTATAGGAACTATTCGAGTCTAGTATCTTCCGACAACTAGTCATTTGTTCCTCATACTGCCCATAAGACTGTTCGTTGAAGTAGTACATATTACTTCTAGCATCTTTATTTAGGTTCAACGCTACTCGTTTAAGTATTTCTTCATGCGCTCTATGCGCTCCCAGTATAAATAGGTTAACCCCCATTGTCTCCGCTAAAGACTTCCTTATGTTAGCATTGGAATTAGCTTCTACTTTAGTCGGTTCTCTATATATCTCATTATCCGACCAGCGTAAGTCCCTAACACCTTTAGTTGCAAAGACCTGTGGGTTATACTGTTGCATTGCCAGAACCCATCTATAAGCTAGTTCTGTATTATCCCCAGTGTCTATAGAAACAGCCGCTACCTTCAGGAACTTCCCAGAAGCATGGGGTATTTCAGCATGGACTACCTTATCAGCTAGTTCTGACCATACTTGGTCGTCTTGGTCTAGTACATTGCCGAAGATTTCTTCCCACTTAACAAGCCAAGAGTTGTTGTTCCTTCCCCAAGCTCGGATTACATAGGCAAACCTATTATCCTGAATATCTATACCTGCTGTTAAAACTAGTCCTTCCATAGGAACAGTTCCTTCTGTATAGTTCTTCCGAAGTAGTTGCATCTCTTCAGACTCTAAACTAGAGATGCCAGAAGAGAAGGGTAAACCATCTGTATTATTAACTAGAGACTTAATTAGACTCTCATTGCCCTTAGCTAGTTCCACGTCTGCAAGTATCTTCTTTTTTGCTAAGTCTATAAAGGTAGAAGAAGACAAAGTAGATAGAAGTTCAGGAAGGTGGAACCCAAATATCTCTTCTATTTCCGGTCTAACAGGATGCCAGCCTTTACTAAACTTACCTGTAAAGTCCGTAAAGCCAAATGCTTTCCCTGCCTCGATGTTTCTATTCTTATCTTCAAAAGACCAAAGACCTGTACAGCTTGGGCATTCATAGTACGCAGATAAAGGGTTACTCTTTCCATAGACCTCATCTATATGCCTATCCTGATAGTCGTCATACTTCAAGTTCTTTAGGGATAGTTCAACTAAGTCTTGGCAATGGTGGCATTCTGCTTTAAATACCATCTTGTTAGATAGTTTAAAACCAGCTTCTACCCTACAAAAGTCCTTATTAGTCGGGGTTCCGCCATAAAGCAACTTCTTCTGCCCTATAGGGAAGGTCTTCTGCCTAGACATGACATTAGCAAAGGTATCCCCCTGGCCCGCAACATCATCTTTAACATCTGAAGGTTCTTCTACAAGTATCCAAGGTATAGAACTAGACTTAGAAGATGAAATAGCTCCTAAAGTAACTAGTTTTAAGAAACCACTAGGATACTTAAAGTAACTAAAGCTTTCTTTAGCCACCCCTATATTAATTATGTTCCGTAAGACCCTTGTTCCAGTAAAGAAAGGTTTAAGCTTCTCTCTGGAGTAGACCTTAGCGGACTCTAGCCCAGCAAAACATAACTGGGCTTTCATAGGTGTCGTATGAATCATCCGACCTAGGACATTGTTTACTAGTTCAGACCAACCTATCTGGCTGCCTTTCATAGTAACAATAGTATAAATTAATCTATTATCACAACAATCATAGACATACTCTAAGGCCGGAACCTTATTACAGTCAAACTTACCTACATGTGTAGACTCTTCTGAAGATAAAACTCTATAGGTTTCTGCCCATTCAATAGTAGAAATCCGTATAGCTGGTTTAAAAGCAGATAGAAGAAGACCTATGAACTTTCTCTCTGTAAAGTTAGAGAACTTTCTTGTAATAACCGAACTCATAGGATAGGTTCTGGCAAAGAGTCTATATCTATTTCAGTATAGTCAACCTCTCTCTTCATAATAGCTTCTAGGAAGTTATCTGCATCAAAACTAGCTTGGCTTACTAAAGATTCGCCTAGAGAATATAAGCTCTCCATACAAACATCTACTGCACCTTCTGCTTCTTTAGAAGTTAAGGCTAAAGTAAGCAAAGTCTGGCGTATGCTTAGAACCATAGGCTCACACAGCTCAACCATAGCTTCTGTAGAAATATAACCCCCTCGCTCTATCTCAGCCTTTACCCAAAGCTGCTGTTCCCGCGCTATACCTAATCTTATATCCTGTTTAGCCTTAGCCGCAAGTAAAGGAGGTAGTCCATCGTCTCCGAAGCTCTCAGAACTTCTATTCCTACTTTGTTCCTTCTTGGCCTCCCTAGCTGCTTCTTCTGAAATTAACTTAGCCCTAAGCTTACTTTCGTTAAACTTAGTATCTTCTACTAGTTTAGCTTCTTTAAGCTTCTGCTCTCCCTCTTGTTTAACTAACTTTAATTCTGTATTCTTTATATGGTACTGTCTACTAAACTGGATACACTCTCTATAAGAGTGGTCTATCACTGGAGAAGGTAGTTTGCCCGCTTGTACGTCTTGGTAGATGAGACTTACATTACATCCAAAGATACTTGCTAGTATGGCTGGACTTACCTTCCCGTCTAGGTCGATAACTGATTCTTTAGTCTTTAGCATTTAGCCCCCTAAGTTGCTGTTTTCTATAGAATTTCTTAAAGTAAACTTATATTTGAATCTAAACCTTATATAAGTTATAATGGAAGCCAGTATACCATAAGTAAAAATACTTAACAACTGCACAGAGTCAGTAAATACAGGCTACTCTAGGAGGCTATTCCTTATATATGTTTAATAATGCACATAAGCAATTATTGGCTATAAAAACTCACTTTGCTAAATGCGATGCTAGAGAAACTAGAGCCTTAATTGTAGAAGCTCAACTAACTACGCAGCTAGAAGAACTAACCTCTTTCTTTAAGGAGCACTCCCTAAGGGAAGATGGTCGGCTTAAAGAGATGATGCATAAAGACGACCAACTATATAAAGAGAACTTAACTGTTCTGGAAAAGATCAAAGACGACATACAGGGCATTAAGGTGGACTTAGCTTCCCAGCCTAAAGATGTTGCTTTTCTACTACTTAAACAACAAGAAGACATAAACAGACACTCTGATAATACTTTTGCTACTAAAACAGAGGTTACAGGGGGTCTAGGCAGTATAAGAAAACAAGCTAAATTTGCTTGGTCGATAGTTCTACTAGGTATAATAGCCTTTGGCTGGGTAGTAGATAAACTAATACAACTAAAACCCTTAATTGTAGGGTAACTTAACTTAATAGGTAAGACAAATGGCAAGTAACGTATACCCAAAGTGGAAAAACAAATTACTACAAAATGATGCAGATAGTGCATTAAACAGTGCTGAAGGGGCCACAGGTGTTTATGTAGCTTTAGTTAACACAGCAGTTTATACATATGACACGGCCCACGACTTCTACAATGATATTACAGGGGTGCTTGCAGATGAAGTAGAGATTCTAACTAAAACCCAAGTAGATAGTACTTTCGATGGTGATGATGTTACCTTTACAGCCGTAGCTAATACAGGAGTAACTGGTAATGCTCTAGTTCTATATCGTAAAAATGCTGGAGCTAACACTACTTGGCCTGTTATAGTATTCCTAGATGATGGAGACGTAACTAATCTACCTGTAACACCAAATGGTGGTGACATTACTGTTGCTTGGAATGCTTCAGGTATCTTTACTCTATAATAGGAGTTAGTATGTTAATAGTAGACTCTATTATAACTAGTAAACGCCCTTTTAGTACCTCAGGGCTAAAGATACTGGAAAAACATACTGATAAGTATGGGACTTCATATAGACTATCTTTTATAGTGGCTGCGGACGCTGATCTAGCTATGGGTTTACTTGCCCATGCTGAAGTACTTGCTGCTTCTTTAACTAGACGAGAGCAGGAACGGTATATAGCTGAAGTCTCTAAAGGCAACAATCCTTTCTTACAAGAAGCACTATTTAATACCGATAATGAGCTAAGAGTAATTATCTTAAAATACTTCTTAACTCTGGAAGACCCAACAGGTTTGGTTACAGCTGTTCCTTTACTAGCAATATTAACGGATGAAGAACTTATAGCTTTATTAGTTATAGACCAAGTAAGGGTTGACGAGATTCGGGCTAGAGCTTTAGATGTTTCCAACCTATCCACTAGCATATCTAACTATATCCCACCCCTAGAGGCTAACTAATGGCTAATTTCTACTATGTTAAAGCAGGGGGTTTAGCTGTAGGCGATGCAGGAAGAGTCGCCAATATTCCTAGAGTAACCTCTTTCGATGTAATGACTACAGCAAATTATTATGACAGCCTTAAAGATGTTTTTTTAAACTCTGTACCGACTATAGACCCGGCTCCTGGAGATATTATATGTGTATCCCATTTACATAATAAAGGATACAGTGGGGGTAATACTACCCTAGGTATATCAGATAAGGTATCCTTATATAGCGTAGATGATGCAGCAGCAGATAGTTATAAAAAGGGAGCCTATGAAGCTGTAACATCTTTGCATAGTCTATACTTAACTTCTATAGCCTACACCTCTATTTATTCTAAAGGAATAGACTATAAGTCGGGTGATAGACTATATTTAAGTCACGCGGTAAATGTGTATACTTTCTTAGAAGATTGTACTCTTACCCTGATAGGAACTAGCTCTGGAGATTTTATATATACGGGTACTTTTGACGGTGCTTGGGCTCTTCTTAAAAATGTGGATATTTCTCTAGCTGTTTCGGGACAGTCTATAAATGGAGAAGGAAATTTTAAATGGGTAGGTGGTTCTTTAATAGGTGCTTGCACTTACCTATTTGAAACAGGCGGGGACGCTATGGGGCAGATATACTTAGAGGACTTAGATCTGACTAGTATAATCGCTGCAATCTCCACTGTGGGAGACGCTAACGGAGCAGATGATTTTAACATAGAGGTAAATAGAGTATTGCTTGGCCCTGGGGCTAAGTTAGACAACACTGTTTGGACTAATAATACTGGAAAGATTCATGGTTCTTCTATAAGTTTAAACAATCCTGATTACAGTGACTACTTTGAGTACAAAGACTATGCTGGATTTGTTTCTCAAGATACAGCTACTTATAGAGGCGCAGGCTCTCAGGACAAAGATGGGAATGGTTTTAGTGCCCACTTCCTAGAGAATGGGGGTAATATTGGTATAGTTAGACCTTTACGGTTCCTATTAGCTTCTTTTTGGGTAGATACAACCGATTACGTTGATAATGTAAACTTTACAGTAAGTTTCTGTTTAGAAAATAATGTAGAAATACCAACTACATTAGATGCGTCACAGCTCTATCTTGATATAGAACATTCTGATGGTGCAGCTAATGCTTTAGGGGCTACAGTAACGGATCATAAAGACCTATTCTCTACTCCGGCCACACATACAGTAACTACCGGAGAGTGGACTTCCGCAGCCGCTAACACTAAACAAATGAATACTACAATTACAGTAGACATAGGTACGTTAGCTGGTGAAATTGCAACTGGGGTTGTTAGAGTGTATGCAAACCTAGCAATAGACACGACAGACCTAGAAGCAGATAACCTGTTATTTGTTTGTCGTAAAGTGGATGTAAGCTAATGGCGGGCAGGTTAGTACCTGGCTTAGGTTGGGTAGAAGATGGAGGTTCCGGTAAAAGCATACTCTACCCTGGAGGCTATTACCAAGAAGCTACTGTAACTGGTGGAGTAACGATCTTACCAAGTAAGTTTGATAATCTTAGTAGTTTCTTTACATCTCAAGTAACTGTAGGAACTGTTACTGTAGAACCAAGCCTAGTAACTAATAATTCTAGTTTCTTTCAAGCAAGTGTTAGTCAAGGCGGTGGTTTACAAACCTTATCACCCAACCTAGTTGCAAACTCTAACAGCTTCTACCAGCATAGTGTTTCTGCAAGTAACTTACTAGAGCCTAGTTTATATGTAAACACAAACAGTTACTTACAAGCTTCTATATCCGCAAGTATATCCGTAGAGCCTAGCTTATTTACCAATCTAAATAATTTCTTCCAAACTAGTGTTTCTGCAACTATAGAGGTTTCTCCGCAGGTAGTTACAAACGACTCTGTAATTTACAATGCTATACTTACCCAAGCTGGGGGCGCACAGACTCTTGTACCGACTTTAGTTGTTAACTCGAGTAGTTTCTACCAAGGGGAAGTCTCTGTTGGTACTGTTACGCTGGAACCTTCATTACTTACTAATGTTTCGGACTTCTTACAAGCTAATGTAACTACTTCAATTGATCTGTCCCCTAGTTTAGTAACTAACTCAAGTAGTTTCTACCTACATGAAGCAACTTTAGGGGCTATAACACTATTACCTAGTCTGGTTGTTAATGCAAACGACTTCTACCAAGCTGAAATAGTTGGCGGAACCGTTACAATAAGCCCAGACTTACTTGTTAATACTAATAACTTCCATCAAGCAAATGTATCTGTAGGAAGTGTAACATTAGAACCTAGCTTATATACAAACCAACCTATTTTCTATACGCATCAGGTTGATTTTGGGACTACGTTACGAGCTTCTTTAATAGTTAATGCAAGTAGTTTCCATCAGGCAGAAATAAGTACCTTTATAGGGCTTTCTCCTGTAAAATTAGATAATAATAGCGTATTCCACCAAGCTTCTGTTACTTTAGAAGGCGATGTTGCCCTTTCTCCAGTAACTTATATAAACACTAATACTATATATACAGCCTCTTTAGTCGTAACTACCGGCCCATTTAGAGGGGAAATAAAGGCTATTTTGCAAGCAGACTATAAAGTAATACTACAACAAGACTATAAGGTAATCCTATGAGTTGCAACACCCATATAAGTAGAACAGAAGCAGATACAAAGAGACTCATCTTTCAAATAGTAAGTAAAATTGCTCCAACTGGGGAAAATATAGCTGCTTGGACTAACTTTAGCCTAACTATTAATCCTTTAGAGTTCCCTACAGACAATACTGGAAATGTAGATACACTTATAGGAGTTATTATTGAAGCTGAGAAAGGGAGAGTGTACTTTGTACCCACAGGAACTATAGTTACGGGAAATTACTTCTATAACGCTAGAGGGACTGACGAGAATGGTGAAGTAGTTACTTTTGCTAAAGGTAAGTACAATATAGCAGAGAAAATAGCAGCTTAGGGAAAGATTTGTTGTTTGGTTAAGTAGGAAATATACCTAACCAAACAACTTTCTAGTTAATATTTAAGTTCAGCTAGTCTTTCCTCTAGCTCTATTTGCATCTCGGGGTCGCAACAGGCATAAGCAAGATCTTTTAAACTGTTGTAAGCTTTCCGTAACTCATCCAACTGACTATCTAGTTCTTCAGTTTCTAAAGTTTCTTTTACATATATGTATTTTGGCGGTGTCGAGCAACCAAAGGACTCGCCAGGAAGGTAGGCAGACCTAGAACAACCATAGTCAGCTTCCGCCTCGTAAAAGAAACAACCAATACAGTCCTTCTGCTCAGGAACTACTGTAAGTGTAACTTCTTTTAACCCTATTACATCACCTATCTGTGTCATTAATAAATCCTCTCTGAAGGGGGTTGTTCCTTAAAGCTAACATAGGTATACCTTGGTGGGTAAGAGAACTTATAAGTACCCTGCCACGTAGACTCTTAGGTATAGTTATATCATGTTCCTCGGCATACTCTTTAGATATATATAGATAGTCTACATCAGGGTCAAAACCATTATCAGAAAGAAGCTTCCTAAATGGCGCTTCTTCCTCTGCTACCTGTTCGTTAATCAACTTTGTTAGTGTCTCCAAAGTAAAGCTCTCATAAAATCTTCCTTTAGAAGCAGTACCTTCTGTAGTTTCCAGTATCTGTTTATAAGGTAAAGACATCAGATATACCTCCCACAAGCCCAATATTGTTCTCCATATCTAAGCTAGCCCTCTCTGTAGGCGTAACTACTAGTAGATAACAACCAACAAAAAGAATAACTAGTATAACAAACTCCACTAAACGACATTCATCTTTCATAAGAACCTCCCACCTAAACCGAGTATACCACTAATAACCAACAAACTTGACCAACCTATCGTTGCCGTAACTATGCCTAAACTATATACTGTAACCATAAAACCTCCTAAAAACACCATGAATAATGTAATACCTAAAATTATTTCACCTGAGTAGTCTTTCCTGTAAACTCTTCGATACCTTTTCCGCACTCCGTAATACCTTTAAGTTGCTTAAATAACATCTACTTATCTTTTTCCCATTGTTTGCCTTTCTTACGATACTTCCAGCTTCTTAAATAGCCCCTTTCAGGAACTTCCCACGCAGCTAGAGTCTCCAGTACTTCTTCTACACTCTTTCTGCGAAGCCTAGGTTCTCTAGTGTCATAAATTACCCTATCTTGCCTAAGCAGCCGGTAGCTTTGTAACCTCTTATGATTATGTACTCTATATTTAGGGTTACAGCCACTATGTAGAAGCTCTTGCGAAACCTTCTCAAATCTATTATGCTTCATCAGCCTACCTTACCCACTTTCTGCCCCCTTCAACCAGAACCTCTATAACCTGCCACCTACCTCCCTCGAACTTCCCCCCATCAACAACAACTAACTTCTTTAACTCCTTCTCCCTAGAGCTTTGGTTGCTATGACCTATTCTTTCTCTGATTACTTCCTTATAAGCTTTCATTATAGAGGCTTTAGAGGTAAAGAGAGTCCCAACAACTACCTTTTCACGAGCTGCTTCTGCTATTTCCTGTTGCTTCAGGTGTTCCAGCCTATCCACTTCCGCGACTCTCTGCAACTCCATCTTTTCCAGCTTCGTGACTTCTGCTTTAGCCGCCAATTTAGCCTTTAATCTAACCTCTACCTTCTCCCTATAAGCAAGTTCGTCCTCTCTGGTGTAACCCTCGAGGTTGATAAGTCCGTCTACGTATAGTTGCACTAGCCTACCCTTACCATACCAACCGATTCCACCCACTTTTCGAGTAAAGCATTCAGGATATTCTAGTTCTAACTCAACTACCTTCTCCTGCAAAAGCCTGTTTACTTCTTCTATGTCTATTTGGTGTCCTTTATACTCTTGGTATATCTCCCTAACGTACTTTCTAAAAATAGGACTTACTAAATCTCGCCAACCAGAGGTACTATAGTCTTTCTGTAGGACTTTACTCTGCCAACCTATTTGACCAAGTTCTTTACCCGATACCCAGTAGAACAAAGGATTGTTAATATCTGCCATAACTAAACCACCCGTGTGAAGATAACATTATTGCCTTTAACTTTAGCAACTAAACTAATGCCTAGTAACCTAGTTATCTCGGCAAGTGTAGGTTTAATATACTTCCTAGTTACATTCTTCCACTCGTCATAGTATTTTTCTGTAGCAGAAAGGGTTTCCTTTACCTCCAGTTTAGGCAGGACTATCTTATACCCTTCTATCTCTTTGTCTAGCTTCCACATATGCTTCTCTAAAAGAACATATAGCGCGTACCGACTGTGGCTAGAAGTAGCTGCCATCTGAACACAAGGGAACATAAACTTGCTTGCTTCCATCTGACCACTTACAAGAGGTATGAAGTCCGGGTTCCAGTAGATAGCTAGACTTTGCAGACTGTCGAAGTACTTAACCTCATGAACTATGCTGGTATAGATGCCACTTCCATCAGGTAATGTTATGTCTAAAGGAGTATCCCGTAGCTTCTTAGCACTAGCTACTGCTTTAGTATAGGCTTCGTGCCTTCGTCCTTGTAACCCGCTTAGTTCGGCAAACTTAACTAAGTCTACATGATATTGCTTCTTCCTATTGAATAAAACTCCTTGGTTAACCCCCACCAACGTACAATTCACCAACCGACTATCCCACAACTCCATCTGCACAATAGTACCTATAGTATTATGATGTAATTTAATAGCTTGCATCTACTCCGACCTCTCAATTAATAGT
>Ga0164313_10002590_pt1 | contig 16190 bp, 11 predicted proteins | sample GuaBasSedimGuay4_FD_113735 | JGI IMG/M metagenome (GOLD analysis project Ga0164313, IMG submission 113735) | Subseafloor sediment microbial communities from Guaymas Basin, Gulf of California, Mexico - Guay4, Core 4569-4, 0-3 cm | ecosystem: Environmental > Aquatic > Marine > Hydrothermal vents... | reverse complement strand
TCCATTATTTCTGAATTCTTTCCAATATAAATAGGGCCATCGGTAGCGTTTAAAGAGCATAAGGGTAATGTAGCCCCTTCTTCAATAAATATCTGTTCTTTATTAAATGAAACTGTCATTTCAGGAATTGCTTGAGAAGATCTGTCTTTTGTCAACAGATCGAAATCCCTCCTAATGGCTTCCCCGTTCAATTTAAATATATCCCAAGTATTTTGAATACGAACGATATCATCTTGAGGAAACTGAAGCACTTCATAATCATCAAAATCTACATCCTGTCCTTCGTTAGCAAAGAAAGCTATTGGTTCATCATCTAGAAATACAGCCTGATTTTCAGTTAGCTCTTTAACACTATTGACTAATTTTTCAGTAGGAAGAACAGAAGCATTTATTAAAATGTTTTGTTCTAATTCTACCATGGGATATTTTTCAGATAGATAATCCTCGGTAACTGTTGTTGTAGCAAATCCTAAATATTTCTCCCATTTCTCCCGAATGGTCAAGATTCCTATACGAATATCTGCCACTGGCCGTGTGTAGGTAAAGGGCAATAATTGATTGCGAACGGTTCCGTCGAATAAAATGTAGTTCATTGGTAATTTCCTAAATATTTTCGCTTTACCCCAACCCTAAAAGGAGGCGAAAAAAATAAATTTACTTCGTGTCAATTCCCTCCCTTTAGGGTTGGGCAAAGGAATTGATGTGACTTATTCCTCAAATATACAATTAAACAAATGATACTAAATAAAAAATCCCGCTTTACAGCAGGATTTTTTAAATATATTTTAAAGAAGGTTTACTTCTTGTATTTAGCGTATTTGTTTTTAAACTTGTCTATACGTCCTGCTGTATCAATAAGTTTTTTCTTACCGGTATAGAATGGATGAGAAGATCTTGAAATCTCCATTTTTACCAAAGGGTATTCAACACCATCAACTTCGATGGTTTCCTTTGCGTTTGCTGTAGATTTTGTAAGAAATACATCATCGTTTGACATATCCTTAAATGCTACTACTCTATAGTTTTCTGGGTGAATTCCTTTTCTCATAATCTTTTTCCGTGAAAACGGAAATCTTTTTAATTAAACTTTAATAAATCCTAAAAATAACTTTCGGGATTTGAGTTTGCAAATTTAATCATTTATAGATAATTCACAATAAATTTATATCTTTTTTTTAAGAGAATGAAATATCTCCCTAGCTACCTTAAATAAACACATTAGTGAAATTAAATACTTGAAACTTTAAATACTTATAATATGTAACGTTTTCATATCTTTGTTTACTAACACACCAAACTAACCTGACACTAATGTCAGGCTTTAAAAACAATCATATGGAAACACAAGAAATATCTGTTAAAAAAATTGCTCTTAATTATGGACTTGTCCTAGCATTATTATCTATTGCGGTAAACGTTATAGCTTATGTAACCAATAATCATTTAGATAGACCATGGTGGGTATCTGTTTTAGGAACAATTTTCCTAATTGCAGTTATTGTTTACGGACTTAAAGCGTTTAAAAACGAAAATAGTGGTTTTTTATCTATTGGTGAAGCTATCAAAGTAGGCCTTGCAATTTCATTAATTGCGGGTATTATAGGTGTTATATACAATTTTATTTTTATAACTTATATTGAGCCTGAGTTTGTTAATCAAATGCTTGACTTTACTCGAGAAGAAATGATTGAACAAAACCCGGATATGACTCAGGAACAGATGGATATGTCAATTGGAATAGTCGAAAAAATGATGCAACCTTGGATTATGTTTGCTATGGGGATAATTGGTAGTTTATTCTTTGGTTTCATCGTAGCATTGATATCTGGTTTAATTATGAAAAATAATCGACCAGAAAACTAGACCAATAGTTTATGAATATTTCCATCGTTATACCACTTCTAAACGAAGAGGAATCTCTAAATGAATTATACCATTGGATTGCAAAAATCATGCAGTCCAATGGATTTTTATATGAGCTTATTTTTATTGATGATGGTAGTACCGACAATTCCTGGAAAGTAATTGAAAAATTAGCAGCTAAAAATCATCAAGTAAGGGGAATTCGATTTTTGGAAAACTATGGGAAGTCCCAAGCCCTTCACGCTGGATTTGCCCAAACACAAGGCAATGTAATTATCACTATGGATGCCGACCTCCAAGACAATCCCGAAGAGATTCCTGAACTTTATAATATGATTGTTGATGAAGGATATGATTTAGTATCTGGTTGGAAGAAAAAACGTTACGATTCAAAAATCGCTAAAAACCTACCTTCCAAACTATTTAATTTTGCAGCCCGACAAACATCTGGCCTTAAGTTACACGATTTTAATTGCGGACTGAAAGCCTATAAAAGTGATGTGGTAAAAAACATTGAAGTAACCGGCGATATGCACAGATATATTCCCGTACTTGCAAAAATTGCAGGTTTTAGTAATATTGGCGAAAAAATAGTTCAACATCAAGCTAGAAAATATGGTGTTACAAAATTTGGTATGGAACGTTTTATTAGAGGGTTTTTAGATTTAATTACAATTTCTTTTTTGTCAAAATTTGGAAAACGACCCATGCACTTTTTTGGAGCTTGGGGTGCTATAATGTTATTTGTAGGCTTCTGTTTTGCTGTATACCTAGGTGTCGATAAATTATTTTTAAACCCTACTGGCAGGCTAATCACCGAAAGACCACAATTTTATTTAGCATTAACAGCTATGATCCTTGGGTCCCAATTCTTTGTTGCAGGATTTTTAGGAGAATTAATCTTGCGAAGTAAAAAAGTTTCTAAGAACTATATCGTTAAGGAACGGATTTAAAAATAATAGCACTTAAAATACTTTATAGCCCCGATAAAATCGGAATTCAAATACTTATCATTATTTTTGCAGCCATAATATTTTAGAATGATATACATAGATCCCAAAATTCTTGAACGAGTTAATGTCTGGCTCACTCCATTTTTTGATGAAAAAACACAACAAACTATAAAAGACCTAATTGCATTTAATCCTGAAAGCCTAGAAGAGAGTTTTTATAAGAACTTAGCGTTTGGAACAGGTGGTATGAGAGGTGTCATGGGAATTGGAGATAACCGAATTAATAAATATACGCTTGGAAAAAACACTCAGGGACTATCTAATTATTTAAAGAAACAGTTTCCCAAGCAGCAAATAAAAGTAGCTATTGCTTACGATTGCCGACACAATAGCAAAGAATTAGCAAAGTTAGTTGCCGATGTATTTTCGGCTAATGGCATTCAGGTATTTTTGTTTTCTGAACTACGCCCTACACCCGAGCTTTCTTTCGCGGTAAGACATCTTAATTGCCAATGCGGGATTGTTTTAACTGCCTCTCATAATCCGCCCGAATACAACGGATACAAAGTGTACTGGGAAGACGGTGGTCAGTTGGTGCCACCTCAGGATGAAGAAATCATCACAGCGATTAACGATCTAAATTATTCCGATATTCTTTTTGATGCGAATGATTCACTTATTAATTATATAGATTCTGAAGTAGACGATGCTTTTGCTGAAGCTTCTATCAAGAATGGTACGTTCAATACTCCACAAGAAGCAAAAGATAATCTTAAAATTGTTTTCACTTCGCTTCATGGGACTTCCATAACTATGATTCCAAGGGTTTTAGAGCAGGCTGGTTATAAGAATGTTTCAATTGTTGAAGAACAGGCGAAGCCCAACGGAGATTTTCCTACTGTAGAATCACCCAATCCAGAAGAACCAGAAGCATTAAGAATGGCCATAGATCTTGCAAAAAAGGAACAGGCAGATATTGTTATTGGTACCGATCCGGATTGTGATCGTTTAGGGGTTGCTGTTAGAAACCCTGAAGGAGCTTATACCTTATTGAATGGAAATCAGGCCATGATCCTAAAAACTCATTTCCTTTTAGAACAATGGAAAGCCCAGGGCAAACTTAACGGAAAACAATTTGTAGCCTCAACAATCGTTTCTACACCAATGGTAAGAATCATTGCCTCCGATTTTGGAGTGGAATATAAAGAAGGACTTACGGGCTTTAAATGGATCGCTAAAATGATAAAAGATTTCCCTGAAATGGAACATATAGGTGGTGGTGAAGAAAGTTTCGGTTATTTAACAGGAGATTTTGTTAGGGATAAAGATGCAGTTACCGCAACACTTCTTGTTTGTGAAATTGCAGCCCAATGGAAACAGTCCAACAGCAATATGTATGAGTACCTTCAAACTATTTTTTCGAAATATGGTTATTATAAAGAACACCTGATTTCAATAGTTAAAAAAGGGAAGAAAGGAGCCGAAGAAATTTCAGAAATGATGAAGACATTTAGAGAGAATCCTTTTACAGAGATCGCCAATAGTCCTGTCGTTAAAATGGAAGATTATCTTACAAGTGAATCACTTATTTTTGAAACAAATACTAAAGAGACCATTGATATCCCAAAATCGAATGTACTTATTTATTACACTAAAGACGGAAGCAAAATTGCTATGCGACCCAGTGGAACCGAACCAAAAATAAAGTTTTATATTAGCGTGAATACTAGCTCTGAAAATGGAGCTACTGCTGAAATTATCCTTCAGGAAAAAATTGATGTGATCATTTCATTTTTAAACAATAATTAATGGAATACTTTAAAAAAATATTGCGTTTTGCTTTACCTTATAAAACTTATGGTATTTTAAACATACTCTGTAATGTGTTTTATGCTCTATTTAGTGCGCTGTCGTTTGTTGCATTGATCCCTATGTTGGACATCTTGTTCGAGAAGGATAAAATTAAAGAAATAAAAGAACCTATATATAGCGGTATTGGAAATGCAAAAGATTATTACCAGGATTTTTTAGCATTTAAAGTTCAAGAGTTTGCACAAAATGATGCTTCAAAAGCTTTAATTTTAGTTATAAGTTTAGTTATTGTATTATTCTTACTGAAAAATATATTTCGGTATTTGGCAATGTATTTTATTACATTTTTAAGAAATGGTGTTTTAAAAGACATCAGAAATGAACTCTATAAAAAAACAATTCATTTACCTATTGCTTTCTTTTCAGAAAAAAGAAAAGGAGATATTTTAGCGAGAACTGGAACCGATGTTTTAGAGATCCAGCATTCCTTCTTATCGGTTTTAGAACTGATCTTCAGAGAGCCACTTACTATAATATTTACTATTTTGATGATGCTATTAATAAGTGCAAAGCTCACACTATTTGTATTTATTTTTATTCCAATATCCGGAATTATTATTTCCAGAATTGGTAAAAGTTTGAAAAAGAAATCGGATCAAGTACAAAAAGAGCAAGGTGTTTTTCTATCTACTCTAGAAGAAACACTTAGTGGACTTAAGATCATTAAGGGGTTTACAGCAGAAACTATTTTCGGAAATAAATTCAAAGAATCAACTAATCGATTTTATAGATTTTCAAATTCCTTATTGAATCGTCAAAATTTAGCGTCACCGACCAGTGAATTTTTAGGTATTACGGTAATTGCTATTTTATTATGGTATGGAGGTAAAATGGTCTTGATTGATCAAACATTGGATGGAAGTTCTTTTATTGCTTATATGGGACTGGCTTATAATATCCTTACACCTGCCAAAGCTATTAGTAAAGCAAGCTATTCAGTGAAAAAAGGGAATGCTGCTGCTGAACGTGTTCTCGAAATTTTAGAAACAGAATCAACTATTAAAGATTCGCCCAATGCCCAGGAAAAAAACGAATTCAATTCAAGCATTGAAATCAACAACATTTCATTTAAATATGAAGACGAGTGGGTGTTGAATAACTTTTCATTAAAAGTGCCTAAAGGCCATACTGTTGCTCTTGTAGGTCAAAGTGGTAGCGGAAAAAGTACTATTGCAAATCTAATTACTCGTTTTTACGATGTCAATAAAGGGTCGATCAATATTGATACTAAAGATATAAGAGAGATCACAAAACAATCCTTGCGTAATCTTTTAGGACTGGTGACACAAGATTCCATTTTGTTTAATGATAGTATAAAAGGAAATTTATTAATAGCTAGGGAAAATGCAAGCGACACAGAAATTATTGAAGCCTTAAAGATCGCAAATGCCTGGGAATTTGTGGAAAACCTATCTAAAGGGATTGATACAAATATAGGAGATGGAGGGAATAAATTAAGTGGTGGACAAAAACAACGTTTGAGTATTGCCAGAGCAGTACTTAAAAATCCTCCTATTATGATTTTAGACGAAGCAACTTCAGCGTTAGATACTGAAAGTGAACGTCTGGTACAAAGTGCTTTAGAGAATATGATGAAAAATAGGACCTCTATCGTGATTGCTCATAGGCTTTCTACAATACAAAATGCAGATACTATAATTGTCATGTCCAAAGGAGAAATTGTTGAACAGGGAAAACATCGGGAATTATTACAATTGAAAGGTGTTTATCACAATTTAGTTGAAATGCAATCTCTTGCATAGCTAATTATAAAATTTAAAATCTCTTCAATCTGGCTACCTTTTTTTTAGCTGTAGATACCATCAAAAAAAAAAGAGCGGTTTGGGGACCGCTCTTTAAATTTATACTAACATTATATTTGGGGCACATAATGCTAATATGCTTCATAAGTATGAGTCAAATATACACATATTATATTAATTAGCAAATAAAAAAATGTCTTTTAACTGGCATATAGTGCGTTTCATCGATTTTATTATGTTTTTTAAACTTTTCTTCCTACAAATAAAAACATTCTTAAAATCAATATGTTTACAAATAAAAAAAACGGACCTGCCCCCGCGGCGGTCCGTTTTATAGGACTTCCGTAACAGTTTGATCTGTTTTCAAAAAACCTACTTATAACAATTTGTAGTAAAAGTACTATTTTTCTTCCTACAAAAAAATTATTTTGCAATTATTTTGTATTTAATCTATTTTATCTGCACTTCATCGATGTTTTTGATTTATTCAAGCCTTTAAAAATAATTAATTGATGCAGATTAAACCTATTCGCATTAATAAAGTCTTATATTTAAACAAACTAATTAATGGTTGAAGAAAAGGAATTAGTCTTTGCATTACAATCGGATGTTCAAAGAGAAGAGGGTTTTAGAATTCTTGTATCCCAATACAAGGAACGCCTTTACTGGCATATTCGAAAAATAGTACTCAATCATGATGATACAGACGATGTATTACAGAACACCTTCATAAAGATTTTTAAAAATATCGATCGATTTAAAGGAGATAGTAAATTATTTACCTGGATGTATCGCATTGCTACAAACGAAGCATTAACATTCATTAATAAAAAGGCTAAAAAAAAGAATATCACTATAGAAGCTGTTAAAGAACAAATTATTTCAACTTTAGAAAGTGATGTATACTTTGAAGGGGATGTGCTACAATTAAAATTGCAAAGAGCTATTGCTACCCTACCCCAAAAGCAACAGTTGGTATTCAATATGAAGTATTTTGAAGACCACACCTTTAAAGATCTTTCAGAGATTTTGGATACTTCTGTTGGTGGATTGAAAAGCAGCTATCACATAGCAGTCAAAAAAATAACGGCTTTTCTTAAATCAAATGAAACCTTTTAGCTCATTATAAGTCAAAGAATTGTATGAAAAAAAACAAACATAGCAACGGATTCAAATCACCAGAAGACTATTTTGAGAATTTTGAAGATCGTTTATTCAGTAAATTAAGTGAAGATAAGCTTCCAAAAGAATCTGGCTTTAAGGTTCCAGAAGGCTATTTTGATCAGTTGGAAGAAACGATAGTATCAAAGGCAATAGATTCTGAAAAGAAAACTAAAGTGATCCCTTTAATTAGCCGAAAAACTCTTTATTATGCAACAGCCATAGCAGCTTGTGCAATAATCGTCTTTTCAGTAATCACAAACAATGATGTTATTCAAAATATCGATACCATAAATATTTCCTCCATTGAAAATTATATTGAAGAGGGAAATTTAAACATAGACTATACAGATCTTGCTTCCTTATTAGAGGAAGAAGATTTTACAAGTAATACTTCAGAAAGTAATTTATTTTCTGAAGAATCAATAGAAGAATATCTTCTAGAAAATATAGATGATTCATCAATTTTAATAGAATTATAATTTTAAATTAAATCAAAATGAAAAAAATCGTTTTACTACTTTTTCTTATCAGTTCAGGAATATATGCGCAAGGACCAAATCACGATAAAATCAAAGCTTATAAAACAGCTCATATTACTCAGAAACTGAATTTAACTTCAGCTGAAGCCGAAGTATTTTGGCCTGTATATAATAAATTTGATGAAAAATTAATGGCTCTCAGGCAAAAAGAACGCGGTGAAATATCCAAAAAGATTAGAAATGGAGGTATTGATTCATTAACAGATGAAGAAGCCAATATACTTATCGACAGGATGCTAGAGATGAAAACAACCGAGCTTGAATACAGAAAAGAGTTAGCTGAAGATCTTAGAAAGGTTATTTCGCCTAAAAAAATAATAATGCTGCACAAAGCTGAAGAAAGCTTTAAAAAAATTCTATTAGAACGATTAAGAGAACGAAGGGGGAAAAGAAATTAGTTTGTGATTGGTTAGTTTGTCTATAGAGGCTGTCTGAAATTTATTGTATTATCACATTGATACTTTTCAGGCAACCTCTTTTTTTATTCCTTGAAAATAAGCCTAGCAATTTTATTTCGCCCTGAAGCAAATGCTAATGAATCATTTACAAACTCAATAGCATAAAATCCTTCTTCTGAAAGTTGTATCCAAGATTCCCCGAAATCATTACTATACGATATCCCTTTAGACCCCACAGCTACAACTCCTTTCCCTGCACTCCCTGGTGTAAATCGAACAGAAGATCGATACCCTGGAGCTTGACCATTAGCTACTAAACTCCAATTCTTGCCGCCATCTGTCGTAATGGCTTTATTACCTTCATTAAAATCTTGGTTGGACCAATCTCCCCCAAAAATAATCCCTGTTTTTTTATTGTAAAAATCAATGCTATAAATCCCTGTCATTGTTTTTCCCTGAACTATCGGAGTATCAAAAACCTCCCAAGACTTTCCTTTATCAGATGAATGAAATACCCTAGCTTTCTTCCCTCCTGTTGCAATCCAAACATGATCCTTATACACAGAAATATTAGAGTTACTTGCTGCAAATGCTGCTTCTCCTTCTACGATCTTTGGAAGCTCGTCACAAGATAGTTTCTCCCAATTGTTTCCACCATCCCTTGTAATTATAATAGATAAACAGTCTTTAGTTGGGTCGCCCATTGCAATCCCTTCGGAATCATTCCAAAAAGCAATAGCATCATAAAATACTTTTTCTCCTTTTTCAACATAAACTTCTTCAATATTAGTTGCACCGTCATTATTATATCCAATCTTATAAAGTACGCCCGGACTTTCAATACTCAATACAAAAACAGCCTCACTAGTTGCTGCAATAGCCCTAAAATTAAGCGATTTTCCTTCATATTTAATGCTTGCTAATTTTGGAACGGAACCATCAATAAGCCCTACTCTACCCTGATTAGCAGCAAACCACACCTTATCTGTATCTATAGGTACAATCGCCCGAATACTTAAACTATCCGTAAATATTCTTTCAATAGATACCGAGGTAAATTCTTTGGCAGGATTGGATTCACAGGAAACTATAAGTAATGCACTTATTAACAGTAAAAATATTCGCATTGTTTTTTTTTCAAATGTATCAAAACTATTAATGCTAATATGATACCTTTGCAACCATTATTAATATTTTTTATGAAACTTCACAGAAACCTTGTATTTGCAACCATAGATTCACTTCATCTTATCTTCAATGAAAAGAAGCAAGCTGATAAAGTCCTAAAAAACACCTTAAAAAGAGATAAGCGCTGGGGGTCCAGAGATCGTAGCTTCATTGCTGAAACCACCTACGATATTGTTCGTTGGAAAAGATTGTATGCAAAAGCTGCTGAAGTTAAGGAGCCTTTTGATCGTCAAAACCTATTTCGGTTATTCACAGTCTGGGCTACATTAAAAGGAATTAAATTACCCAATTGGAAACAATTTGAATCCACTCCTACCAGAAAAATAAAAGGACGTTTTGATGAACTTTCAAAGATTAGAATATATAGAGAGTCTATTCCAGATTGGATGGATGAAATGGGTAAAAAGGAATTAGGTGGTAGATGGGATAAAGAAATCCATGCATTAAATCAGATGGCATCCGTTGTGTTAAGAGTAAACACATTGAAAACAAGTAAAGAGAAAGTCCAAAAGAGTTTATTGGATGCTGGTATTGAAACCGAGACTCTAAAAGGGTACCCTCAAGCCTTAAAGCTTAAAGAACGTGCTAATGTTTTTGTGACTGATGCTTTTAAAAATGGATGGTTTGAAGTGCAGGATGCTTCTTCTCAAAAAGTAGCACAATTTTTAAAGCCAAAACCTGGTTCACGTGTTATCGATACCTGTGCTGGCGCCGGTGGCAAAACACTTCATCTTGCTGCATTGATGGAAAACAAAGGGCAGGTAGTTGCATTGGATATTTATGAAAATAAACTAAAAGAACTAAAAAGGAGAGCCCGAAGAAATGGAGCTTTTAATATAGAAACCCGAAGCATTGATTCTACTAAAGTTGTTAAAAAATTATATAATAAAGGTGATAAAGTTTTAATAGATGCTCCCTGCTCTGGATTAGGTGTTCTAAAAAGAAACCCTGATGCCAAATGGAAACTTCAGCCTGAATTTATAGATACATTAAGGAATACACAAAAAGACTTATTGGATTCTTATTCACGAATGGTAAAACCTGGTGGGCAGTTGGTCTATGCTACTTGCTCTATTTTACCCTCAGAAAATGATCAACAGGTACAAGCATTTCTAAAGCGAGATTCAGGAAAAGAATTTAAATTAGTGAAGGAAGATAAAATATTTCCGAGCGAATCTGGTTTTGATGGATTTTATATGGCTTTGCTTCAAAAGAAAAATGTATAATTTAGGGTAACTGATTAAATTCAAAATATTATCTTTGTTTTTTAAAAAAACCCACGAAAAAAAATTAAGATGATTCACTTTTTTGGAGACGTAAAAAGAACCGTTTTTACAGTCCAATCCAACAATCAAATTTCAAATAAAGACATTAAAAAATTACAGTGGTTATTTGGAAACCAAGCTAAAATAAATGAATCCGTTATTACGGATTTTTTTGTTGGTCCACGTGCCGCTATGATCACACCATGGAGTACCAATGCTGTTGAGATTACACAGAATATGGGAATCGATGGAATCATTCGCATAGAAGAATTTGAACAAGTTTTAGAACAGTTCTCAGACTTCGACCCGATGCTTTCGCAAAAATATACTAGCTTAAAACAAGATATATTTTCCATTGACATCGAACCAGATCCCATATTAGAAATTGATGATATTGCTGCCTATAATAAAGCTGAAGGTCTGGCATTAAATGCTGAAGAAGTAAAATACCTAGAAGATCTTTCAAAAAAGTTATCTCGAAAATTAACGGATAGTGAAGTGTTTGGATTTAGTCAGGTAAACAGTGAACACTGCCGGCATAAAATATTTAACGGCACCTTTATTATTGATGGCGAAGAAATGCCTTCTTCTCTTTTTAAATTAATAAAGAATACTTCCAAAGAAAATCCCAATACAATTGTTTCAGCCTATAAAGATAACGTTGCTTTTATTAAAGGACCAAGTATTGAACAATTTGCTCCAAAAACTCCCGATAAGCCTGATTATTACGAGTATAAAAAAATAAACAGTGTTATTTCACTAAAAGCTGAAACACATAATTTCCCTACTACAGTAGAGCCTTTTAATGGAGCTGCTACGGGAAGTGGTGGAGAAATTCGGGATCGCCTTGCTGGAGGAATGGGTTCATTACCACTTGCAGGTACAGCAGTTTATATGACTTCTTATTCCCGATTAGAGGGAAACAGTCCTTTAGGATCCACTCAAGACAGGCCCTGGGAAAAAGCAATGGATGAAAGAGAATGGTTATACCAAACTCCTTTGGACATATTAATAAAAGCCAGTAATGGTGCCTCCGATTTTGGAAATAAATTTGGACAGCCTCTTATTGCAGGCTCTGTACTAACTTTTGAGAATGAAACCAATAATAGAAAATTGGGATACGATAAAGTGATTATGCTTGCCGGAGGAATTGGTTATGGAAAAGCAGAGCAAGCAATTAAAGATATTCCTAATAAAGGTGATAAGGTGGTGATCCTTGGAGGTGAAAATTATAGAATTGGTATGGGTGGCGCTGCAGTATCTTCTGCAGATACAGGAGAATTTTCTAGTGGAATTGAATTAAATGCCATTCAGCGTTCCAATCCTGAAATGCAGAAACGTGCAGCAAATGCTATACGAGGAATGATCGAGAGTGAGGTAAATCCTATCATTTCCATTCACGATCACGGAGCTGGTGGACACCTTAACTGCTTAAGTGAATTAGTGGAAGAAACAGGTGGAAAAATAGACCTTGATAAGCTTCCAGTTGGAGATCCAACGCTTTCAGCAAAAGAAATAATAGGCAATGAATCACAAGAACGAATGGGGCTTGTTATTGGCAAGCAGGATATAGATAAATTAGAAAGAGTTGCTAAAAGAGAACGCTCTCCTATGTATGAAGTAGGGGAAGTTACCGGAGATCATAAGTTTATATTTGAAAGCTCGAGTACTGGTAAAAAGCCAATGGATTTCAATTTGGAAGATATGTTTGGCAGTTCTCCAAAGACAATCATGAATGATGTTTCCGTTCTTCGAAACTATACGAATCCAAACTATGATGCCTCAAAAATTAAGGACTACTTGATCCAGGTGTTACAATTAGAAGCAGTAGCTTGTAAAGATTGGCTAACCAATAAAGTTGATCGTTGTGTTACGGGGAAAGTTGCCAAACAACAATGCGCTGGTTCACTACAATTACCCCTTAACAATTGTGGTGTGATGGCATTGGATTATAATGGAAAAGATGGTGTTGCAACTTCCATTGGACACTCACCTATTTGTGCTTTGGTCGATCCTGTTGCTGGATCCAGAAATTCGATAACCGAAGCGCTGACAAATATTGTTTGGGCTCCTTTAGAAGATGGCTTAAAGAGTATATCATTATCTGCAAACTGGATGTGGCCCTGTAAGAACGAGGGGGAAGATGCTAGGCTATATAAGGCGGTAGAAGGGATTTCAGAGTTTTCAATTGCATTGGGAATCAATGTTCCTACGGGAAAGGATTCCCTTTCTATGAAACAGAAATATAAGAATGAAGAGGTTATCTCTCCGGGTACAGTAATCATATCTGCTACTGGACATTGCAAGGATATAAAGAAAGTTATAGAACCTGTATTGCAGAAAAATGGCGGAAGTATTTATTATATCAATATTTCAAAAGATGATTATAAACTTGGTGGCTCCTCATTTGCTCAGATTTTATCAGCTATTGGAAATGAAGTCCCTACTGTAAACGACCCTGAATATGTGGCAACTGTTTTTAATACGATGCAAGGGCTTATAACGGAAGATAAAATTAGTGCTGGTCATGATGTTGCCTCTGGTGGATTAATCACAACGCTGCTAGAAATGTGTTTTGCAGATACCGATCTAGGTTCTAATTTAGATCTTTCTGGATTGGAAGAACAGGATTTAGTTAAGATTTTATTTTCTGAAAACTGCGGAATTGTATTTCAGGCTTCTGAAGATCTTTCAGTAGAAAAAACCCTTTCAGAAAAAAATATCAACTTTATAAAAATTGGAACTGTCACTGATTCTGAAACCCTTCAAATTAAAAATAACGATGAAGAATTAAGATTCAGTATTCCTGAAATGCGAGATATGTGGTATAAAACATCATATCTTCTCGATCAAAAACAAAGTGGGGAAGAAAAAGCGAAAGAGCGATTTGATAATTATAAGAATCAGCCGCTGCAGTTCACTTTTCCTGATCACTTTATTGGCACTTCTCCCGAATTAATCGGGACGCTCAGCAACCAACAATCAAAACCAAAAGCAGCGATCATCAGAGAAAAGGGCTCCAACTCAGAACGCGAAATGGCTAATGCCTTATACCTAGCTGGATTTGATGTAAAGGATGTGCATATGACCGACCTAATTGAAGGTCGTGAAACATTAGAAGATATTAAGTTTATTGCAGCGGTTGGTGGCTTTTCAAATTCAGATGTTTTAGGATCTGCAAAAGGATGGGCTGGTGCTTTCTTATATAATGAAAAGGCCAATAAGGCACTAAAAGGTTTCTTTGATAAAGAGGATACCTTATCCCTTGGGGTTTGTAATGGCTGTCAGTTGTTTATTGAACTAGAACTCCTCAATCCAGAGCATTCCGAAAAACCAAAAATGCTTCACAATGATACTGGCAAATTTGAATGTTCTTTTACTTCTGTAGAAATACAGGAGAATAATTCGGTGATGCTATCTTCACTAGCTGGAAGTACCTTAGGTATTTGGGCGGCTCACGGTGAAGGGAAATTCAGTTTTCCATTAAGTGAAGAAAATTACGACATTGTTGCAAAATATGGTTACGATGGGCTTCCTTCTAATCCTAATGGCAGTGATTTTAATACAGCAATGCTTACCGACACTTCCGGAAGACATTTAGTGATGATGCCACACTTGGAACGCTCTACCTTTCCTTGGAATTGGGCACATTACCCAAAAGGAAGGAAGGACGAAGTTTCTCCTTGGTTAGAGGCTTTTATTAATGCCAGAAAATGGTTAGAAAAAAATAGAACTTAAGTTAGATATACTGAGTTCAAAAATTGAAAAAGAAAAATATATTGCTATGAAAAAATTAATTCCCCTATTAATTCTATGTATCACAACGCTTGGTTTCTCTCAAGAAATTCAAGAGAAACACCAACGAGCAAAAATTAATTATACACAAATTGAAGACTTAAATCGATTGGATCTAATGGGAATGCCTGTAGATCATGGAATTCATAAGAAAGGACATTTTGTGATTTCAGATTTTTCTGTTTCAGAAATAGAAACTGCTAGAAATGCTGGGTTTACAGTTGATATATTAATTGAAGATTCTAAAAAATATTTTCTAGAACAAAACAGAATAAACAAAGCTCCCTTAAAAAATCCAACCTGTGAAGGAGATGGTGCTATAGAATACCAAACACCTGCTAATTTTGGATCAGGGTCTATGGGTGGTTATTTTACTTATCAGGAGATGCTAGATCAATTGGATCTAATGAAAGCCTTATATCCTTCTATTATTACAACAAAATCAAATATCAGCAATTTCTTAACCAATGGTCAACCAGATAATACAACCACTCCTCCAATTGGCGGTAATGGAATTAAATGGGTTAAGATAAGTGACAACCCAGATACTTCAACGGAAGGGGAACCGCAAATTTTATATACCGCTATTCACCATGCCAGAGAGCCTAATTCACTTGCTCAACTTTTATTTTATATGTGGTATTTGTTGGAAAATTATGATACCGATCCCGAAGTTCAAAGTATAGTGGATAATACAGAACTATATTTTGTGCCAGTTATTAACCCTGATGGTTATTTATACAACGAAAAAACAGATCCCAACGGAGGTGGATATTGGAGAAAAAACAGATTCAATGGTCATGGTATTGATAACAATCGTAATTATGATTACTATATTGGTGGAGACCCCGCAGATGGTATTTGGGGAGGAGAAGGTGCATCTAATAATCCAAGTGATGCAACCTACCATGGCACTGCTCCATTTTCAGAAGTTGAAAACCAAGCCATTAGATGGTTTGTAGAACAGCATAATTTTGTGATGGCTTTTAATAATCACTCTTCAGGTGACTTGCTTTTATATCCTTATGGTTTTACCAATAATGCACCAACACCTGAAAATGATCTGTTTGAGGGTATTTCTGAAGAATTGGTTTCTCAAAACGGATTCAACAATATCCTATCTTCAGAATTATATCCAGCGGCTGGGGATAGTGATGATTTTATGTATGGTACTATAGGAACACATGATAAAATTTATGCTATGACTCCAGAAATTGGAAGTTCCTTTTGGCCACCATCAAGTGAGATAGAAAGTATCGCCAAAGGCATGATGTACTTAAATTTAACTGCTGCAAAAATGGTAAACAACTATGCAACTATTAAAGAAACGGCGCCATTGTTTACTGGAGAACAAGCAACTGCAAATTGTACATTCGACATAAAACGATTG
>Ga0164313_10002588_pt1 | contig 16193 bp, 11 predicted proteins | sample GuaBasSedimGuay4_FD_113735 | JGI IMG/M metagenome (GOLD analysis project Ga0164313, IMG submission 113735) | Subseafloor sediment microbial communities from Guaymas Basin, Gulf of California, Mexico - Guay4, Core 4569-4, 0-3 cm | ecosystem: Environmental > Aquatic > Marine > Hydrothermal vents... | reverse complement strand
GGTAGCATCCAACTTCCACATGCAAATCCACCAGGTTAAAGGTCGTCACGTAAACAGCTATATCGTAGAAGACAGCAATGGTTTGCTGGTAATAGATGCCGCCTGGCGCGGCGAAAAATACGTGCTGGGTTATATTCGTGAAGTACTAAATAGACAAGTAGATGATGTGAAGCTGGTTATCTGCACACACGGTGACCCCGATCACAGCGGCGGCATCGTCAGGCTGGCGAAGATTTGCCATGCAAAGATTGGCATTCCCTACGCCACCCAGTCGCCACTATTAAAGTTAATTAATGATCCTGCCGGTATATTCTTCCGTCTAATCACCGCCTTTCGGGAAGGCTTACGGCCTCGCGCCTGGACCATGTACGCCAATCCAAAACGGGATGCGCGCGCGAAAACCTTACCCATATACACTCCTGAAACAGTGGATCACCACGAGGACTTTGATGGTAAACCAAACTTCCGCCTGAAAAACCAAAGCACCCTGCCCGGCTTTGCAGACTGGTGGGTGCTGCATACGCCCGGGCACTCGTGGGATAGCTGCTGTTATTACCACCAGCCAAGCCACACGCTGGTCAGTGGCGACACCTTACTAGGCAGCAGTAAAAAGGGCAGTCTGGTAGCACCATCCATTTACTCAAACCCTTTGCAGATGAAACGCACAATTAGGATCTTAAAAGAGCTTGACCCAACTTCTGTTTATCCTGGACATGGCGGTTATTTTGAAGGCGCTGATTTATTAAGGAACCTCTGATAAATCCATGAACCTGCTTTTACTCACAGACAGCGACTTTATTGGTGAAGACCTGGTCGAAATAAGCGGCCGCCGACACGGGCATATTGTCAATATCCTTAAACTACCCGTTGGCGGGACTGTTAAAGCAGGACTAATTAACGGTAAAACCGGCATTGGCACTATTATCAATGTCGACCAGACACAGCTTAGAATTAAAATTGATTTGCGAGACGAACCCATCCCCCCCCTGCCAGTAACGCTACTACTGGCGCTACCACGCCCCAAGATGCTTAAACGCATATTACCGATCTGCGCTTGTCTGGGAGTCAGTAAAATGTATTTAATAAATAGCTATCGCGTGGAAAAAAGCTACTGGCAAAGCCCCTGGTTAAAAGCAAAGGCCATTAATGGACAATTGCAACTCGGCCTGGAGCAGGCGGGTACAACCACCCTGCCAGTGGTTGAATTGCGTGATCGCTTCAAGCCCTTTGTCGAGGACGAACTAGAAAGCATTGCGGCAAACACCATGCGCTTTATCGCTCACCCTAAAACTGATACACCTGCACCGATCGCGCTTAATCAGGCAGCAACACTGACAGTTGGCCCCGAAGGAGGCTTTATTCCCTATGAAATCGGAATGTTAATCGACCGTGGTTTTACACCTGTGAGTCTTGGCAAACGGATATTAAAAGTCGAAACTGCAGTTACCGCCCTGCTGAGTAGACTGTTCACATGAATCCACAACCTCCACCTGGCAATTCCCGGGAGAAGGCCCACGAAAATACCCAGGAAAAGGCTCAGGGAAATTCCCAGGAAAATCCCCAGCAAGATGCGCCCCAGGTACCTTTCCCCCCTGCCGTCTATCCGGCCCTGGCTATTGTCGGTGGTTATTTTTTACAGAGATTGCTGCCCTTGCCGCAACCCACCCATACTTCCTTTGAGGTTACTGGCTGGGTTATTTTTAGCGTCGGCATATTGCTGATTATCTGGTCGCTCTCTACCCTACGAAAGTTCCAGACAACAGCCATGCCTCATCACTCTGCAAAACACCTGGTAACGGTGGGCCCTTATCGCTTCAGCAGAAACCCTGTTTATCTGGCGTTTATTCTGCTCACCCTGGCCAGTGCTCTGGCCACCGGTAATCTGTGGATATTATTGTCACTACCAGTAATTAGTATATTGCTAGCAACATACGCGATTGTTCCTGAAGAAAGACATTTACAACAAATGGCTGGCGATCGTTATACAGAATACTCCCGCAAGGTGAGGCGTTGGCTATAGGAGCAGGCCTTATGCACAAAAGTGTCAGGCTTTGATTATTAACCTGGCGCCTCCTTTCGCCACATTAACTCGACGATATTAATTGCCGCGTTAATACTGTTGGGTTAATTCTGTCGAGCAAGTACTGTCAAGTAAGCACTGTCGAGTTAGTACTGTCCAATAAGTACTGTCCAATAAGTAAGGGGCAGAAATTAACAGCGCCACTTACAGCAGATGCCGTTGCTCATAAATAGACTTCCAGTGCGGGCCTTTTTTGTTGACCACTTCTGTTTCGAAGTAATGTTTCATCCGGCGCTGATCATCTTTGTTGTCTTTTAACGCGGCCCCTATCAGAAAATGCACCAGATCCCCTAGCTGCATTGCACCGTTTCGATAATAAAAGGCATGTACGCCCATAGCATGAGCCACTGAAACAGCTTCTGCAGTAGACATAACTGTCGCGGCCAGACGATCCGTGCTACGACCATCCAGAGTTTGGCCATTACGAAGCTCGTGAAAAATAGTCACCAGCGCTTCAATTATTTGCGGGTCGGGCTTTACATCAACACCTGACAGACGAATCAGCTTTTCAGCTTCCCGCTCGACAACATCCATTTCATCACGAATATCCCGAATCGGATGAATAGTCTCAAAATTCATGCGCCGTTTGAGAGCCGCACTCATTTCATGAATACCTTTATCAAGGGAGTTCGATGTGGCAATTATATTAAATCCCTCGGTGGCAAATAGTACGGCATTCTCGCCACCAAGCTCAGGCACCTGTATTTGCCGTTCGGACATAATAGAGAGTATGGCATCCTGAATAAACGGCGGGCACCGGGCAATTTCTTCAAACCGTACCAGCTGACCATCCGCCATACCCTGATATATAGGACCAGGTATCAAAGCCTCTCTGCACGGCCCGACATTTTTTAGTATGGCTTCATTCCAGCTATAAAGCAGCTGACTGGTATTGGTAATGGCGCCGCCCTGAATAGTGAGCGTAGATTGCCCTGATATCGCACAGGCCAGCAATTCAGACAACCAGGACTTTGCTGTACCAGGCTCGCCAATAAGCATGGCGCCGCGGTTAGTGGCAACACTAATAATTATTCGGGTAACCAGTTCCCTGGACGCAACGAATTTTCTTTCAATACTCAACTCCTGGTCGCCAAGAATAAACTTTTCGACTGCAAACGGTGAAAGATTCCAGCCTGGCGGTACAGGACCGGGATCCCATTGGCCAAGTTTTTCAAGCTCGTCAGTATAAAGCTGTTCTGCGGAGGGACGCTGGATGGCTTTGCTAGTCATGTTTTTCCGCTCAGGATGTTTCTTCCCATTGCCAGCGAGCTTCTGGAGCCATACGTTCTGCCGGCAGGATTCGAGGTAATTCAGAGAGTGGTATATTGCCCTGGATGACATGGTCAAGAGCACTATCGCGCATAGTTACCAGCCCGCAGTCGAGCGCAAGTTTGCGCAATTCACCGACGGGTATCTGGCGGGATATGGCATTACGTAAATCTGCGTTTGCGCTCATGTACTCAACTACCGCAACACGTCCATGTGAGCCGCTGCCACCACACTGATCACAACCTTTACCAATATATGCCCGAAAGGTATCGGGCACACCATCGGGAAATACTTCCTCTAGTATTTCTTCTTCAGGCTCGGCAATTTCTCGACAGTGAGGGCAAATACGCTTGGCCAGCTGTTGAGCCATTACAGCCAGTAATTCAGCGGCTAACGAATTAGGGTGCACATCCAGATCATAGAGGCGCTGCATCGCATCAACCGCGTCGTTGCAATGTAAAGTAGTCAATACCACATGGCCCGTCTGCGAAGCCCGAATCGCTTCCAGGGCAGTCTCTCGATCGCGTATTTCCCCGACCAGAATCACATCGGGATCCTGACGGACAAAAGAGCGCATGGCATCGGCAAAAGTGAAACCAATATCAGGACGAACTCGAGTTTGCTGGATTTTGTCAATCGAATATTCGATAGGATCCTCTACCGTAATAACTTTACGGGTGCCGTCCGCAGCGAGTAATTGCAAGCCGGCATATAAGGTGGTGCTTTTACCTGATCCGGTAGGGCCTACTACCAGCACAAGTCCAGCAGGGTTTCGTAAAAGCCGTTTGTAGTTTTCGGCAATGGCCGGTGACAAACCCAGTTTTGCAATACTTATTAGTTCAGAATTTTGCGGGAGTAAACGGATAACAACGTGTTCGCCATGCAGGGCTGGTTGCACCTGGATGCGCAAATCAAATATCGAGCTGCCCACACGTAACCTGGATCGTCCCCCCTGGGGCAATCGTCGTTCGGCAATATTAAGCTCAGCGCGTAGCTTGATAACATTGATCAGGCCTTTGAGCTGTTGGGAATCAAGATTGTAATGGCTGAGATCACGTAATTCTCCATCAACTCGTAAACGTACCCGGATCATTCCGTTGTATTGTTCAAGATGGATATCACTGGCACGCTCGGCAACAGCATCAAGTAATAAAGCCTCAAAAACGGTAACCAGATGAGCCTCCAGCTCGGGCTTTTGTTGGCCCATCAGGTCAACATCAACCTTGATATCGGCGTCATCAGAGGAAGTCGGTGCGAGTATAGTATGAGCTTTCAGAGAAATATCGATAGCGGACCAGAGTCGATGGAAATCAGTCGGTGTCACCAGCACTTTTTCAATTTTGCAGTGGGGAAATACCTGCTGAATTTCCACCATAGAAGTGTTCGGGTTGTCGGTGGCAACTTTCAGGGAATCGTTTTCAATATGCAGTGGTATTAAATGTTGGTGATCAAGGAAGGCCTTTGAGCAACTGTCGAAAAAACTTGGATCGACACTCTGTAACAAATGTTCGACATTACCTAACTGTACCCCATATTGTTTTGCCAGAGTTTCATAGAGCACAATATCGTTCAGATTAATTAGTTGACGCACCTCATCTATAATGGTTGTTTTCTTGATTCTAGAAAGGCGACGAGCCTTGTCGAGTATATCGTTTGTGACAAAGCCCAGTTCAATCAGTATTTCATCTTTGTCCCTTACAAAATCCACGTAACCGTGTTCGCTACGCATCTTATTGCCATCACTATCGTTAATATATTTAACCAGTTTTAGTAAAGAAGCCTCTGCGTATTCTATGCAAACCAGTTGGCCTCCTGGAGCGAGTTGTTTACACAAAGCTGATTTATCTTCAATTTTGGGGGTAGATACAACGATAATATCGAAAGGTGCGTCTTTGGGCGCTCCCAGGCTACCGTCACCCTGGCGGACCTCTATGTTTTCAACCCGTAAAGCCTGCGCTCTGTCCACAACTGCTGCAGCTAAAGAGCCAATTTTTTCAATAGCAATAACCTTACTTGCCACTCGGGATAACACTACACAGACGTATCCAAGCCCAGCACCTATCTGTAGTACTGTCGGATTTTGCGGAAATTCGACCACGCTAAAAATGTGCCGTAAGGTGGCCGTAGAAGGAATACTATGACCGACCACAAGACCTGCTTCTTCACTGCTAATAAAGGCATTACGATCTACCTCAGCAAGAGCGGCTTCAATACGCTGATCGACTTTGTTTGTGGAATCAAAATGCTTTGTTTGTAAGGGAGCGGAATTAGTCATAACAAAAATAGAGCTCTGAGCCCGGTCATAGCTGGTGGCATTAGCATTGTGATAGATACAGTCATAAACACTGAAATTAGGTAGTTTATTTAACCCGCCTAGTGTAACCAAAAAGATAGCAACAGCAATTGTTCTAACACAATAATTTCGTCTAAATTGACCTATATGCCATATGGCGACCCACTAGCCATCAATTTATGATTATTTCTTGTCTTATGCATAGATCGGTTTATAATTAACTGAACGTTCGTTTAGCTGCGTGGCATCCCTTATTCCAACTATGAAAAAATCTCCAAGAACAAATCCCCAGCACATTCTTGAGCGCGCAACGCCATTGTTTGCGCGCCATGGTTACGATGGTGTGTCGATGCGCGACGTGGCTGCTGCTGTGGGTGTAACCCCCGCTGCGCTTTATCATCATTTTAAGGATAAAGATGAGCTGTATATCCAGGCTGTCAACCACGTTTTTGGAAAGAAATTTAGCGATGCCAAAGCCATAATGGCCGATAACGACGAACCCGTAAAAAGGCTCGAAACGTTTATTACCTGGTTTGTACGTGTACTCAACAAAGATAAAGATTTCCAAAAGCTGTTGCAATGGGTAATGCTCGACTCAGATCCCAGGCGCTTGCAAAAACTTACCAAAAACACTTTTCAGGAGCTGTTTGCCGCCATTCAAAAGCTGGGGGAGTCGTTCAAACAACAATACGACCCACATCTGCTTGCGGTGTCCATCATTGGGCTGGTGTTATATCACTTTGAAAGCAGCGCGGTGAGAAAAAAGTTGCCTGGCAGCCGGGCTACTCATGATCAGGCCAAAACGATCACTCTGCACATTACCGCGCTTTTAGAAAATGGCTTGTTGACTCACTAATTAATAAAAACACTACCCCTATATGAAAAATATTTCGCTACGCACTTGTTACGTGCTTTTTTTATCTTTGTTAGCGCTTACTACCCTGAGCGCCTGTAAAGATGATGCTCGAATCGAAAGCATCGAGCCAAACACCTGGCAAACAACGGTGATTACTGTTCGAGAGGAGGAGCTTGCCGAAGAATACACAGTAATCGGATCCGTGGTGGCAGACACACGTATAGATATATCTTCTCGTATTAGTAGCTATATACACAAACTTACGGTGCAGGAGGGGGATGCCATTGATGAGGGCCAGTTACTGATCGTTCTCGATGACGAAGAACTGGAACACAGTATCAATCAGACTCGAGCTGCTGTTCAGACGGCACAGGCCGTTTTAACTGATGTCGAGACCGATCTTAAGCGCTTTGATAATCTGCTCCGGCAAGGTAGCATTTCTGAGATAAAAGTACGCAAAACCCAACTGCAAAAATCTACTGCTATAGAAAATCTGAATCGTGCCAGGGCTGCGCTTTCAGCGGCCAACTCGCAGCGCCAATATATTCAAATTCGCAGCCCCGCAGCCGGTATTGTTACTAAACGTCACCTGCAGGCAGGCGGTCTCGCCACTCCGGGACTCCCCCTGCTGACTATCGAATCCAGAGACAATCTTAAGTTCGAAACCTTTATTGCCGAAAGCCAACTGGCAAATATCAAACTGGACGATACGGTCATTCTCAATATCGAAAATCTCGGCAACAGTAGCAGCCTTACCAATAACGATTTCGTCGAATCTCTGATCGGCGTAGTCACACAAATTGTCTATTCCGGCGATCCGGTAGCGCGCAGCTACAAAGTAAGCATCGCTCTACCCCCGCGGCCTGATATTTATACAGGCATGTTTGGCCGAGCCACATTCGTGGTTGGCAAGAGCAACAACATCACCATACCCGATTCAGCTATGGTTAAAAAAGGTGGGCTGGACGGAGTGTATCTCGTTGATGAAGAAAATAAAGTCTGGTTTCGATGGTTGCGCGTTCGTCGTCTATGGCCCGGAAAAGCAGAAATTGCAGCTGGCCTCAGCAGTGGCGAAAGAATCCTTGCAGTCATTCCAGCAAACATTCGTGAGGGCGACCTAATCCAGGCACCGGGGTCTGCTCGAGATACCAGGAGCAGTGCCCGGTGAGTGATAGGAGGCTTAATCCTGCTGGCCTATTGGCCAGTTTCTTTGTTACCTCTCGTATCACCAGCCTGTTTGTACTGGGCTGCTTGCTATTCGGCATCGTGGGAATAGCCTACACCCCGCGGGAGGAAAACCCGCAAATCGTTGTCCCCGGTGCGGATATCATTATCGGTTTACCCGGCGCCTCGCCTCTGGAAGTCGAACAATTAATCATCCAGCCCATGGAAAATATCGTCAAACAGATTTCCGGTGTCGACCATGTGTTCACTACAGCCATGACCTCCATGGGTATCATCAATGTACAGTTTGAGGTTGGCGCAGATAAAGAACTGTCTCTGGTAAAGCTTTATGACCAGATCTTTGGTCACCTCACAGTGTTACCTCCAGATGCCACCATGCCCATGATAAAAAGTGTCGATGTCGATCACGTTCCTATCGTCACCATCACACTTGCCTCGCCCCACTACGACGACTATGCGTTAAAACGCGTAGCCGATCGAGTCATGCTCCGGTTACGCAGTATAGATACGGTGTCGGCAAGCTACGTAAAAGGCGGCCGCGACAGGCAGCTCAGAATCGAAATCGACCCCGGCAAAACCAAAGCTCATGGTATCTCCTTTGATCAGGTTCGCAATGCGATTCATGCAGTCAATATATCCTCCCCCGCGGGTACAACGGTAAACCATGGCGAGTCCATAGATATATTTTTCAACGGCCAGTTGACCCACGTCGATGAGTTGAAGCGCCTTATTGTTGGCGTCCACGAGCAACAACCGATATACCTTGCCGATATCGCCACCGTTGTCGACGGTCCATCCCAAACTCGCGACACATTAAGCCGGCTCGCATTCGGACCTGCCGATGCCCGCTTTAGCGATTACCCTGAGACAGAAATGCCCGCCGTTACCATCGCCGTTGCCAAAAAAGCAGGCAGTAATGCCGTGGTTATGGCGAACGAAGTATTGTCGCGCATCGAAATCATGAAGCAGACAATTATCCCCAGTAATGTTGAAGTAGTCGTTACCCGTGATGACGGGAAAAAAGCCAATGATGCCGTCAATCTGTTAATGCTCAATCTTGGCATCGCAGTTATCGCCGTCATTGTCATAACCGTATTTTTCCTGGGCTGGAAGGAAGCACTGATCGTCGGTTTTGCCGTGCCCCTGATCCTTGCCCTGACTCTGGGCGTAGATTACCTGTTTGGGCCGACCATCAACCGGGTAACACTATTTGCCCTGATCCTGTCGCTGGGCATGCTGGTGGATGGCGCTATTGTTGTGGTTGAAAATATTCACCGTCACTTTATCGAACTGGGCGACGGCGATAAGCGCGAGGCGACCATCCGGGCCACCAATGAAATTGGCAACCCGACCAACCTGGCCACCTTCGCCATCATGCTCGCTTTTGCTTCACAGTTTGTTTTAACGGGCATGCTTGGGCAGTATTTTTATCCCCTGGCTTTTAATGTACCGGTCACCATGTTGGCTTCAGTACTTATTGCCTACATCGTTACCCCGTGGGCGGCTTATAAACTCCTCGACCCAGCAACGCTGAAAAGCGGCCCACAACTGGACAAACAATTACGCTTACAGGAACGTTTACAGGAAAGCTTACAACGGGCCAGGCGACTGGGAATTAAAATCCCGCCTCTGGGTAAAGGCAAAGGCCTTTCACTGGCTAATTTTTTTGAAGCAATACTCATCCCCCTGCTGGATCGGCGCGGTCTACGACGGGGTCTATACGCACTGATAATTATTACGATTCTTCTTGCCGTATTACAGTCTGCCTGGCAATTCATCAGACCGGCTGGCGTCAATGGTCCGCAATCCTTTCTAGGTGTTCCCGTCGCCATGCTGATGAGAGACAACAAAAATACCTTTAATGTCACTATCACAATGCCCAAGTTTACGCCGGTCGAAATTACCGATCGGGTCGCACGAGAAGTCAGTGTTGTGCTGGGTGCGAACAAACATATCACCGATTATCAGACCTGGATCGGTCAGTCCGGAGTTATTGATTTTAATGGCCTATTGCGCGGGGCAAGTAATAAACGAGGCTCCCATTACGCCGAAATTCGTGTCAACTTGACCGACAAAAAACAGCGCGGAAAAAGTTCCATCGATATTGTCTACGACATGCGGCCCCAGATAGAGGCTATAGAGAGACGCCACCCAGGCAGTCTCATTCAACTGGTTGAAGACCCGCCAGGGCCGCCCATGCAAGCCACGGTGCTGGCGGAAATATACGGCAGGGATCTCGATGTAATGGCAGACGCTGCGGAGCGCGTTAAGGAGCAATTTGAAAGCACCTACGACATGGTTGAAGTCTACGACTCAGTTCCCGATGATACCCACGAATACCGGGTCACTGTCGATCGAGAAAAGGCTGCTCTAGCTGGGATCAGCGCGGCCGAAGTCGCCACTTTGCTGCGCAGAATTCTCGATGGCGAAGAAATAGGCCGCGCCCACCTTATTGACGAAAAAACTCCGGTGCCGATCACCATGGAGATTCCGCGGCATTTCAATGTCGAACCAACAGACCTGTCGATGATGTACATAGCCAACCGGCAGGGTGACGCTATCCCCCTGTCTGAGCTCACCAGGCTTGAACTGGTCAGTGCAGAAAAACCTATCTTTCATAAAGATTATGAGCGGGTGATCTTTGTGGCAGGTGAGCTGACTGAGATTTCTCCTGTCTACGCAGTACTCGAACTGGACAACAAACTCGATGGCCTGGAAATAGCCGGTGGCCATCGGCTTTACACCGGCAACCTGGGTTTAACGGCGGCAACGCCCAACGCCCTCGACGGTTACCAGTTGCTTTGGGGTGGGGAATTGCGACTCTTACTCGATGTTGTAGACGGTATGTCCAACTCGTTTGGCCTGACCATGCTGTTTATCTACATCCTGCTGACCGCCTATTACCAGTCATTCAAAATCCCTCTGATTGCCATGTCGGCCATCCCATTGGGCATCATAGGCATCTTTCCCGCCCACTGGATACTCGGGCAGGCTTTTAGCGCAACCTCAGCGATTGGCATTATTGCTCTGGCTGGTATTGTGGTGAGAAACTCGTTGTTAATTATTGATTTTGTCCTCGACCTTCGCAAAACTGGCGTACCCATTCGCGATGCTATTTTGCAGGGCACCCTGCTTCGCCTACGTCCAATTTTGCTCACCGCACTATCGACGATGCTGGGTAGCTTCGTGATGATCAATGACCCTATATTTGGTGGTCTGGCTATTTCATTGATTTCCGGCACGGTAGTCTCCACAGCGCTGACCGTTATCGTGGTGCCCCTTTTGTTTTACCAATTCCTGATTAACGAAGAAGAAACTCTCCAGAAGGCACAGTCATCATGATTTCAGGTACACGCCTTAAGCAATTAATCAGACTCATATTCGGGCGGCTTTTTATAACCAGATTACTTATCCGTTCAATCTTAGTTTCCTTAATATTTCCTCTAAGTAGTCTAGCCAATGCCGAAAGCCTGGATGATGCCTGGCGATTGGCCTTATCGGGAAATTTCAAGATTAAAGGTGCACAACAACAGGAACTCGCGGCAGATGCGCAACTCGCCAGCGCTAACGCTGAGCGCCTACCAAACCTCGCGCTGGTTGCTGATTATCTGAAGATGGACAAGTCACCCAGATTTGAGGGCAAATTTGGTAACAATATCCCTTTTGCTGTTTCCTATTGGGATAAGGAATCGACGTACTACAGCGCCTCATCGACATTGCCGTTGTATACAGGAGGACGTATCACCGCAGACATCAACGCGGCCGAGGCCCAGCGTTCAGCCGCTATAGCAAATACGTCACACTCAATCAGTAGCGTGAAAATGGCAGTTGGCAAAGCCTATATCAACGTTCTACGTGCTCAAAGCGCCGTAGGCCTGACAAAGAGCCATGTCAAGAGCCTTACCAGCAACCAGACAGATGTTGAAAACCTGCTTAACCAGGGCCTGGTGGCCCGCAATCATCTGTTGATGGCAAATGTTGCTCTGGCAGATGCCAAACAGCAATTATTGCAGGCAAATCACCATTCCGAATTAGCCAAGGCTGATTACAACCGACTGCTAAACAGAACCTTAGATACGGAATTCTTGCTTGAGCCCCTGACTTTTGCAGAGCTAACGCTGCCCCTGGAAGAACTTAGTAACCAGGCTTTGACCAGGCGGGATGATATACAAACACTAAAGCATCGCTCTGAGGTGCTTAATCAAAATGCCAATATCGCCAAATCTGTCAGCAAACCACAATTTGGACTCACCGGAATGTACCTTCACCAGGACAATAGAATCAATGTCAATAATGACGTTTTCGCTGCCAATGTGAGCATGATCTGGAATGTCTTTGATGGCGGCGTCAGTCGGCATCAAAGCAATCAGTTACAACGCCAGGCCGCCGCTATTCGGGCACAGGAAGACGAGCTGACTGGTGTGGTGAAACTGCAGGTACGCAAGGCCTGGCTCGCTTTACAGGCTGCCCACGAGCGCGAAAGTATGACCAGTATTAATATAAAGCAGGCCGAAGAAAACCTCAGTTCCAGCAAGAACCGCTATCAGGCTGGCCTGATCACTAACACGGAAGTACTGGACGCAGAAAATCTCAGGGTTAGAGCCCATCACCATCATAACGATGCAAGTTATGATGCTTCTTTGACACTGCTACAGCTTAAGCATGCAGCGGGTATTCTGTAACGACTGTGGGTACGGTTACCGTGTGATAACCATGCAATTACCCGCTAAGCTGATCCCGCCCCACCGTTCGCTTGCACACAATGCTAAAACCGCCCCCGAATGGTCAGTAGCACCGCTGTTTTAGAGACAAAATGGCAGTTTTACTACTGTAATTTCGACTTGCTGGGTGCAACGCAGACTGTAGTGTGTCCAGGTACTACTGAGCACAAATTAGCTGAAAATCAATGCAGGGTTGAACCATTTTCTGTGGTTTTCTGTGGTTTGACAGCGTACCGGCCCGAGCGTAGAGTCCCCAAAACTATATTTATGTCAATATACTGGCAAAAATGCACACTGGAGAAATATAAAATGGCTTTAGCAGCTGTAGATACCTCGCAAGACTTCTCTGAAGCAACTTCCTCGGTTCCTGTACTAGATCATGATATCGTCATTATTGGTTGTGGTTTCTCTGGGCTAGGAACGGGCATCAAGTTACTTAAAAAAGGTTTTGGAGATTTCATTATCCTCGAAAAGGCCGACGGCGTTGGTGGTACATGGCGGGACAATACTTATCCCGGGCTGGCAGTAGATGTGCCTACATTGAGTTACTCTTTCGGTTTCGAGCAAAACCCCCATTGGTCAAACCTATATGCACCGGGTTCGGAGCTAAAAGCTTATGCCGAGCATTGCGCAAAAAAATACGGTATTACTGCTCATTTACGCTATAACTGTGATGTTACCGAAACAGCCTATGACGAGGAAAACAATGTCTGGGTTACCAGTACAGCAGATGGAAGAACTTTTACATCGCGTTATGTGGTCAGTGCTACTGGCTATCTAACGTTACCTAAATTGCCAGACATCGAAGGCATCGATGATTTCAGAGGCAAAAAGATGCACACCGGACGCTGGGATCACAGTCACGATCTGACTGGTGAGCGAGTAGGTTTTATTGGCACCGGCGCTACAGCAATTCAGGTGATACCCGAAATCGTCCCCAAACTAAAAAGTCTTTCGGTTTATCAGCGCACACCCATCTGGTTGCTGCCAAAGAAAGACATGCCCATACCCAACTGGCTGCAAGCTGGCTTTAAACATGTACCGGGGCTACAACGCTCGGCACGAACGATGATGCAGATCTTCACCGACACGATCATGATTAACGGACTTGTTTTTAACAAGCAGTTATCCTGGATGATTAAGTGGCTTGAGAAATTTTCTATCAAGCATATTCGTAGCCAGGTAAACGACCCTGAAATACAGAATAAGTTGATTCCCGAATATGACTTTGGCTGCAAGCGACCTAGCTTCACCAACAAATTTTATCCCGTTTTTAACGAAGAACATGTAGAGCTTGTTACCGATTCTATTGAACGTGTTACTGAAAAAGGCATTGTCACGAGCGATGGTAAAGAGCGTGAAATAGATACACTGATCTACGGCACCGGTTTTGAGGTATTCCAGAAAGGCAGTGTCCCTACTTTTGGGGTCAAAGGCTTAAGCGGTCTGGATATCAGCGACTATTGGGAAGCAAACCGTTATCAGGCTTTCGAAGGCGCGACTGTCCCACAGTTTCCAAACTTCTTTATGATTATGGGACCTTACAGTGTTTGCTCCGCCTCTTATTTCGGCATGATTGAAACCCAGACGCGACATTTGACCCGGTGTCTAAAAGCCGCCGAAAAGCGCAATGCGAATTACATCGAAGTCAAACAATCGGCCAACGATAAGAATTTCAAAAAAATTCAGAAACGGGCCAAATACACTATCTTTCAGTCTGGCAACTGTGGTGGTTCCAATAGCTACTACATAGACCGTCATGGCGACAGTCCATTTATCCGGCCATCGACCAGCATAGAACATTGGTTGACCAGCTGTTTCTTCCGGATGAGTAATTATAATTTCAAAGCAAAATAAGGTACTACACCTCTAGCTTCACGATACTAACCTGGATATTTCATAAAAAAGAACGATGGAACCGTATAAACCCCGCGGATTTCAGTCGCCAAACAAATATCCAGGGACGATTCCACCGTGACAGAATGCTACCAAACCTCCATCCCTTTTACACCCGTTAAACGCCACAAAGTTGAAGCCGATTTCAGCGGTGGCGATATCACCAGCAACGCCGGTATTCCTCTACTTTCCCAGATTGACCAGAAGATGAGCTTAACCCGATCTGTTGCAAGGGCACTGACCGATTCCCGACGTAAAGCCAGCTGCGACCACTCGCTGGAAGAACTCATCAAACAGCGCGTCTATGCCCTGGCGCTGGGCTACGAAGATCTGAATGACCATAGTGAGTTGCGCCATGATCTGGCACTGCAAACGGCGACCTCACGAATTGAGACCCTGGCCAGTCCGGCCACTCTTTGTCGACTCGAGCAACGCTCAGATCGAGAAGCGGCAGTCGCCATACACCAGATTCTTTTTCAGCAGTTTATCGATGTCCATGATCGCCCACCCAAACGACTGATCCTGGATTTTGATGCCACCGATACGTGTACGTCTTTTGTGATCGTCACTTGCTGGTGAGCTACCTGCGTCGCAGTGACATCGACGCGGCCAGGCACAGCTGGGCTATCTTGTCGTTACTGGTCAAGGCACTGCGCCAGCATTGGCCCAGGGTAGGAATCATCTTCCGGGGTGACAGCGGTTTTTGTCGCTGGAAGATATTGCGCTGGTGTGATCGCCACCAGGTACGCTATATCGTGGGTGTAGCGCAGAATAAGCGGTTAAGGGCCAAGTCGGCTCCCTGGATAGAATTGGCAGCGTTGCAGCATACCCTCACCGGCAAGAAACAACGTGTGTTCGCATCAATCCATTACGGTGCCCGCAGTTGGGACAGGCCGCGCCGGGTTAGAGTCTGCCCCGCGAGTGCAGCGAGTGCTTTGGGTATTGTCAAAGCGGAACACAGTTCTCACGGCCCCAATCCCCGGTTTGTAGTGACCAACCTACCACAGACGGACCGCTACCTGTATGACAAGATTTACTGCGCCAGGGGTGACATGGAAAACCGAATCAAGGACCAGCAACTGGACTTGTTTGCTAAACGAACCTCTGCCCACCATTGGTGGCCGAATCAATTCCGGCAATTACTGTCGGGTTTAGCTTATACCCTGTTTGAAGGACTGCGGCGCAAAGCGCTGCTGAACACGCCTCTGGCCACTGCCAGTCCAAACACCATACGATTGAAGCTGTTGAAAATCGGTGCGGTTGTCATTCGCAATACACGCCGCATTCGTCTCACTCATGAAATTTTCGGGCTAGATATACCATCACATATGCCACCGTGACGAACTTAACGAAATATTTGTGTGCTATTTATGGTAATAGTTCACGGTCGCCAGTGCCGAAACCTTATGTGAGCTGGTGCGTTCTGGGTTTTCCTCTCCGATAGCTGTTCGGCTAACCATTGAAACCATTCTGCCCAGGACGGCTGTTGCTGTTCGAGACGAATAGTATCTAGCCAAACCGCAAGTTTGCGGTGCATAACACAGATCATTCCACCGGCTAGCTGCTCCACCAGTAAATAAGGCGCTATACGTTCATGGACTAACACGCCCATGGTTTCAAAAATCGTGCATATTTGCACAGCTGCCTGTTCACCCCGAGGACCCAGACTGCGTAATTCTTCCGCACTGGCATTGTCGGGTAATGCTCGTATCAGTGCCACGGCATGGGAGAGCTCGGGACTATAAAAGGTTTTCATCAAGTCAGATGCAATCATGTCGCTACGTTGCTTGCGTAATTCGGTCATTTGATAAAGACCAAAAATCACTCCGCTAATGATAGTTAGGGCGCCTAGTATTTCTGCCAGATTAGCTAGCTCACCGAGGGTCATTTTTT
>Ga0164313_10002587_pt1 | contig 16194 bp, 14 predicted proteins | sample GuaBasSedimGuay4_FD_113735 | JGI IMG/M metagenome (GOLD analysis project Ga0164313, IMG submission 113735) | Subseafloor sediment microbial communities from Guaymas Basin, Gulf of California, Mexico - Guay4, Core 4569-4, 0-3 cm | ecosystem: Environmental > Aquatic > Marine > Hydrothermal vents... | reverse complement strand
TTGCTTCTCATCTCCCTGGAAACCCCTTCCAGATCTACCTTAAAAATCTTAGCCGCAGTGGCTGTATGAATGTCATCGCCATTTACAAATGCCTCTATCATCTGTGGGTCGCCACTGAGATGAGCCATTAATCTGAGTTCAATCTGAGAATAGTCAGCCGATAGAAACAGATTGCTCGCTTCCCCTGGAATAAATGCACGGCGTATCTCCCTGCCACGTTCCTCCCTGATCGGTATGTTTTGAAGATTGGGATTATTTGAGGAGAGTCGGCCCGTAGTAACCAGGGCCTGGTTAAATGAAGTATGTATCTTCCCTGTGGATGGTTTCACAAGTTTGGGGAGCGCATCTACATAGGTGGTTAAAAGCTTCTTTAGTGACCTGTATTCCAGTACATTAGATACTATTTCGTGTTTTCCCTTCAACTGAATCAAAACCTCTTCGCCCGTGGCATATTGTTTGGTTTTGGTCTTTTTTGGGTCCGATATGATTTTAAGTCGATCGAACAGGATTTCTCCCAGTTGCTTTGGAGAGCTAATGTTGAATTCCACGCCCGCCTGCTTATAAATCAGATCCTCCATTAGAAGGATATCCTTTCTTAGCTCTTCAGCAAATAACTTCAGCGCCTCCACATCCAGCTTCACTCCCTGATGTTCCATCTCCATCAACACCGGGATCAGCGGCATCTCTATCTGACCCGCTAATTCTTCAAATCCATTCTCTTGCAGTAAAGTCCTGAGTTGTTCTGCCAGCTGCCAAGTAATATCGGCATCCTCCCCGGCATACTCCTTGGCTTTTTCAAGGGGCACCGATCTGAAAGAAGTCTGCCTGGGGCCCTTTTTACCGATCAGCTCCTCTATTTTCACCATGCGATAGTCCAGGTACTGTTCTGCCAGACTATTCAGGTTGTTCCTCTGGTCAGGTTTTAATAGAAATTGTGCAACCATTGTATCAAATAGTGTACCCTTTACGTCTATGCCATAATTCTTTAAGATATGGAGGTCAAACTTAATATTCTGTCCTATTTTAGCAATTTCCGGATTTTGCAGTGGTATAGCCAGCTCCTTAATCCACCTGTCTATTTCATTCCGATCAATACCAAAGGCCACATAGGTAGCAGTATGTGCACTCCAGCTAAATGCAATCCCCACAAGTTCTGCCTCAATAAAATCAAGTCCGGTGGTTTCTGTATCAAAACAGAAAGAGGTTTGTTCCGATAACTGTTTCGACAGTGCTTTCACTCCTTCCAGGTCATTAACAAGCTCATATTGGTGATCCACCGATTCGATGGAACGAAATGAGTGTACATCCATGTTACCAGTTTCCACATCCTGTGGATCCCCGAATAAGTTCCCCTGACCAGTGGGGGACGATTTTGGCCGAACCGGAGTTTGAAGAGTGGGTGCTTCACCCAGGATTCTATTGGCCAGGGTTTTGAATTCCATTTCATTGAACAACGCCAGTAAAGCAGCCCGATCCAGTTCTTTCCTCTCAAGATCCTGCGTAGACTGTTCAACGGGAACATCCAGAACGATGGTAGCCAGTTCCTTTGAGAGCATAACCTGATCCTTTGAGTTCTCCAGGTTCTCTTTCTGCTTTCCTTTGAGCTGATCTATATGCTCATACACACCCTCCACAGACTTAAATTCACCTATAAGCTTTTTTGATGTTTTCTCTCCAATTCCTACGGCACCAGGAATATTATCTGCCGAATCTCCCCAGAGCGCAAGGATATCGATTACCTGAATGGGGTGTTCCACGAGGAACTTCTCCTTCACTTCTTCAACTCCCAAAACCTCCGGCGGATTTCCTCCCCTCCCCGGTTTGTACATAAAAATATTTTCCGTGACCAGCTGAGCAAAATCCTTGTCGGGAGTCATCATAAAGACAGTGTATCCTTCTTTCTCCGCATGCTTAGCCATGGTGCCAATGACATCATCTGCCTCAAAACCCGGCTCCTCAATGATGGGAATGTTAAATCCCTGGATCAGTTTTTTAATAAAGGGAACCGCACTTTTAAGGTCTTCAGGGGTGGCATCCCTGTTAGCCTTATATAGAGGAAACATCTCATGCCTGAAGTTCGGACCCGGTGGATCAAAAACCACAGCAATGTGGGTGGGATTCTCTTTTCGCAGTATCTCTTCCAGGGCCAGGGTAAAACCAAAAACCGTAGAAGTTGAAAATCCCTTGGAATTTCTCATTGGATTGGAAATGAATGCATAGTATGCCCTGAAAATAAGAGCATAAGCATCCAATAGAAAAAGTCGTTTTTCCGCTTTCATTATGGAATATCTACTGGTTATCGCACGCAAACCATTCTGCGTACGAGGTGGCTGTCTCAAATAATTTAACAGCATGGAGATCAATATCCGGGGATAACAGCTCCTGAATTGTTTTCACAATGTATAATACCAGGTTTTCACAGGTGGGTTGAAAGTCAAATACATGCACTTTCTCATACATCTTGCGAATGGAATCGAGAGTTTCACCATCCGCACTTTTATGAACAACCAGCGCGTGATCAAAAAAATCAACTACAGGTTTTTCTACCAGTGACTTTAGATCCTTAAAATCGATTACCATCCCTAATTTTGGATCTGTGGCATCACTGCTGGGAATTCCTAAAAGTGTCACAAAAAGTCTGTATGAGTGTCCATGAATATTCTTACAAGCTCCATCATAGTTCCAAAGGGCATGTGCCATTTCGAAATTAAACTCTTTTGTAACCCTTATTCTATTCATTATCAGTATTTTAATCAGTCACAGGCGCATTCGCTGATGCACCGAATCAGTTTGTTCAGGTTTGTGCGCTTCAAACGATATAAGGTATTTTTACCCTGCCGCGTGGAGGCTAGAATTCCCTTATCCTTTAATATACCAAGGTGGTGGGAAGCCGTAGATTGTTCTATCTGCAACAACGTGTGTATTTCAGTCACGCTCATTTGATTTCCTTCACCAAGGTAGCCAAGGATCGCAAGGCGCATTGGATGGGATATGGCTTTGATCATATTGGCAGCTCTTTCGACCTCATCCGGTTTCAATTCAGTGAATTCCATCTTTCTTGGGATAATGTTATATATACATATTGAACAAATGCAAATATATTAATATTTAAGGTATTTAATATGATAGCGTCTCTGCATAGGAATAAATGTCTATATCTGTATTCTTTTTCTAACTTTGAAAATCCCATTCAAGAGCAAATGATCAAGTTGGAAGACATCAAGAAGCCGGTGGCTTCAGAAATGAAAGAGTTTGATAAACGCTTCAAGGCATCTATTCCCAGCGAAATACCCCTTCTTAAAATCGTAACCCGGTATGTGCTGCGCAGAAAAGGAAAGCAGATGCGCCCCATCTTTGTATTTCTCTCCTCAAAAATGATTGGTGAGATTACCGAATCTACCTACACAGCTGCCTCTTTGATTGAATTAATGCATACCGCCACCCTGGTACACGATGACGTGGTGGATGAGTCAAATGAACGCAGGGGAGCATTTTCAATCAATGCCATCTGGCAGTCAAAAGTGGCGGTCTTGTTTGGAGACTACCTGCTTGCCCAGGGATTATTACTGGCCGTTGCGAAAAAGGATTATGACCTTCTTGAAATTGTATCCAACGCATCCAAAGAAATGAGTGAGGGAGAGCTGTTACAAATTCAGAAATCAAGAAGCCTCAACATCGATATTGAGACCTATTATGAAGTTATCCGCAAAAAAACAGCAAGCCTGATCGCCTCCTGTACTGCCTGTGGAGCCAGGGCTGCCAAAGCTAATCAAGAAACGGTAGATCGCGTCCATGAAATGGGTATTCAGATTGGAATGGCGTTTCAAATTAAGGATGATCTGTTTGATTATCAACCACATGGACTGATTGGCAAGCCTACTGGAAATGATATCAAAGAAAAAAAATTCACGCTTCCTCTTATTTATGCACTAAACCAGGCAGAACCAGGTATCAGAAAAGCCATGGTTAAGAAGATAAAAAGAGGCAAGCGAAGTCAGCGGGTGGTCAACGAAGTGGTAAGCTTTGTAAATGAAATGGGAGGTATCGAATTTGCCATGGAAAAAATGCAGGAGTTTAAATCTGCAGCGATGGAGATTCTCGAATCCTTTCCTGAGAATCCGGCCAGGGATTCACTCCGTGATTTGGTGGAATTTACCGTTTCGAGAACCAAATAACAAAGCTATTTTTCCTCCGGGATCAGGAGTTCCCATCCTCCATTTGGAAATATTTCTGTAAAATAAGAGCGCGGGTTTGTCCTATCTCACTTGAAAGCTCAGCCTTTGAAGCCTTTTTTATAGCCTCCAGTGATTTAAATCGTCTAAATAACTTTTCGATAGATCCAGGGCCAATGCCCGCTATTTGTTCCATTTCAGACTTGGTCATTGCTCCCGATCTTTTTAGCCTGTGAAAATCAATTCCAAACCGATGGGCTTCATTTCTGAGGTTCTGTATGAGTTTAAGTGACTCTGAGTTTTTATCAATATAGAGAGGCACCGGGTCATCAGGGAAGTAGATTTCTTCCAGCTTCTTGGCGATGCCGATGATTGCCACTTTCCCACGAAGGCTCAACCTATCAAGACTTTTAAGAGCAGCGCTTAATTGCCCCTTTCCCCCATCCACAATGATCAGTTGTGGCAATTTGGCTTTCTCCTCTATCAACCGCCTGTATCTTCGATATACCACCTCCTCCATTGAAGCAAAATCATCAATACCAGATACACTTTTAATGTTGTAATGCCTATACTCCTTTTTAGCAGGTTTCGCTTTTCTAAATACAACACATGCAGCCACTGGTTCACTCCCTTGCATATTGCTGTTATCAAAACACTCAATATGCAACGGTATTTCCTGCAACCGCAGATCTGCCTGAAGCGTTGTTAAAATTCGACCTGCCCCACCATCAGCTTTCTTAAGGCTATTTCTATTCAACTTTTCCATCCGATAGCTTTTGGCATTTCTGACAGACAGATCCAGTAATTTTTTCTTGTCACCACGTTTAGGAACAGTGATTCGATTAGCCGGAAAGCTCTCCTGCAGATCCAGCGGTAAAATCATTTCCCTGGCAGTACTCTCAATGCGATTTCTCAAATCGGTAATGGCAAAAGCAAGTAAATCCAGGTCAGACTCATCCAGTTTCTTATTTATCTTTACGGTGTGGGCTTGAATCACGGCACCTTTGACAACTTTAAGAAAATTAACAAAGGAAACATTTTCATCACTTACGATACTGAAAACATCCACATCATGAATGGATGGATTAACGATTGTAGATTTGCTTTGATAACGGGATAGTACCTCAATTTTTTCCTTGAACTGGTTGGCTTCTTCAAATTGAAAAGAATCAGCCCGGGCCTTCATCTCATTTTTCAAAAATCCTATCACTTCATTCAGATTTCCCTTAATAATATTCCTGATCTGTGATATGGATTTATCATACTCCTCTCGGCTCTGCAAACCTTCACAGGGTCCAAGACAATTACCGATGTGATACTCCAGGCATACTTTGAACTTTCCGCTTTCTATATTTGAATCGGTAAGAGAAAGATTGCAGGTCCGAAGCTGGTAGATTTGCCTGATAAGTGTTAAAAGCACCTTAACTACATACGCAGACGTATATGGTCCATAATACTTTGACCCATCATTGATCACCGTTCGGGTTGAAAGAACCCTGGGGAAATTTTCTTCTTTAATGCATATCCAGGGAAACGTCTTGTCGTCTTTCAAGAGGATGTTATACCTCGGCTGATGCTTTTTAATCAAATTGTTCTCCAGCAGCAATGCATCCGATTCGCTATTGACGACAATATGCTTAATGTCGTCAATTTTATCCACAAGAATTTTAACCTTATATGAGTCGTAGGTTTTTTTATTGAAATAGGAAGAAACCCGCTTGCTCAAGTTTTTTGCTTTCCCAATATAAATGATTTTACTCTCTCTGTCATAAAACTGATATACCCCCGGATATTCGGGCAAAGATTTTATTAAAGATTTTAAGTGGGACTGGTCAGTCATGCAGTAGGTAAAATAATTCTATCACTTTTTAACAAAAATGAGTCCAATTCAGGAAGGAAAACACCTCCTTTGGTACGTACTCTATCCATATAGGCGATTCTAAGGACCCTTAAAGACAACTCGATTACAAGCAATCGATCCTTAACATACTCATTTATAAATTCTTTAGGATCCCAACCGTGTCCAACATCAACTCTAATCAATTTGATCATCTAGATCAAAAACAGCCTCAGGAACCTTCAAATTCCAGAACAGAAGACACTGAATAATCTTTTAGCTTAAATCGACCTCCCAGTTCTGGTAATTCCACCAGGAAGATCACTTTGACAACTTCACCCCCCAAAGCTTCTGCCAGATCACAGGTTGCTTTGGCAGTTCCACCAGTTGCCAACAAATCATCTACAACCACCACTTTTTCTCCTGGACGAATTGCATCCAGATGAATTTCCAGAGCATCGGTTCCATATTCCAACTGATAACTTACCCTCTTTTTTTCAGCAGGTAGCTTTCCTGGTTTACGAGCAAGGACCACTCCTCCTCCGAGTTGACCAGCTAATCCACCAGCCAAAATAAATCCCCTGGCCTCTACTCCTACCCATTTATCAAAGCAAATCTTTTCCGATTTATTGATTCCTACCAATGACCTCATCAATTTCAACCCTAACCCAAAAGCTGTTCCGTCCTGAAAAATTGTAGTAAGGTCCCTGAAAATAATTCCAGGCTTAGGATAATCCTTAATCGAGCGTGTTTTTTCACGGAGATAATCTATAGCCTCAATATCTGACTTGCTCCAATTAGAGACAATACCCATATGCTTTTCCATATTTATAAATCCACATTAAATTCGACGAAACAAAAAACAATAAAACGTTCCACGTGGAACTATCGCCCCATATAAATTAAAAGTACACTAATATCGCTTGGAGACACACCTGGAATTCTGGAAGCCTGCCCTATTGACGTAGGCTTAATTTTCGAAAGCTTTTGTCGCGCCTCAGTTGAAATACTCTTCAGCTTTGCATATTCAAAATTTTCAGCAAGCTTAATTTTTTCAAGACGTTGCAGCTTATCTGCCATCAATTTCTCCCTAATGATATACCCCTCATATTTAATGGAGATTTCTGCAGACTCAAAAATCTCTTCAGCCATCTTGCCACATTTTACAAACAAGACTTCCAACTGGTCTACATTAGAAACCAAATCCATCAGACCTACCTGCGGTCTTTTTACAATCTCAATGATCTTCACTTTTTGCCTCAAAGGAGAGGTGCCAACGCTCTCTAAAAAGGGATTCATCTGTTGAGGAGTTATGCTATGGGATCTTAAAAAATCGATGACCTCACCAGTCAATTCCCTTTTTAAGCTTAACAACTTTATCCTGTTGTCCCCGGCCAATCCAATGTCAGAACTCAATTCAGTTAACCTTTCATCTGCATTATCCTGCCTGAGTAAAATTCTATATTCAGCTCGGGAGGTAAACATGCGATAAGGTTCATCCACTCCTTTTGTAACCAGATCATCTATCAATACACCAATATAAGCCTGATCGCGACCAAGTACAAATTCCTGATCTCCCTTCACTTTTAAACTGGCATTGATTCCGGCCATTAATCCCTGAGCACCTGCCTCCTCATATCCCGTAGTTCCATTTATCTGCCCGGCAAAAAACAGATTTTTCAAGGCTTTGGTTTCCAGGGTATGGTACAGCTGAGTAGGGGGATAATAATCATATTCAATGGCATATCCTGGTCGAAAAATCCTTACATTTTCTAATCCCTCAATTTCCGTTAAAGCCTTGTATTGTACCTTCCACGGCAGCGATGAAGAAAATCCATTAATATAGTACTCTACAGTATCCAGCCCTTCCGGCTCAAGAAACAGTTGATGTTTATCTTTCTCTGAAAAAGTGACGATTTTATCTTCAATACTGGGGCAATATCTTGGTCCAATACTCTCAATGGTTCCATCGAACATGGGACTCTCCTCAAACCCTTTCTCAAGCTCGGAGTGTACAGTCAGATTCGTATGCGCGATATAACAACTCTTATGTACACTATAATCCACATCGTAATCCAGGTAACTGAACTTACGGCCTTCCATATCTCCAGGTTGTTCCTCTAATTTTTCAAAATCAATGCTTCGACCATCTATTCTTGCAGGCGTACCAGTTTTCATCCTTCCCACCTCAAACCCATGCTCCTTGAGCTGTTCACTCAATCCGAATACAGGCGGCTCTCCCATTCTTCCACCCTTTAACTTCACCTTACCAACATGCATTAAGCCATTGATAAAAGTACCGGCAGTCAGAATAACTTTCTTCGATAGGAACTCAATGCCCATTTCGGTGACAACTCCCTTTACCTGATCCCCCACAATTACCAACTTTGACACCTTATCCTGCCAGAATTCCAAGTTCTTTATGGATTCAAGAATTTTACGCCACTCTAACGTAAAGGCAAACCGGTCGCACTGTGCCCTCGGACTCCACATGGCCGGACCTTTACTTCTGTTCAACATTCTGAATTGTATCATGGAGCGGTCTGAAACAATACCGGCATAGCCCCCAATAGCATCTATCTCCCTGACTATCTGCCCTTTAGCAATTCCACCCATGGCGGGATTACATGACATTTGAGCAAATTTTGTCATATCCATGGTAATCAGCAGTGTCCTGCTTCCCATATTAGCAGCAGCAGCAGCAGCCTCACAGCCCGCGTGACCCCCACCAACTACAATCACATCATATTCTGAAATCATTCTATCCCTCTTTCAACCACAAATGTAATGCATCATTTTCCTTTTCACGCATTAAATCTTTCACTTCTACGCTAGCATCGTTATAACCCATCAAATGCAAAACACCATGTATTAATACCCTTCTTAATTCTTCCTGAAAGGATACCTCAAACATTTCAGCATTCAATTTTACCTGATCGATACTAATGAAAATATCACCCGAAACAACATTTTCCGATGTATAATCAAAAGTAATAACGTCTGTAAAGTAGTTGTGGTTTAAATATTCCTGGTTAATGAGCTTGAGTTGCTCATTGGAGGTAAACACAAAGGAGAGATCCCCCGGTACTTTTTTGTGTAAAAAGATCCAGCTCCGGATCCAATTTTTATGTTTGACTTTCTGCTTTAAATCAAAACGAATGGCTTCGCTATGAAAACTGAGGGCCACTACAATTTAAACTTGAGCTCAACGACCCTGCCATTCTCAAGATAGAGAATCTCATCTGAAAGTCGCTCCATTAAGAAAATTCCCCGTCCGTTGATTTTCTCCAGGTTCTCGGGTGCAGTGGGATCAGGAATACTCCAGTGATCAAAACCCTTTCCCTGGTCCTCTATATGTACCCTAAGCTGCTTATCTTCAAAATTAATGATGATTTTAACCACTTTCAGTGGATCAGAATTATTGCCATGGATTATTGCATTATTGGTCGCTTCCATGGTTGCCACCAGTACATTACCATATAATTCATCGCTGAGATCCAGCTCAAGCGACAATTCATCAATAGCTTTCTCCACCAATCGAAGGTTTCCTATTTCGGAGGGTATATTTAAGTCTTTTCTCATAACAATTCCTATGGACGTTTCTTATATACGGAGCTACCCCGTTAAAGGTTCCAAAAAAACTACTATTTACTTAACCACTCTTCGGGATTTAGGATATCCCTTTCCTTCCATACTTCAAAATGGATTTCAGAAACCTGTTCCGAATCGTCGGTAAAAGCTTCGCCAATCACCTCCTTTGTGTTGACCTTATCACCCCCCTTGACCCGAACGTTCACCAGGTTCTGATAGACTGATAGGTACTCTCCATGCCGGATCAGCACTGTATAATTAGCACCAAGTATTGCAAAAACCTTGGTAACCTCTCCCTGGAATACAGCCCTTACCTGGGTACCCGGAGCGCTAGCAAAATCCACACCATTATTCTTAACACTTGAGCCAACCAATCCAGGAACCTCGTGGCTACCAAATCCGACCGCCATAATTCCCTTGTCAACCGGCCAGGGTAAATTTCCCATATTCTTCCTGAAATCACTTCCCACCAGTTCCTGTTCAGGTGTAAGTGCTGCATATATATTCCTGGAATTAAGTTTCCTTGCCTCTTCCTCAATAATACTCCTGATCTTGTTCTCAAGCTCCTTAGTAATACGTTCTTTCTCTTTAATCTCCTTTTTCAGCCTCGATTCTTCCCGTTTGAGTTGAGTAACCATTTGTGCCTGCCTGCTTCTTTCACCTACAAGTATCTCCTGCTCTTTTCCCTTCTCCTCCAACACCGAGAGTTTATCATTTTTTAACCTGTTCAGCTCATCATTTCTTTGATCCAGCTCCCTGACCAGCGCCTCAATCTCATCTGCCTTTTTCACCCTGTAATCACTCAGGTACCTCAGGTATTTATAGCGCTGATATGATTGTGAAATGCTTGCTCCTGCAAGGATGTACATTAGTTTTTCGTAATCTGTATGATTTCTGTAGGCATAGTAAATAAGACGCGCATATTCCTCCCTGTTCTTTTCATTTTCCCTAAAAAGACGAGCCACCTGTTGCTTCACCTCTTCAATTTCAATATCAATCAACACTACCTCCTGCTCCAGCGTTCCAATCAGCCTGGACCTGCTCCTTATCCCGCTCTGCAATATCCTTAACTGCGCAACGGAGGTAGTCCTTTTCACAGCGGTCCGCTCCATCAGTTCCCTGGCCACCTTAAGCTCAATAAAAGCCTTCTCCTTCTCCTTTTGCAGATCATCCTTGGTCTGACCCCACATGGAGCTAAATAGTGAAACAAACAGAAGAACAAGTAAAACTTCTCTTTTCATCTCAATTCTGTAAATGTATATTTTCTCGGATTGACATCCATTTTAATCTCCACATCCTGGTTATAGACCAGGGTGCCACCTTCCGCCTGAATTTCGAATTCAGTAATCATGAAATTTGAATAAATCTTTAATACATGATTCAGACTCTCTCCCATTATATAGCGGTCCGTTTTTTGATGAAAAAATTCGAATTTACTCATTTTCAATGTGTTTCGATCATATATGATGCGCTTCTTCACATAATTCTCATCAAACTCAAAGGTAACATGATTCAACCGGTCATCATTAGCCTTCCCCATATCATCGCACAGATAGTAGGTTGAAATCAGGTTCTGTAAATCCCTGAAATTTACAGGATACTGATAACCGAATTTTCGCTGCAGCGGAGAGCGGTATACAATCCGGTTCAGTCGATTAATCACTTTGATGGAGTCTTGATCCACTGTGGCCCGCAGTATTTCATATCCACTGTTCACTGCTGAAATATAAATAATAGAGTCCTTTTTGGAATAGAGCGAAACAGAAACTTCATAACGCTCATTGTCGAACATCAAAAGCGCCTCAGCTTTCTTGATCAGTATGCTCTGTATGGTATCAACATCTATACACTGCTTACTGAGCCCTTCCAGTCCCGCTACAACAGGAGTTTCATCACGGCTGACTTCCTGCAATACCTTACACTGATTGAGCAAAACACCCACAACAACAAGCAAAAATAGAAGCTTTCTATTCATTCAATTTACTTTTCAGGGTTTCTATTTTCCCCTCAAGTCTTTCTTTTTCACCACCCACAATGATTGATTTTGTATAGTAGGAAATCGCAATTTCATAACTGTGAAGAGCCGCCTGAATATCCCCGGCATGTTCATTAACTTCCGGATCGTTTTCTCCACCCTTCTCAAGCGCTTTAAACATTACCTTTTCAGCTTCAGCATACAATTCCATTTTAAACAACACCCATGCATAGGTATCGAGAAAAGTTGCGTTATCTGGATTGTTCCTGGTGGCCTTCTCGCTCCAATTCCTGGCTTCAGTCAGCTTCTCTCCCCTTTCCGCCAGGTAATAGCTATAATTGTTCAAAATCATATAATTTTCCGGGTCCTCCAGGATCATCGATTCAAAAAGAGAGTCAGATTTAGCAAAATCGTCAAGCCTGTAGTAAGCTTCCGCATAGAGCATCCTCGCCTGTGAAGCATACTCTTCATTGGAGTATGCATCAAATGGAATTGTGTCGAAGTTTTCAATCAGAAGTTCATATTCTTCTTCTTCATAGAGACCAATGCCTCTGAAAAAACGTATGTCCGCACTGTCGGGGTAATACTTGATGGCTTTATCAGACAAGGCTATTAACTCCTGATTCAAAGAGGCAGCGTTGGCCAGCAGTATGGCCTGCATATACATGGGATAGGTACCCTGATTCTCTGCCAGGAAACGCTCCAGCTGTACATAAGCTTTTTCATATTCACGGATTTGAATATAAAAATCCGTAGCCAGCAACTGTCCTTCCCCATCCTCCGGGTATTCGGTAACAAAAACCTGTACCAGGTGGTCCATTTCATTTGGATAACCGGTAATATAGGCTTCATCCGAAAGGTAATAGGACATAATGGCCAACTTCCTCTTTGCGTCAATCTGGGGACTTTTAAAGGAGAGGGCCAGGTACTTTAAACTGCTGCTAAAGTCCTCGGTTTTACGGTAATAATCAGTCAGGTTGGTAAGCGCAAAAATGTTGGTGTTGTCTACTTCCAATATCTGCAGGTAATATTCGGCAGCGGCGGCTTCATCACCACTTTTTAAGCTTAATTCAGCTGCTACGATTCTGAACTGAATGGCTTCTGGGAAGAGTACCATCACTTTGGATATCTCTTCCATGGCCAGGTCATATTCTTCTTCTCCCTCATAAATCGAGGCCTTAAGCAGTGTGATTTTTTCACTGAAACCCCGTTCATTTTCTATTTTCTCCAGGGTTCTAATGGCTTTCTTCGCTTTACCATCGCTATAATAAACCGTGGCCAGCTGATATTCCCATTCCACCTCTTCCGGGTCATTCTTAATCTTTTCCTTAAGAATCACGATAATGGCTTCATAATCTTCCAGAGCCCCAAGAGAATTCATATAGGCAAGCGTATACCACTTGTTGCTATTTTCCAGCACATATGCCTTTTCAAGGTTCTTCTTTGCCAGATCAAATTGATTTGTCATCAGGTAGATCGTACCCACTTCATAATAGGCAGCATCACAATCTGATTTTTCATTGATCACCATATTGTAAAGCTTCACCGCCTCGGATATATTACCCAGATTCTTTTGCTTAACAGCTTCAATTAAAGCATATTGATAATCACGGCTACCCGACTTCACCTGACCCGGACAAGCCGTGAAAACTAATAGCAACATTCCCAATAAAACCAATCCTCTATTCATCTTCCTTCTCATCAGGACAATCCCTTCAATTAATTTACCACTTATGGAGGTGCTACTCCCTTCCCGTATGACCGAAACCACCGGCTCCACGTTCTGATTCTTCCAGGGAATCAACCTGGGACCAGCTAATCATCTCCACCTTATTGACTACCATCTGGCAAATGCGTTCACCATTATTCACTACAAAATCTTCTCCAGAAAGGTTTATCAGAATAATACCTACCTCACCTCTGTAGTCGGCATCGATCGTACCAGGTGTATTAACCACCGATATTCCCTTTTTCAGGGCCAATCCGCTCCTGGGCCTTATCTGGGCCTCAAAGCCCTCAGGAAGCTCTATATAGAGGCCTGTGGGGATCAGGCTGCGCTCCATGGGTTTGAGAATAACAGGTTTTTCAAGTTTTGCCCTTAAATCCATCCCGGCAGAATTGGGAGTACTGTATTCCGGCAATGAATGACCGGAATTATTGACAATTTTAACTTTCATATATACTTATCCGTTTTTATAGGCATTAAAAGTAGGACGTTCCCGATAAAAAACAATGGCACTAAATAATCCAAGAAGCACCAGTCCAGAAAGTTCCTTATATTTTATAACATTCTGCAAAAATAACTCATTGAAAAAATAAATCACTACAGCAAGGCATATATAACCAAGGATTCTTAAGATTTGATAGGGGATCGAGTAATGCTTCCTTGACCAGAGAAACGAAACAATCACCATCACACTGTAACACAATAAGTGAGCCCAGGCAGAAGCCACATAACCGTACTCTGGAATAAATACAACATTAACAACTACAGTAATTAACGCCCCCATCATCACTAGGATTGCTCCAATGTATGTTTTATTGGTCAGTTTATACCAAATGGAAAGGTTAAAGAAAATGCCCATAATCAGGTTGGCCATCAATACAACCGGAACAATATGAGCACCCTCCCTAAAATCAGCACCAATAAAAAGAATAAAATAGTCCAGGTACAGATTCACCAGTAAAAAGATAAACAGACCAGCAACCACAAAAAAGGTCATTACATCTGCATAGAGCTTTTTTGCATTCCCATCACCCGATTTGGAGAAAAAGAAAGGCTCAGCCGCATATTTGAACATCTGTACAAATAGTGTCATCAACACAGCCATTTTGTAATTGGCGCCGTAAATTCCCAGCTGCTCCATTGGATTGATGCCATCCGGTAGGAGGTATTTTAATAAAATTCTGTCAAGGGCTTCATTGACCGTTCCCGCAAGGCCCGCAATGAGTAACGGAGCAGAATACCGGAGAATGATCAACAATGTTTTCCGGTCAAAGGCTGATTTAAAGGCAGCCAGGATATCGGGAAGAAGAAGGACCAGTTTACCGATGGAAGCTATCGCGTTGGATATGAGAACATATCCCACTCCGATCTCAGGCCTGTATATCATAGAAACAAAGTTTGAATCGGTATGGTTCGGGCAATACAACAGGAAATACAGGTTAAGCCCAATGTTAATGGACACCTCGGCGATCCGAATAAGCGCATATTTCCCGGGTTGGCTATTTAAACGAATCCGGGCAAAGGGAATGGCTGTGAACGCATCCAAACCAACGATAATAGCCAGCCATTTGATATATTCAGGATTCAATCCATAACCCATAACCTGGCTAATGGGGCCCGAACCAAAAAACACCAGAATCACAAACAGGAATGAGGTACAAAACAGAGAACCCAGAACAGTGGTATAAATCTTATCTTTCCGAGCCGAATTGCTGGCATACCTGAAATACCCTGTCTCCATCCCATAGGTAAGCAGTACCAGCAAAAAAACCACATATGCATAAAGTTCAGTGATTACCCCATAGGTGGCTCTCTCAAAAACTCTGGTATAAAAAGGCGTAAGTAACAGGTAGTTGAGCAAGCGCGGAAATACAATTCCTAAACCATATACAGCGGTTTGCCCTACCAGTTGTTTAAGCGGATTTTTCAATGTTATCGCAAAAGTAGCATTATCTATCAGAATAGGCAGGCACAATTTTAAAGATTAGGAAGATGGTACCATCACTCCGTTGTGGATCGCTTGTTAAACAGAAAATAACCAAAACTTAACTGCACAACCCAGGGCGTATCCTCCTCACTTATATATCCAACATGTAGAGAGACAGGACCGGCCACAGTTACAAAGGTCAGGGAGGCATCGAAAATAGAACTCACACTGGAGAAATAGGTGCCCAGATAAGCCTGGTTATTTATATCCCGCAATATCTTCTGTACAGGGAAGAAGCCATAGGCCTCCAGTTTTGCATGAAACCGCTTACTGAATTTATAGACCGGCATAACACCCATACCAATAAATTGATAGGCCCTGTAATGCTCCATAAAGAGCGACTGGGTAATCAGACTCGGGCTGAAAACCGAGGCCTCCATAAGGGTGGAAAAGTAGTTGCTTAACAGCGGCTTGAAGGTGGCCTGCAGATTGATGTGGTAACCAAGGCTAAAAGAGCCCCTCATGGGAAGAAAACCGGTGTTTTCATACCTCGCCATAAACCAGAAATAGTTCAATTTTTCGTTCAGTTCATTTTCGGATGTAGATCCGGGAATGTAGGATTCAATTCCGTAACCCGCCCGAACCGCATGCAGCCTGTATGTGCCCTCAGTTGCAAACTGCTTATTGTTCAGGGTATTGCGCTCCATAGCTGCATAAATAGAGAGATTGTTCAGGTTGGACACCTCAGAGGTATCACTGGTCGAAAAGTCCTTGTTCATATAATAGATCCCTTTGTTCCTTCCAATGCCTATTCCTCCTTTGATCACTCCATTTGTAGTATAGGGTACCCCAAGATCAAACCTGAAATTGATCTCATCTTCAGTAAAATAAGACGGTTTTAGATCCTCAAAAAAGAAATTGGCGTTGAACGTATTGTAATTAAACCCGTTGTAGTTGAAGTTACCC
>Ga0164313_10002586_pt1 | contig 16195 bp, 16 predicted proteins | sample GuaBasSedimGuay4_FD_113735 | JGI IMG/M metagenome (GOLD analysis project Ga0164313, IMG submission 113735) | Subseafloor sediment microbial communities from Guaymas Basin, Gulf of California, Mexico - Guay4, Core 4569-4, 0-3 cm | ecosystem: Environmental > Aquatic > Marine > Hydrothermal vents... | reverse complement strand
GAGATAGTTGTCCATCTGCTTGACGAAAATCCGGTAATTAATGCAATCTTCGCGGTCCAGGCGCTGGCAGGAAACACCGTCCAGCTCTGACCGGATGCCTCTCCAGAATTCATAGCGCCGTGCCTGGGCTTCTTCGCTGACGTCCCCCAACCGGTCTGCATAATCATGCGAGCCGGTATATGAAGCGAACAACGGGAATTCCTTCATCCTGAACGCCCATTCTTTTTCGTAAATTCCCCTGAACTGCTCGCTGTCCTGGGCGCCCATTGCCGGTAAAGCGCATGCCAGGAACAACAAAAACAAGATGAATTTTCTAATCATTTCATTACTCGCCTCAACACATCAGGTGACTGTGAATCCTTTCCAAAAAGGGTCATCATCCGGGTCCACGGTGATCACATTATGGCCATAGACCCGCGCCCAGCCCTCGATACTTGTAATAATTGCCGGGAAATCCCCAACCCGGGTCTCGGCCTCGACCCGGCCGGTGAACTGGCTGCCGATATAACTTTCATGAATAAACTCATCACCCACGCCAAGCTGGCCCCGGGCGGCCAATTGAGCCATTCGTGACGAAGTACCCGTGCCGCAGGGTGAGCGATCGATAGCAGTATCACCATAGAACACCGCATTGCGCGCGTCCGAACCCTTTCTGTGCGGCCTGCCCGCCCATAACAGGTGGCGCAGATGCGACAACCGGTCGTCTTCTGGATGGGGAAATGTGAAGCGCTGGTTGATCCTTTGCCTCAGCAAAGGACTCAGGCGCACGATATCGGCCACTGTCAGTTGATCAAGGTCCTTATAGATATCCTGGGCCTCGATAATGGCATAAAAATTCCCACCGTAAGCCACATCGAACTTCAAGTTTCCACCCAGTTCCGGGCAGTCCACCTCCAGCCCGCTGGAATGCAGGAAAGAAGGCACATTGGTCACCCGCACCGACCGGACCTTTCTGCCCTGCTGTGAATAGGAAACACTCACCTTACCCGCCGGTGTATCCAGGTTGAGCTGTCCGGGAACGCGCGGGATAACCAGGCCGTTTTCAATCGCGATCGTGACTGTACCGATGGTTCCATGACCGCACATTGGCAGGCAGCCTGACGTTTCAATAAACAGTACGCCGACATCGCAATCATCCCGCGTCGCCGGGTAAAGGATGCTGCCCGACATCATTGCGTGCCCGCGGGGTTCAAACATCAACGAAGTTCGAATCCAGTCAAATTCGGTGATGAAATGTTGCTGGCGGTCGAGCATGTTCCCGCCTTTGAGTTCAGGGCCGCCATGGTAAATCAGGCGAACGGGATTGCCGCAAGTGTGGGCATCGATACAGTGAAAAGTGGCTTTCTGCGCCATGAAAATCAGTGATCGACGCTGGCCACAAGCCGTTCCATCACGGCAGTAACGCCATCCGATGCTTTTTGGGCGCCGTTGTAATCCCGGCGTGCGATCAGGCGCGCCATCTTGGATTGCGCGGAAATCGAATCAGACATCTGCATCTGGTGGCGATGGCTATACCAGAAACGACGGCAATGACTCCGTAACGGAGCAACTGCGGCGCTGGCGTATGGATTGCCGGCACACTGATCGAGCAAATCCCCCAGCTCCCGGTCCAGACTCAGGAAATCTTCGAAACTGTCGTGTGAAATCGTCAATTTGCGGGCAATCGCCGCAATTTCGCTGCGTTGCCCATCCATCGCGTTCAGGGCTGCGCGATAAACGATGACCCGTTCGATCGGCTTCCTGACTTCGAGGATGTGCACCATACTGGCGCGATTGACTGGCGTGACTACCAGGCCCTTGCGCGGCAGGACCAGGAACAGTTCCTGCTGAGCCAGCCTCTGAATGGCTTCACGCACCGGCGTACGCCCAAACCCGGTCATCTCGATCAACTGCCCTTCAGACACCCGCATGCCCGGGGCAAGGGCCAGCGTTACCAGTTTCTCCTCCAGCATATCGTAGGCCTGCTCAGCAAGGCTGGCGGGGGCTGTGGTAATGGAACTCATTACATCTCCGGTCTTTGTTCGAGCGCATCAGCGAGGATTTTTTCAACACGGGAGGCTTCAGCTTCAGTCAACTGAAGTCGCGGAGCCCTGACCTTGGCGCTACCCACGCCCATCAGCGCCTCAACAAGCTTGATCTGTTGAACGAATTTTGGCCCGATATCCAGGTGCAGCAAGGGCAGGAACCACTCGTACAGTCGTCGTGCTTCATTCCAGTTTCCAGCCTGGCAAAGTTCCCATATTCTGACCGTTTCCCGGGGAAACGCGACCACCAGTCCGGCAACCCAGCCCACCGCACCGAGTACGAAACATTCGAGCGCCAGGTCATCTACGCCACAAAACAGGGCAAAACGGTCTCCCGTATGCCGGCGTATTTCCGGAAAACGACGGGTATCCGCCGCCGACTCCTTGATCGCCACAAATTTGGGGTTGTCCGCCAACCGGGCAAAGTCCTCCGGAAGGATATCAGTGCCATATGCCACCGGGTTGTTATAGAGCATGATCGGAGCAGAGGTGGCGGCGGCTACATCATTCAGAAATATCATGGTTTCCCGGCGGTCGCTCGGATAGCGCATGGGTGGCAACAACATGAAACCGTCCGCGCCCGCGTCTTGTGCTGCGACTGCGAACTCCCTGGCGTCACGGGTGGACGACTCCGCGATACAGGCTATCAATGGCAATCCACGGTGCTCCGCCCTGGCGAAAAACCGCACCGTCTCCAGTTTTTCCTCCGGACTGAGGGTCGCATTCTCACCCAGGGAACCAAGGATGATCAGCCCATGCACACCCGCATCCAGTTGAAATTCCAGATGCTGCCCCATGGCATCCCAGTCGATTTCGTCAGCGGCAGTAAACTTTGTCGTCAGGGCTGGAAAAACCCCGCGCCATTGCACTTGAGTCATATTTTATCTTCTGCTTGGGCCGGTAGATCACTCGATGATATATCAGGCTGCGGCATAAAAAAACCCGGCCGCAAAGCCGGGCTGTTCATTGTGCTTGAATACTAAAGTTTTATTTCTTCGATATCCGGATTGAACCATTCACGGTATCGAGGGAAATTCGCGCTTCGCCACTGCCAATATCTCCCGAACAATCGCGTCCTACAAAGCCTTTCTCAGGCTCAAGCCCGAAATCATCAGCATTGATGCTGCCATTCACGGTTTCAGCATTCAGGCGCGCGCTTGTATCCGCTGGCAGCAACAGGACAATTTTTCCGTTCACCGCCTCAGCCGATACCCGCTGGTCCGCTTCAAGCCGGTCAAAATCAGCCTTGATACCTCCATTAACGGTTTCCAGCTTGACGTCCCCCGCCAGGCCCACGGCATGCAGCGAACCATTGACGGTCTCTGCCTTAACCAGTCCACTCACTGCCTCGATGTTGACGTCTCCGTTAACGGTCGAGATGGTATCCAGATTGACGTGTGCAGGAACCTCGAGTTCATAGGAAACACTGCCACTACCATCATTACCCCATTTGAACCAACCGCCTTCATTCTTGGGGTGCCTGGTCTCAATACGGATATAGTCTTCATCGGCATCCACAACGACTTTCAACTCGTCCATGTATTCCTGCTTACCTGCTTTCTTGTAAGCGACCATGTGAACCTTATCGCCGAATCCACCGGTGATTACGATATCGCCGTTGATGTTCTCCAGGCTGATTCGAGCGCCCACAGCGACATCAAAAGTCATTTCCTCAGTTTCTTTCACGGCGGCATTCACCACCGTGGAAAAAATCAACAGAGCCGCACCGGCAAGTGCACCTGCTTTCATATTCATTACTCCTTGATCCGAGTTTTTAATATTTGCTTCCAGTACATTTGATGCTACCAGAGGTAACAGGGTTTAAACACGTGTCAAAAGTTTGCCCATCGCCTTTAAATCGCGTATCATTCCAATGTATTAACACACTAGTACATTAACACACATATGAAACAACACGATCAGTCACAAAAAGATGAATTGAAATCCGCAGCCCGCTCGCTGTCTGAAGCCCTGCTTTCACTGGAGTCAGCACAGGAGGTCAGGCATTTCCTGGAAGATCTGTGCACACCAGCGGAAGTCGAGGCCATGATCGATCGCTGGCGGGTAGCCCAATTGGTGGATCAGGGCTATTCCTACCGGGACATCCGGGAGATGACCGAGGTCAGTGTCACAACGATAGGCCGCGTGGCACGTTTCATTGAACACGGCACAGGCGGATACAGAACCGCCCTGGATCGCCTGGAGAAACAATAATTATGAGCCGTTTAAGAGTAGCCATTCAAAAATCCGGCCGCTTGTCGGAAAAGTCCCTGGACATTCTGAAAAGCTGCGGCCTGAGTTTCGCCCGCAGCAAGGACAAGCTTTTCTGGTACGGCAGGGACTTTCCGGTCGACCTGTTGCTGGTCCGCGATGACGATATTCCGCGCATGTTGCTGGACGGTGTCTGTGAACTGGGCATCGTCGGTGAAAACATCGCCAGCGAGGTGATGCTGGCGCGGAACAGTGAAACAGAGCTGAACCACCTGCGTAAACTGGACTTCGGCCACTGCCGGCTCTCCATTGCCGTTCCGGAAGACCTGGAAATCAGTTCCATCAGCGAATTGGAAGGCAGGCGCATCGCCACCAGCTATCCGGCACTGACCCGTCACCTGTTGGAGAAACAGGGCGTCAGCACCGAAATCGTTGAGCTTTCAGGCTCAGTGGAAATTGCGCCAGGGCTGGGCACAGCCGACGCCATATCCGACCTGGTGTCCACCGGCACGACACTTCGGGCCAACCACCTGCGGGAACTGGAAGAGCTGTATCGAAGCCAGGCTGCACTGTACGGCCGCGTCAATAACATTTCCGCAACCAAGCAGCAATTACTTAAGCAACTGTTGGCGCGCCTCGAGGGTGTGATGCAGGCCAGGGAGAGTAAATACGTGATGCTGCATGCACCACGCGATGCGCTGGAAAAGATCACTGAGCTTCTGCCGGGGGTCGAGCACCCTTCGGTTATGCCGCTGGAAGGTTCCGACCGGATCGCCATTCACGCAGTCTGTGGCGAAGCGGTGTTCTGGGAACACCTGGAAGCGTTGAAGGAGGCTGGCGCTTCAGCCATCCTGGTTCTCCCGGTCGAGAAAATGCTCGCCTGACCCGGGCGCGAATACCAAACAGGTAATTGATCTCATGCTTGAATTAAAAATGCTCCGCTGGTCCAGCCTGGACCTCAATGAGCAAAAGCGTGTGTTGCAACGACCGGTATTTCGTAACCAGGGCCTGGGTGACTCCGTAGCCGGCATTCTGCAGCGGGTGCAGGAAGGCGGAGACAAGGCCCTTGCTGAATTGACCCTGGAACTGGATGGAGTCGCGGTGCAGTCATTTGAGCCGGGCGCCACCGAACTGGATGCGGCAGTCAAAGGCGCAGACCAGGAACTGATCGAAGCCATAGAAGATGCCGCCAGACGCATCAGGGCGTTTCATGCGGCTGATGCTCCGCAGGATAAACTGCTGGAAACGGCTCCGGGACTTACTTGCGAAGTGCGTTACCAGGCGCTGTCGCCTGTTGGGCTCTATATTCCCGGCGGTAGCGCGCCGCTGGTTTCAACCGTCCTGATGCTCGCAATTCCTGCAGTGCTGGCCGGCTGCGAAGAGATCGTGATGTGTTCGCCTCCCAACAAGGATGGACGCGTTCCTGATGAAATCCTCGCTGCTGCCAGGCTCTGCGGCGTGTCGCGCATATTCTGTGCCGGCGGGGCCCAGGCCATCGCCGCAATGGCCTACGGTACGGAATCCGTACCACAATGCGCCAAGATCTTCGGGCCTGGCAACGCCTGGGTGACCGAGGCCAAGCAGCAAGTGTCCCAGGATCCAAACGGCGCCGCCATCGATCTGCCGGCCGGGCCGTCGGAAGTACTGGTGATCGCCGATGCCCAGGCCAACCCGGAATTTATCGCCTGGGATCTGCTGTCACAGGCTGAACACGGACCCGACTCCCAGGTAGTGCTGCTGACTGACAGCGACGAATTGGCCGAATCAGTCATCAGGAAATTAAATGAACTGGCGCCACGCTCGCCCCGCGCCGCAATTCTCGAGCAATCATTGGCTGAATCCCGCATCATTCGGGTTGCAGAGATGGAGACAGCCCTGGAACTCTCGAATCAATACGCGCCGGAACATCTGATCCTGAATGTCGCCAATGCAAGCGGCATGGCTGAGCGGGTCAGGAATGCAGGTTCGGTGTTCATCGGCCCCTGGACCCCCGAATCGCTGGGTGATTACTGCTCCGGAACCAACCACGTGCTCCCAACCTACGGCTGGGCGCGTTCCCACGGCGCCCTCGGTATCGGCGATTTCATGCGCCGGATGACCTTGCAACAGGCGAGCCGGGAAGCGTTGGCTATCGTCGGGCCTACAGCGGAAAAGCTGGCTGCCGTGGAAGGACTCGACGCACACCGGATGGCGGTCCGCGCCAGGCTGGAAAGCAGGGGCGAGGATTGATGGGTATTGAGTCCCTGGCCAGGCCGGAAATCGTGGCAATGAAGCCCTATTCCTCGGCCCGCAAAGAAGCGCCCGGCAACGGCATCCTGCTCAACGCCAACGAATCTCCCTGGCCCCTGCTGAAGGAACCGGGTGCATTGAATCGTTACCCGGACCCCCAGCCCACCGAGTTGATTATGCGCCTGGCAACGCTATACAACGTGCCGCAGGAGCAACTGCTGGTAACTCGCGGCAGTGATGAGGGCATTGACTTGCTGGTCCGGGTGTTTTGCCGTGCCGGTCAGGACGCCATTGCGCACTGCCCGCCCACGTTCGGAATGTACCAAATTGCCGCGCAGACCCAGGGCGCTGATATCGTATCGGTAATCCGGAACATTGATGATGGTTTCAGGCTGGATCAGCAGGCCGTGCTGAACCGCCTGCAACAGGACGACCGCATCAAGCTGGTTTTTCTTACCTCCCCGAATAACCCGACCGGAGACCTCATCGGGAATGAGTTTCTGCGGCAATTACTGCATCTGGCACAAGACCGGGCGATCGTGGTTTTGGATGAAGCCTACGCAGAATTCTGTGACCAGGCCTCTGCCTCCGGCATGATCGCTGAGTATGAAAACCTGGTGGTGCTGCGCACCCTGTCCAAAGCCTGGGCGGCCGCTGGCCTGCGCTGCGGGGCAGTCCTTGCCCAACCCTCCGTGATAGCGTTATTGCGACGGATCATTGCACCCTACCCCTTGCCCAGTCCGGTTGTCAGCCTCGCCTTGCGCATGCTGGAGCCTGATGTGCTTGAGAAACAGAAACGCCTGCTCGATGAACTGAGAAACAACAAGCAGATTCTGCTGGACAAGCTGGCGCCCCTGGGATTTATCCGGGAGATACTCCCCGGTGAAGCCAACTTCATATTGATCCGCGTCGATCAACCAGGGGAACTGCTCACGTTTTGTGCCGACCGCGGCGTCATCATCCGTGGATTCCCGGCCGATCCCCTGCTGCAGGGCTGCATCCGCATTTCGGTGGGTTCGGAAGATGACATCATGACGCTGGCGGAAGTACTGGAGGAATGGGAGAGCACACGATGAACAAACCGAAGCGGCGAATTCTCTTTATTGACCGCGATGGCACACTGATCACCGAACCGCCCGACCAGCAGACCGACTCACTGGAAAAGCTGGAATTGGTGCCCGGCGTTATCCCGGCGCTGTTGGAACTTAAGCAGGCCGGTTACGAATTTGTCATCGTCACTAACCAGGACGGCCTGGGTACCGATTCATTTCCAACCCGGGATTATGAAATCCCGCAGCAAAAAATGCTGGATATTTTCGCGTCGCAGGGCATCACTTTCAGTGAGGTCCTGGTGGACCCGCACTTCGAGCACGAGAATGCCCCAACCCGGAAACCCGGCATCGGCCTGGTGCTGGACTACCTGAAATCCGGTGATCTGGATCTCACCGATAGTTGGGTCATCGGAGATCGCAAGACCGACATGATGCTGGCTGATAACATGGGAATCGGCGGCTTGCGGCTGGGCGCCGACTTTGAAAACTGGGCCTCGATCACGCATCAACTGGTGAACCGCCCCCGGCAATCCACCGTGGAACGAAAAACCAATGAAACGGATATCCGTGTATTTGTCGACCTGGATGCAGGAGGCAATTGCAAGGCGGAAACTGGAATTGGATTCTTCGACCACATGCTGGATCAGTTGGCCAGCCACGGTGGGTTCACGCTGAAACTCAATTGCCGGGGTGACCTGGAAATCGATGAGCATCACACGGTCGAGGATTGTGCGCTGGCCCTGGGGCAAGCGCTGAATTCTGCCCTGGGAGAACGCAGGGGCATCGGTCGCTATGGTTTTACGCTGCCGATGGATGAATCACTGGCCGAAGTGGCGATCGACCTCTCCGGCCGCCCCACGATTGTCTTTGAAGCTGATTTTCCACGTGCCAGCGTTGGTGATTTTTCCACTGAAATGGTACAGCACTTTTTTGCCTCACTCAGCCAGTCACTGGGAGCATCCATTCACCTGAAAGTCCGGGGTGAGAATACCCACCACATGATCGAGGCGATGTTTAAGGGCGCCGGCCGGGCCCTGAAGCCCGCTCTGGCCCGCCAGGGCAGCGAACTTCCGAGCACCAAGGGAATGCTGTGATGCCAGTGGTAGTGGTCAACAGCGGCGGGGCCAATATTTCATCCGTACTGCACGCATTGCGGCGCCTGGGCGCCGAACCACAGTTCACTGCGGATGCGGCCATCATCCGCGCGGCGGATCGAGTCATCCTGCCCGGTGTCGGTGCAGCCGGCAGAGCAATGGAGGTGTTGCAAGAGCATGGCCTGGTTGATGTCATTCGCAGCCTCAAACAACCGGTGCTTGGCATCTGCCTTGGAATGCAATTGCTGTTTGAGTCTTCGCAAGAAGACAACGCCAGAATGCTCGAGCTGATACCTGCCCGCCTGGAGCGATTTTCCGAAAGCCAGGGGTTGCGGGTGCCACATATGGGCTGGAATGCGATTAAAAATGTTCAGCCGGATCCTCTGAGCAGATCACTCGATAACATGTGGTTCTACTTCGTACATTCGTTTTACGCGCCCGTTGGCAAGTGGACGCTCTCAACCAGCTATCACGGCAGGCCGTTCAGCGCCATGGTCCGGCAGCGCAATTTCTACGGTGCACAATTCCACCCTGAGCGTTCTGCCAGTGGCGGTGCCAAACTGCTGCAAGGATTCCTGGAGACCCCTCTGTAATGAGCATGATGATTATTCCAGCCATCGATTTGCTGGACGGCAGTTGTGTACGACTGCTTTATGGCGACTTCAACAAATGCAAGGTTTACGAGCTGGATGCGGTCAAGCTCGCTTCCACCTATGCACGCGAAGGCGCCGAATGGTTGCACGTGGTCGACCTGGCTGCATCCAGGGATGGTGAAAGCGCCGACATCAGGCCATTGCTCCGCTTGCTCGACAACACAGAGCAGGCGGTTCAGACCGGTGGTGGAGTGCGCAATGAAGCAGACATCAGCACCCGCCTGGAGCATGGCGCCCAACGGGTGGTGGTTGGCAGCCTGTCCGTCACTCAGCCAGAGCGCTTTACCGCCTGGTTGGGAGAATTTGGTGAAGACAGCCTGGTTGCCGCGCTGGACGTAAGAATCGACGAGGATGGCACGCCCTGGCCACGCACGCACGGCTGGACCAGGGGATCGGGTGAAACACTGTGGGCTTTGCTGGATTTCTATGCCGACAAAGGGTTGAAGCACGTTCTGTGCACCGATATCAGCCGGGATGGCGCCATGACCGGCCCGAACCTTGATCTGTACCGGGAAATCACCGACCGCTACCCTGATCTCGCCGTTCAGGCTTCAGGCGGCGTCAGCGGCCTGCAGGACTTGCAGAAGCTGTCCGGCACCGGTGTTTACTCTGCGATCACCGGTAAAGCGCTGCTCGAAGGCTGCTTCACGGTCGCTGAAGCAATCAAGGCCCTGTGATGAAAGATAATAACCAGACCGGTGTCGCGAGGCGGATCATCCCTTGCCTGGATGTGCTTGACGACCAGGTCGTAAAGGGTGTTCAGTTCCGCAACCACCGGGTGATGGGTGACATCATCGAACTTGCGGCCCGCTACCGGGATGAGGGCGCTGATGAACTGGTTTTTTACGACATCACAGCCAGCCCCCAGGGCCGTAGCGTGGACGTTAACTGGGTGCGCCGGGTATCGGAAACGATCGACATCCCGTTTTGCGTGGCCGGCGGCATCCGCAGCGTCGAGAATGCCGGCCGGGTCCTGGCCCAGGGCGCGGACAAGATCTCGATCAATACGCCGGCCCTGGAGAATCCCGGCCTGATTGATGAGCTGGTCAAGACCTTTGGTAGCCAGTGCGTGGTGATCGGAGTCGATTCGATCGCCGATGATGGTGTCTACACTGTCAGGTCGCACACCGGCACACCCGACGCCATGCGCGCACCTGGCAAAGAAACACTGGACTGGCTTGGCGAGGTCGTCGACCGCGGCGCCGGCGAAATCGTTCTCAACTGCATGTCGGCCGACGGCACCCGTGCAGGCTACGACATCAGGCAATTGAGCGCTGCGAGACAGCGACTTCCCATCCCGCTGGTTGCATCAGGCGGCGCTGGCACAGTCGAGCATTTCATCACGGTATTCGAGCAGGCGGATGTCGATGCCGCCCTGGCCGCCACGGTGTTTCATTCCGGCCAGATTCCGATTCCGAAACTAAAACAATCGCTGGCTCAAGCCGGCATCGAGGTACGCCCATGCTGATCCGGGATTCACGTGACATCAATGCATTACAATGGCAGAAAATGGATAGCCTGATACCTGCCATTGTGCAGGACGCTTTCGATGGCAGGATATTGATGCAGGCCTACATGAACCGGGAAGCCCTGGCCAGCAGCCTCGACAGCGGCAAAGTGACGTTCTGGAGCAGAAGCCGGCAGGAACTCTGGACCAAGGGTGAAACATCCGGCAATACGCTGCAACTGGTCGCCATCCATGCAGATTGCGATAACGACTGCCTGCTGGTGCTGGCCATTCCGTCCGGGCCAGCCTGCCACCGCAACACCGATACCTGTTTTGACAGCGATGAACACAAGGTCATGCCGGATCTCACTTTCCTCGCCGGACTCGAGCGCCTGATCACGCAACGCGATGTGGAGCGCCCCGAAGGCAGTTATACCACCAAACTATTCGAGGCCGGGGTCAAGCGAATCGCTCAGAAGGTCGGCGAAGAAGGCGTAGAGACTGCACTGGCGGCCGTGGCGGGTGATCGCGAGGAACTGATCAATGAATCCGCAGACCTGCTCTACCACCTGTTGGTTCTGCTCCGGGCCAGCGGTCTTGGTTTATCTGATGTAACGAGCGTACTCAGTTCACGGCATTTCGACCGGGCTATCCGTGTAAACTACCCACCCGGGCAATAAGACACAGGCAGGATTTCGTTTGAGAACATTTATCTTGGTTTTTTTCGTATTGGGTGTTCAGTTTGCAAGTGCGGCGGATGACGAGGATGCGCCTGAAATTCAAACATTAATGGCCCCGGAAGATTTTTCGGCATCCGGGCTGGACAAACTCACGGATGCTGAGCGAGAGCACCTCAGCGGATGGGTCTCCAGGTACCGCGAAGGCGCCATCAAGGGCCCCCCCGTACCAGGAAAAGAGAGAAAGGAAGCTGCAGCAGCGGCAGCAATAGCCCAGGAAACCACACAGGCAGCGACCCCGGCAGCGGCCCAGGAAACTACCCAGGCAGCGACTCCGACAACCACTGATGAGTATCCCCAGGAATATAAAACCCGGGAGCAGAAAAAAGAACAAAAAGAGAAAGCGAAGAAAGTAAAATACGAACTGATAGCCAAGGTTGTTCCTGCCTTCAGAGGCTGGTCCGGAAAATCGGTATTTGTACTGGACAATGGCCAGGTCTGGCGGCAGCGCACCCCAGGCTCATTGCGTTACAGCGGAGGTGACTCCACGGTTATCATTAAGCAAAACTTTATGGGCAAATTTGTAATGAAGCACCAGGACACAGGCCGGGCGATCGGAGTCAGGCGCATCGATTGAATTAACCTTGATTCAAATCGTATCCCAGCGGTAACGCTCGGTCTGGAATGCGTCATCGGCCAGCGCTTTGAGCAATTCATCCTCGTTGTTGTCGATGCGGCGGAAGTTCCGTTTGATCCGCACCCGCGCTTCGCGCGTGAAGACACGAAGGATTTCCATTTCCTTTGAGGCTTTCTCGACACCATTTGCATCGATCGAAGATTGCACCCGGCTAAGCGTACAGGCCATCACGAACAGGTCGATCATGATATTCGCCAGCCGCTTGGTGGCGAACTGCTTGCCGATAATCTTCTTGCCGTGCTTACGCAAAATCCGGTCGATTGCCTGGGCCAGATAGCGCGTGTCTTTTTCAAATGCCTCCGCCTGGGGTCTGATGGCCTCGTCCAGGTCTTGCAGTTTGGATGAGCCACCCCTCCCGGTTCTCAATTGGGCATGTTTGCGGGCGTAGTCCGATAGCACGCCAAAACCCTTGATCGGCTCGCTGAATACGTCCTTCATGGAACTGGCGAGTTCCTTCAACTGGCTCGCCACGTCATTCATAGCAGTCAGCGCGATGAACAAGCGCAAAATCTCGTTGGTACCCTCAAAAATGTGGTTGATACGGCAGTCGCGCACAATGCGCTCGTAAGGGTATTCACGCATGTAGCCGTTGCCACCGGCAATTTGCAATGCCTCGTCAGCCGTACGTGACAAGCACTCCGTGGAATAGACTTTCGAGATCGCAGCCTCGACCGCATATTCCTGGTAACCGCCATCGATCAGACCACCTACCATGGTGACCACGGCTTCGGAGGTATAGCAATCAACAACCATCTGGCCAACTTTTTCCTTGATCAGGCCATAGCTGGAAATGGGCTGGCCAAATGTTTTACGCTCATTGGCTTGCCCGGTTGCCAGCTCAATCAGGCGCTTCATCCCGCCAACCGAACCGCCGCCCAGGCCCGTCCGCCCGCTGTTCAGAATCTGCATTGCGACTTTGAACCCCATACCCGGTTCGCCCAGCACGTTTTCGGCAGGCACGTGCACGTCGTCGAACAGCACGTTGGTGGTGGAACTGGCGCGCAGGCCCATCTTGTCTTCATGTGGCCCGGTGCTGACGCCTGCCATGTCCCTGGTAACGATAAATGCGGTCATCCTGCCGTGCTCGCTTTCCGATGCAGTACGAGCGAACACGGTGAAAAAGTCAGCAAATCCGCCATTGGTAATCCATAGCTTGTTGCCATTTAGCACCCAGTCGTCGCCCTGGCGCACAGCGGTGGTCTTGATGGCCGCCGCATCAGAACCGGCGCCCGGTTCGGTGAGGCAGAATGCAGCAACCAGTTCGCCGCTGGCAAGTCGCGGCATGTAGCGGCTTTTCTGCTCCTCGGTGCCGAACAGCAACAGGCCGCGCATGCCGATCGAACTGTGCGCGCCAATGGTGACGGCGACCGAAGCATCGTAGCGGCCAACTTCCTGAAGTGTTCGCGAGTAGGCCATATTACCGAGCGCCATGCCGCCATGTTGTTCCGGAATGATCAGGCCAAACATTCCGAACTCTTTGAGTTCCTCGAGAAATTCTGCTGGCATGTCACCAGCAACATCCCACTTGCGGAAATCCTCGGCACGCGAACCCAACAGGTCCTCGAGCGCTCCGGCAATTTCATGGAGCAGTTCTTTCTGGTCTGGTGACATAACAGGGAAAGGAAACAAAACGTCCTGTTCGATTTGCCCCATGCACAGGGAGCGCATGAAACTGGTAGTTGCTTTATCGGCCACGGTCATCTCCTGCAAGTGTTAACGGGCCACGGGAGATTCTATCTTATGCCGTTATTCCACCCAGTGCAGCACATCCCGGATAATGGACCAGCGGGGCTGCGTACTTTTGGCGCCACCGCCACGAATCCAGTGATCGAAAAGCAGGTCGACCATGCCATTCTTGCGCTGCAATTCCACCCAGGTAGAAACGAAGTCAGACCACTCCCTGTCATTCCTGGGCATTGGGTAGCCCAGCGGCAATTTCGCCTTCGATGGCTGGGGTACAACGATGCTGTAGTCGGGGTAGATCAGGGTCCAGGCAGAACCGCCTTCAGCCGAATACACTACGGCATCCAGCTTATCCAGATCACCCCGCAGGAATTCCCTGGGTGAAGCGATACTGACGATTTGCGCCAGTGGAAAGGCGTACTCGACCCGGCGGCTAAAGGCCGGATCGGCCTGGACCACACCGATGGTCAAATCCTTCATGGCCAGCACTTGATCCAGCTTTGAGAATTGCTTGCGCCGGTAATCTGGCACCAGAAAGCCCAGGGTAAGATCCATCGGCGCCGTTCCAAAGGCCCATTCCGTGGCCCGTGAGGGCGTGATAGCTATTCCAGACATCACGATATCGATCTGTCCGCTGGCAAATATGCTGCTGATGTCATCGCGGCTGACCCGAACCAACTCCAGTTCAACGCCGAGGTCCGCGGCCAGTTCATTGGCCATTTCGATGTCGAAACCAACCACCTCTCCGTTTTGATTACGAAAGGCAAATGGCAGGGAATCGGGCAAGTAGCCAACCCGCAAGGTTCCGCGACGTTCAATGGTAGCGAGCCGGCCGTCTACACGTGCCGCCGGCTCGACTGGCGGCAATTCCCCGTCATATTGGCGGGAAGGAACTGGCCGGTCCATCCAGCGCATGGCGATCAGGGCCTGATCACCGATGTAGCCACCTTCCACCGCAAGTGAAAGGTATGATCGGATACCGAACAGTGAACCGAACAGAACGACGGCGGAAATTACCAGGGCCTTGATCAGCTTTCTTTTTCTGACCTTGAAAACGCCTTTTGAAATGGCAATGGCCACAATGACCAGGCTGAGCAGGTGAACCGCCCCCAACACCACCCTGATCCGGTCGGTGTATACCGTGGACATCACGAACAACTCCATCATGTCCGCTGGTATCTGCATGATATCCATCAGGAAGGGAATACCAATAATCGGCGCCACAAAGCTGCTCAGAAAGGCGCTCCCCAGGAACGTCGCCTGGTCCCCTAAGCCCATGTCATTACCGAGATACCACATCGAGAACGGGATGAACATCAAAATGGTGAAGGTCCCAAGGTTCGGGAAGGGGTAAGCCAGCGGCAGCAAGATATGTGCGCCGTGGTCAACTTCATCATCCTCCATGCCGTATCGCCGATAGAGTTCCTTGATGTTCTCAGCCAGTTGCGGGAGAACAATGATGATCTTCCCGGCCGCGAAAATAGTGATCAGTGTGTCCTTTGGAATCGAAAGCAGGTCACGATAGCGGAACGGTGTTACGGCCGTAACGAGCAGTGGTAACACCACGAAACTCATGGCCAGTGCGATTACCGTGTAGGTAATGAGGTAGGCCTGTACTTTATCCACCTCTGCAAGTGAAATCGTCCCAGCCGTACCTGCAGCAATCGCAAATACACCCACCGGAGTCAACTTGATGACCATTTTGTTGATTTCATTAAGCGCCGAGGCCAGCACGTCCAGCATCCGCAACAGCCCCTCCTTTCCAGGAATTCTACTCAAGCCGACACCCAGCAGAATGCTGAACAGCACGGCCGCCGGCACCACGTTATTGGCCAGTGAAGCAAACGGGTTGGATGGGATATAGAGCGCCACCAGGTCGAATACCCTGGCCTGTTCGACCAGGCTGGAACTGAAAAATGAGGCGGAATCCCAGACCGGGAAAGCAATGGGAATCGCTACCAGCACCACCACGCCCAAACCCAGGAGAACCGCGAGCACTGAAATGCCGGCTACCAGAAGGCCCCTGCGCTCCGCCCACGAAATACCACCAATATTGCCAATCAAGGTCACCACGATATATGGCAACACCGTCATCTGCAGCAAGCCAATAAACGCATTACCGGCAACAGAAAATGGCGCAGCCATTTCACCCAGGAACAACCCGGTGAAAATTCCCAGAAAAAGCCCGATCAGGATTTTAAGTGTGAATGACATGGAATGACTTCAGTTAAATACCCAATCTACTGCGACCGGGCTGCGCCAGTATACAGCTTAAGAGATCAGCCCTTTGAATCAAAGGCTAGCTTGCCCAGCCAAGAGCGGCGCGTATCCTTTGTTCCAGCAAATTCGAGGGTATTCCAACCAGGTCGAGGTTCAGTTCATCCGTTACCCTGGCAGAGAGCGACTTACTCATGTGCTGGCGTAACCG
>Ga0164313_10002585_pt1 | contig 16197 bp, 18 predicted proteins | sample GuaBasSedimGuay4_FD_113735 | JGI IMG/M metagenome (GOLD analysis project Ga0164313, IMG submission 113735) | Subseafloor sediment microbial communities from Guaymas Basin, Gulf of California, Mexico - Guay4, Core 4569-4, 0-3 cm | ecosystem: Environmental > Aquatic > Marine > Hydrothermal vents... | reverse complement strand
TGCAATACTTTCAAAACTCTCTCTGAAAAGGTAATCCGGATCTTTAATAAAATATTGATCGAGCGGATTTACTCCTGCAATAAAAATTGTAATAGATGCATCGTTCCTCCCTGAACGTCCCGATTCCTGAAAAACACTAGAAATTGTTCCGGGATAACCAATAATAATAGTGACATCAAGATCTCCGATATCTATGCCCAGCTCAAGCGCATTTGTAGTAATAATAGTTTTAATTTCACCGTTTCTCAATTTCTCTTCAATATCTTTTCGCAGTTCCGTTAAGTAACCCGCTCGGTATGACGAAATAAGATTCCTATCAGTAGCGTTTATTTTACTCAAAAGGTCTTTCGTCACCATTTCAACACCTCTCCTTGACCGTACAAAAACAATAGTTCTCAGATTATTTTTTAAAAGTTCTTCCATAATCCAAACGGCTTCTTTGTAAATACTCCTTTTTAAATTTGTTTTAGCATCAAGGCGAGGTGGATCAAAAATGATAAAGTATTTTTTAAAAGGAGCTACAGTTGAAAACCCTACCCTTCGTGCTCGCTCACCTACAAGCTTAAAAGCAAATTCCTCCGGATTTTGAAGCGTCGCAGATGATAAAATAAATTGAGGAAAGCTTCCATAGTAATGAGAAATACGTCTCAATCTTCTCATTATTTCACTCATATGTGAGCCCAGAATTCCCCGATAATAATGGGCTTCATCAATTACAACAAATTTTAACCGGGAAAAAAATTTGTCCCAGTTTGTGTGATATGGCAAAATTCCAACATGAAGTAGGTCAGGATTTGTAAGGAGAATGTGAGCTCTTTTTTTTAAAAAATTTCTTTCAGAAAAAGGCGTATCTCCATCATAAGCCCCGAATACAATATTCTCATTAACAAGTATGTCATTAATCTTTTTAAGCTGGTCATGCGCCAACGCCTTTGTAGGATAAATATAAAGAGCAGTGCTATTTTTGTTTTTCAGAAGATAGTCTAACACTGGTAGATTAAAGGACAATGTTTTACCGGTTGCTGTACCAGTTGTAATAATGACATTTTCTCCATCGCGAATAGAATTTATTGTCTCAATCTGATGAGGAAAAAGCGATAATATATCCTCGCGTAAGAGGTATTGCTGAAGACTGTTATGCAAAAAACCTGGAACAGAAAGCAAATCAAAAGACTTGCATGGAACTTCAAATATCTTTACAAATTGATTGTTGTAGTTCTTATTTTTCTTAAGTTCTTCAATAATATATTTAATCATATTTAAGAAAAATAGAGGGAGCATTTCCCTCTATTTTCTGTTTCATCGCTATTTCTTCTTTCTTAGAGGGCAGAAGATCTCCTCTTCTACTTTTTCTTTCCCCGTTTTTTTGTCTCTTTCTTTTTTTTCGTTGTTTTAACAACATCTTTGGGTTTTTCTGTCGTCTTTTTCTTTTTTTTCGTATCCTTTTTTTTCATTAACGGTTTAATTTGCTTAGTTTTTTCTTCCACTTCTCCCTCAATGCTGTTTAATAATTCTAGAATGTCTCGAACTTCAGTTTTGACCTTTTCTGGTAATTTTTTTTCCCTGTACAAAGAATAAATCTTTTCTCCCAACTCTATAAATCTGCCTCTTTCTGAAGAATTGAGTGACGCAATTTCGGCTTTAATTTTTGCAATCTTTCCAAGTTGGGCAGCCCTTTCACTAGCTTCCTGTGCACCTTTTTTTATTTTTTCCCAAAACTCATCCATTATAAACACCTCCTCTTTTAAGGTAATTAGAAATTTATAATTTTTTACACTCCACTAATATCTTACCGATATCGTAAAAATCTTCGCATTTCAGGCTAGCCCCACCTACAAGTCCTCCATCAATTTCGTCTAATATAGCAAATTCTCTAAAGTTTTTGGGTTTTATGCTTCCACCATAAAGAATTGTCATATCCGCCCCCACACCACTCCCGAACATATCATCCAGGATAGACCTTATAAATTTATGTATCTCGGCTGTTTCATTAGGGCATGCAGTAACCCCTGTACCAATTGCCCATACAGGTTCATACGCAATAATAATGTGATCAAGAACCTCCCTTGAAATGCCATCAAGAGCTATTCTAATTTCTTTGCTGATAACTTCCTCTGTTCTACCAGCATCTCTCTCTTCAAGTTTTTCTCCCACACAAAGTATCACTTCCATCTCATTTTCAATTACCGAACGGATTTTCTTTTTTATTAGTTCGTCTGGTTCATTAAAAATGTTCCTACGTTCAGAGTGCCCCACAATCACATACTTAGCCCCTGCTCCCTTGAGCATTATTGGAGAAATTTCACCAGTAAAAGCTCCTTCGTTTTCAAAATAGACATTCTGCCCACCAACATTTATGTTGGTCCCTTTTAGCAATTCACTTATAGAATAAAGAGCTGTAAAATTAGGAAAAATAATTACATTAAGCGGTAATCCAACAAATTTTTTCGTGAGGCATACAGCAAGCTCTTTACTTTCCTTAATAGTTTTGTGCATCTTCCAATTTCCTGCAAGAATAATATCTCTCATTTTATATCCTCCAAATCTTCTTTCGTAAATGCATCTGGTAGTATTTGATCAAGTAATGCCTCTTTCACCTTGCCATCAATATTTATTGCATAAATTTTAAGATTGGGAGCAAACTCTGATAATACTTGTCGACATATACCGCATGGCATCACAGGTTTTTTGGTATCGGTTGCAATAGCAATAGCTAAAAACTCCTTTTCCCCTTCGCTCACCGCTTTGAATAATGCAACCCTTTCTGCACAAATACTTGCACCATAGCTCGAATTCTCTATATTGCACCCACTATATACTTTCCCGTTTTTTGCGAGTATTGCCGCCCCTACTTTAAAATGAGAATAAGGAGCATAAGCATTATTTCGCGCTTTAACAGCCACTTTCAGTAATTCGTTCTTGTTCATTAAATCTCTTTGCCCCCTGATTTTAGAATTACCTTTACTTTAAGGATTCTTCTCCCCCTGATTTTATTCACAATAAATTTAAAGCCGTCAAAACTCACTTCTTCGCCAGGATGAGGCAACCTTCCCAACCTCTCCAATATAATGCCACCAATTGTATCTGCCTCTTGGCTAGGCAAATTTTTTCCAAAAACCTCGTTAAATTCATCAATACCCATTGTACCTGATGCAAGGTATGCGTTTTCTCCAATTTTTTGAAAGATTTCTTCGCCTTTCTCGTGTTCATCCTGAATCTCTCCTACAATTTCCTCTAACAAATCCTCCATTGTAACAAGCCCGGAGATGCCGCCATATTCTTCAAATACAAGAGCCATTTGTATTTTTTTATTTTGCATCTCCCTAAAAAGCTCGTCCACACGCTTTGTCTCCGGCACAAAATACGCTTCCCTCGCTATATTTTTAAGCTCAATTTCAGACTTTCCGCTTGCAAACAGTTTAAAAAGATCCTTTGTATATAAAACACCTATAATTTCATCCATTTTTTCTGCGTATACAGGAATCCTCGAATGATTACTTTGCACAACCACATCCAAAATATGCTCCATATTAGCATCTACAGGAAGAGCTACAATATCAACTCTTGGGGTCATTACTTCTCTTACATGCGTATCGCCAAACTCAAAGATACTAAAGATCATTTCCTCTTCATTTTTTTTAATTATTCCTTCTTCCTTGCTAAGATGCAACATATCAAGAACCTCAGTATGATCAACAAATACTCTTTGCTTCTCATGTTTTATGCCAAAGAGCACAAGGAACCCTTTCGAAACTAAAGATAAAAACCAGGCAAAAGGAAAAAAAATATACCAAAAAAATAGAAAAGGGGGATAAAATGTTATAGATACTTTTTCGGGACGATAAGAGGAAATACTTTTGGGAATCATTTCGCCAAACAGTACAATAATAATTGTCATACCTATGGTGGTAATGGCAATTGCTGAAGATTGAGAAAGTTGCCTTGCTGCAGCAAAAGAAACACTCAAATAAGCAGCTAAAACTGAAGCAAGGATATTTATAAAGTTATTCCCAAGTACAATAGGCCCTATAAACTTTTCTGGTTTTTTTTTCAATTCTAAAATCTTTTTAGCCACAATAGAGCCATGTAAAGCCATAGATTCAAGTTTAATTCTCGATGCGGAAAAAAGCGCAGCCTCCATTCCAGAAAAAAATGCAGAAAAAATTAACAATAAGATTAAGGCCAAAAGATAATAAATCCAACTCGATAATTCCATCAATGCCCAGCCTCCTTTATGAAATTCCGCCGTGGGATATTCTTGAATATTTCTTCTTCTTTCTTTTCCATAAGCAATTGGTCTTCTTTTCCAATATGATCATAGCCCAACAAATGCAAAAAACCATGGATCAAAAGAAATGTAACATAATCAACAAAATTATTACCATATTTGTTTATTTCTTCTGATGCAACAATTGGACAAATCACAATATCGCCAATAATCTTCTCGCCTGCTACAACATCCAGAAACGGAAAAGAAATAACATTTGTCGCTTTATTGTTTTTTCTAAAACGTTTGTTTATGTTTCTTATTCTCTTTTTCCCCACAAACGATATACTAACAACACCGTCTCTACAGTTTGTGAGTTCACCAATACGTTTGATTAGTTTCTCCAACCGTTTTTTATCGATAATATATTTTCGTGTATAATTAACCATTTCTACTTTCATCGCTCTCCGGATAGCTCTCTCTTGTATGGAATAAAGAAAGTAACGTTCGCACAAATGAATCTTTAATTTCTGCTAAATCTTTAAATGTAATGTCCGATTCGTTTAATTGGCCGTCACTAACTCTACTCTTTATGATAGAATTTACCATCTCTTCAATTTTATTAAAATCAGGATTCGAAACAGTGTGTGCAAGCGCTTCCACAGCATCTGCAAGCATAACAATAGCTGTTTCCTTATTCTGAGGAAGAGGTCCTGAATAACGAAAATCGCTCTTTCGCACTGCGCCATTACTCTCTTTAGATTTATGATAAAAGTAGGATACTACAGTGGTTCCATGGTGTGTTGCAATAAAATCGATTATTTCCTGAGGTAAACGGGATTTTTTCGCCAAATGAATGCCATCCTTAACATGGTTAATAATGACAGTCTTGCTAAGATTTGGAGTAAGTTCATCATGTATGTTTGGGATCGCTTGTTGATTTTCTGTAAAAAAATAAGGATGAAACATCTTTCCGATGTCATGATAGTATGCACCAACTCTTGCAAGTAGCGCATTTGCCCCAATTTTTTCAGCAGCAGAAGAAGCAAGATTAGAAACAACCATGCTGTGTTGATACGTGCCTGGGGCTTTAGTAAGCAACTCTCTTAGCAAAGGAGCCCCAGTATCTCCTAATTCTAACAACCTTAGTACAGTTGCCTCATTAAACAGATGATCCATAACAAAAATCATTCCCAATGCAACAATAGAACCTCCCAAAAAGTTTATAAAACCAAAAGATACGTTTAATCCAACTTGCTTGAAAACAAGCTTGGAAGACAAGCCTATAAATAAGGCGATGAAAGACATAGACAAACCTCCAACAATGCCCGCATAAAGAAATGTAATCGTTTTTGCCATTTTACGAAGCAAAAACATAGAAACGATGGACGAAACTATAACGGCGAACATGATAGGAGATCTTAAATCTAAAGGAAATGAAAGTAAAAAAGAAAAAGCAAGAGTAACAGTTAAGGCAGTAGGGAAATCAAAGAAAGCAAAAACAAGCATAGCAAGTAGGGGGATAGGAACAAGGTACGGAGAAATATTGTCTAAGAATATAGATACAATATAAACAATACTAACAATAATTGCAAATTCCGCAGTTTTTTTCACAATATTACCAGGATTGACAACAACGGATCTTTTAATTGCGATAAAGGAAAGAAGTAAAAAAATGCAAGTAAAAGCAAAAATACTAAGCACTACTTTCCAATCATCTCTTGTGCGAATCACCCCGAGAGCCTTTAATACTTTTACTTCATCAGCAGTAATTTCCTCTCCTTCTTTCACCACTACATCTCCCTTTGAAATCGTAATGACGACAGGAGATACTGCATTTCTTACTTTTTCAATCTCTCTCTCGGTAGCTTTTTTATCATATATCAGGTTAGGTTGAATGGTACGATTCAATGCATAGATCAAGAGCTCTTTCTCCTCTTCCTCTAGGTCTAACTCGGCAATTGCTTCTAATCCCATCTGGGTAGTTTGAGAAATTTTATCACTCCTTACTCCAGCTAACATCAACTTATATACGATACCCTTCAAAGTTTGGTGAAATTGCTCTATTCTTCCAATTGGTTCATATAAGAAAAAATCAGCAATCTGGGTGTTATTTGTAAAAAAATCAAGTAATTTTTCTCTTTTTAACATCTCATCATCTTTGCTCGACAAAATTGACGTTAAAGAACTAAAAAAATCATCTACCCCAGCAAAAACCTCATCCTCTTTATTTCTATCAAGGAGATACACCGGAGAAACAGATTCTGCCATCCTTTCTTGTTGTTCTTCAGTTTTAACAACATCAATGTACGATACATCTCTGTTAGCTATAATTTCATGAGGACTTACATCGCCTTCTTTGAGGTTAAGCTTTGCCGGAAAATAGGAATAGAACATCGGTACAATAATGACAATAGCAAGAGAAATTACCAAAATGATAGGGACTATATTACTCTTAAAATACAAAATAAAATTACGAATAAAGTTTTTCTCAGCAAAAATATTATAAGAAAAACGGCTATTCCTTTTCATATTCTATCCTTTCATATGCATTGATAATTCTCTGCACAAGTTTATGCCGTACAACATCTTCACTTGTAAAATAGTTGAAACTAACACCCTCGATCTCTTTCAATATCCTTTTTATTCTATGTAAACCAGATTCGCTATGTACAGAATCAAGATCGCTTTGAGTTATATCCCCTGTTATGACCATCTTAGATCCAGCCCCAAGTCTCGTAAGAAACATTTTCATTTGCAATGGTGTCGTATTCTGAGCTTCATCTAAAATAACAAAAGCATTATTTAATGTTCTTCCCCGCATATAAGCAAGTGGTGCAATTTCTATGGTTTTATTTTCAAGAAACTTATATACTTTTTCTTGTCCCAATAAATCGTATAAGGCATCATATATTGGTCTAAAGTAAGGATCTACTTTTTGTTGTATATCTCCAGGAAGAAAACCTAATTTTTCACCTGCTTCGATTACGGGACGAGTTAAGACAATACGCATTACCCTGCCAGTCAAAAGATATTTTACAGCAATAGCCACAGAAAGATATGTCTTTCCAGTCCCAGCCGGGCCAATAACAAATGTAATGTCGCTTTTTTCCACCGCCTTTACAAAATTTCTCTGGCCAAAAGTTTTAGGAATAACATTTCTTCCCTTAATATCTGTAATAATAACAGTTTCCGGAAGATTTTGAAGAAAGCTTTTACCCCGAGAATGTTTTATTGCATAGATAATTTCATCCACTGAGAAATTGTAATGTTTTTTTACCATATTCTCGATTTGCTGAAGAACTTTTTTAGCAATACGAACATTTCTTTCTTCCCCTATAAGATGTATTACTTCGTCTCGCAAAATAATATCAATGCCAAGCTCATTCTCAATTGCTTTAACATTTTCATCTAATACTCCAAAAATCACCTGAGCATCTTTCTTATTTCTTATATCTACTATATCTTCTACTGTGTTTTTAACTTTTCCATTCATTATCTATTATGATACAATATTATTCAGCTTTTTCAAATTTTATCTCCTATTAAAAATTTTTCTTAAAAAATTTATTCGTCTTTACCTGAAGTTTTGGGAGGCTATTTCTTGCTTTCAATGAGTTTTTTTAATTCATCCCTAAAAGCAGAATAGAGATGCTCTTCTTTTACAATTTTTACTGCTTTACCTTTTCTAAATATTACTCCACTTTTCTTCCCCCCAGCAAGGCCAATATCAGCATTGGCTGCCTCTCCGGGGCCATTTACCACACATCCCATAATAGCTACTCTTACAGGGATATCAATATCTTTAAATTCGTCTTTTACTTGTTTTACAATTTCAAAAAGATTGATCTCACATCGTCCACAGGTTGGACAAGATACGATTTCTAATCCTCCTTCTCTGAAGTGAAGACTCCTGAGTAAGGCTATTCCAGCTTTTATTTCTTCGATTGGATCTGATGTGATAGAATATCTGATAGTATCACCAATACCTTCCATTAAAAGATGTCCAATTCCAACGCTACTCTTCACCAGTGATTCTTCTTTTGGCCCAGCTTCTGTTATACCAATATGCAAAGGGTATCGAACAAGTTCAGCAATTTTTTCATTTGCCTTAATCGTTAGTATTATATCAGATGTTTTTATGGATACTATAATATTACTAAAAGCAATGCTCTCAAGTATCTTTATTTCGTCCAATGCATTTTTTACAAGTGCCTCAACTGGATTATCCGGCTTTTTTTTAAACGAACCAAGATTTGTGCCAACACGAATAGGAATATTTCGCTTCCTTGCGGCAAATGCAATTTTTTTAATCCACTCTTCATCTTGAATGTTAGAAGGATTTAAACGCAATTTATCCACTCCTTGCTTGATTGATTCCATCGCAATCAATGGATTAAAATGAATATCAGCAATAAGAGGAATATGTATTTTACTTTTAATCTTTGAAAGCGCCTCAGCAGATTCGATATCTGGTACTGCAACGCGCACGAGATCACAACCGGCTTCTTCCAGACGCAATATTTGATCCACTGTTGATGTAATATCTCTCGTATCAGTTTTGGTCATAGACTGGACAAGAATGGGGTTTCCTCCACCAATTGTCCTGTTCCCTATATTAACAGCAATTGATCTTGATCTCATCTGCTTATTAAGCGCATAATATCCTTAATGCTGACCAAAAACATGATGCCTAAAATAATTATAAATCCTGTGCCTTGAACAGAAAGCTGTTTTTCGGGCGGAACAGGTTTGTGAGTTATTGCTTCCCACAGTATGAGAATAATCCAACTTCCATCAAGAGCGGGTATCGGAAGAAGATTTGTAAAACCTATTGCGATACTGATAAATCCAGAAAACCAGAGTAAGTTTGCAAAACCACCACTCGCAGCCTGTCCTGTCATTGCTGCAATACCAATAGGACCAGCAATAGACGTAATTCCCTTCATGGTAAAAAGTAGAGGGATAGAAACAATCATCTGGTAAAGCAGTTTTCCAGTCCAAACAACACCTTCCCACAAAGCTCTAAACAGAGAGCATTTTTCACTTGACGAATAAACTCCAACGACCCATACACCTGAAATAGGATCTTTTTCAGGAGTTACAGTCAATGAAATCTTTTCAGCTTCTCTTTCAACCGTAACCTGCAATGCTCTTCCATCACTCGCATGAATAATATCCGTCATTTCTTCCCAGGAGTCAATGTACTCACCATCTATTTCGATAATTTTGTCTCCTTGTTGCATGCCTGCCATATATGCAGGACTTTCTGCCATCACAGAAGAAACCGTTGTAGTACGAACAAACGGATTGCCAAAAGAAGCAAAAACAATAGCAAATATAATAATTGCAAAAATAAAATTCATTCCAGGCCCCATAAAAATAGAAATAAACCTTTGCCACAACGTTTTTGTATAGAATCCATCAGGGGCAGTAAGATTATCGTCCATTCCTCGAAATTTTGCATAGCCTAAAATAGGAATAATTCCTACCTTGTACTCAGTTCCTCCTATTTTTTTACGAAATATAGATGGACCAAATCCTATACTAAATTCTTCAACCGCAATGCCAGATTTTTTAGCAGCAAAAAAATGTCCAAATTCATGAACAAGAGCAATTATACCAATTATAATTATACCATACACAATTTGTAAAGCTAAATTCATTTCACACTCCTTTTAATCATCTCTTTCCCTAACAGTATACCTTCATTATAGGTTTCTACAATATCAGGCACTGAATCAACTTTTTTATAGGTAAATTGGCTTAAACCTTTTTCTAAAAGACGTGGTATGTCAGAAAAACTTATCATTTCTTTAAGAAAGGCGTCAACCAAAACCTTATCTATCGCAATGAGGAGAGGCAAAAAATTACCTCCGCGCTTCCCATACTCCGATGCAGTTAAAAACCCTGGAAATTTATCGTTATTTAACGGATAAAATGTAAGTTTCCCTACTTTTTCAAGATCTAATCTAGATTCAGGAAAAGAATTTATAGCTCTTTCAGGGTAGGTAATTGCGTACTCTAAAGGAAAATACATCAGAGGAGTACTCATAAGCGCTTTCATATTTCCATCTACAAATTCTATCATTGAATGAATTATACTCTCTCTATGCACAATTACTTCAATTTTTTTATAATCTATACCGAAGAAGAAATGAGATTCTATCACTTCAAATGCCTTATTAATAAGTGTTGCAGAATCTACTGTGATTTTTTTGCCCATTCGCCAGTTAGGGTGACGAAGAGCATCAGAGGGCGTAATCTTATCAAATGTGGCAATATCCCGTTCCCAAAAAGGTCCACCAGAGGCTGTAACTATAAATCTCTTCACTGCGTTCTTTTTTTCCCCAATAAGGCATTGGAATAAAGCAGACAGCTCACTATCTACAGGGATAATATATTTTTGCCTGTCTTGAGAAAAGATTATTTCCCCTCCAGCAATAATTGACTCTTTATTAGCAATTGCCAAATATTTTTTATAACTCAGCAAAAGGTCAATTGATTTAAGAGCAGTTATATCAGAAGAAAGAAACAAAGTAAGGTCAGCCCCCGCATCTAATACAACTTTTTCCAAATCTTTTTCAACATCAAAAATATATTTACCTGGAAATTCTTTTCTGATGGTCTCAAGATAATTTTCTCTCATCCCTATATACCGAGGATCAAAATCCTTTATCTGATTCAACATCATATCAACATTTTGAAAACCAGTTATCCCAATAACTTTATAGTAATTACCCAGCTTTTTTATTACTTCCAATGCCTCCTTGCCCAAAGACCCCGTCGAGCCAACTATAAAGATGCTTTTCATTTTAGTGCACCGTACTTTCGGATTCTCACTGAAAACTCCTGCAAGATTTGTAAATATTCCTTTTCAGCGAAATCGGGCCACAACGTATCAGTGAAAACCAGCTCTGAATATGCAGCTTGATACAAAAGAAAATTGCTCAATCTCTTTTCGCCTCCTGTCCTTATAATAAGGTCTGGGTCAGGTTGATCTTTCGTATATAAAAACTGCTTAAACCCTTCTTCTGTAATTTCATGCGTCTTACCCAGCAGAAGCAATTTTTCTACCGCTTGAATAATTTCTCTTCTACCACCATAGTTAAGAGCGATATTTAAGACTATTCTATCATTGTTCTTCGTTGTCTTAGTTGCAAACTGCACCATATTTTTGACAAACAGAGGAAGAAGATCTATATCTCCTATAAAATTAATTTTTACGCCATTTTCGTGCAATTCTGAGATATACGTATTTATAGAATCCACAAATAAATGAAAAAGAAAATTCACCTCTTTTTTGCTCCGCTTCCAATTTTCAGTAGAAAACGTAAAAAGAGTAAGAAATTTTATTCCATAATTTGCTGATATTTTAGTAATAATTCGAACTGACTTTACGCCATTTTTATGCCCTTCTGTTCGATTAAACCCTCTCTCTTCGGCCCAACGACCATTCCCATCCATAATAATTGCTACATGGGCAGGAACAGGACTTTCTTCACTCATCAAACTTCGAGAATTTCCTCTTCTTTTCTCGTTAAGTGCTCGTTTACAATTTTGATATATTTATCTGTAAATTCCTGTATTTTCTCCTGCATCCTATATCGATCATCCTCAGATATTTCCTTATCTTTTTCCAAACTCTTAGCTTTATCAATGGCTCGTCTTCTAACACCTCTAATTTCTTCTCGAAACTTTTCTGCCATTTTTTTAATTTGATTCACAATCTTAATTCGCTCTTCTTCATCCAATTTTGGAAAAGGAAGAATAATTGTTGTACCATCGTTACGAGGCATAACACCAAGATTTGCCTTAAGAATTCCTCTTTCAACCTCATTCAAAAGTGATTTATCCCACGGCTCAACAGCAAGAACTCTTGATTTAGGAGTTGAAATTGATGCAACCTGCTTGAGTGGAACAGTTGTTCCATATGCCTGCACGCGTACAGAATCAAGTAATTCAGGCCCAACTCGTATCGCACGAACATGGGAAAACTCTCTTTCCATGGCTTCTATTGCCATTTTCATTTCATTTTCTACTTCCTGGTAAATCTTTTTTTCTAACTCCATTTTATCCCTCCTTTATATGTGTTCCCACACCGCCTTTTAACACAGCTCTAACCAAATTGCCTTTTGTCTTTACATTAAACAATACTATGGGCATTTTAAACTCCCTGCAGAGAGATACGGCAGTTGAGTCTATTGCTTTTAAATTTTTTATAAGAAATTCAGTGTAAGATATAGAGGTATATTTATGGGCATTATTAATCTTTGCTGGATCCGCAGAATAAATTGCATCAACTTTAGTAGCCTTGAATATAGCATCTGCCTTTATTTCTATTGCTCGCAATGCTGCAGTAGTATCTGTGGTAAAAAAGGGAAGACCTGTTCCTCCCGCAAATATAACAATTCTTCCTTTTCCAAAATGTGTCAATGCTTTTGCGAGAATGTATGGTTCTGCAACTTGCATAAGGCTTAACGACGACATAACTCGCGCATCAATTCCCTTTTTTAAAAGTGCATTCTGAAGCGCAAGGGCGTTAATAACAGTGGCAAGCATACCCATATAATCGGCAGTAGTTCTATCTATGTGAAGCTTCTTACTTTCTGATCCTCTAAAAATATTGCCACCACCTATTACAATTCCAATTTCTACACCTTCTGCTTTTAAAGTTTTTACTTGGTCGACAATTTCCTCCAATACTTTAACATCAATGCCAAATGCCTTTTTCCCAAGAAGGGCCTCTCCGCTAAGTTTTAAAAGAATCCTTTTATAATGTGCCAATTATACCTCCCCTATTTTAAAGCGAACAAACCTCCCAATTAAAATATTTTCACCAAACTTAGCTATATGTTCCTTAATAAGATCAGCTATAACGACCTTTTCATTTCTTATATATGGAAGTTCAAGAAGACAATGTTCTTTGTAAAATGACTCGACCTTACCAGCTATTATTTTCTCGACAACATTAGCTGGTTTTTTATCGCCTTCGAACTGTTTCTTATAAATCTCTCTTTCCTTTTCAATTAACTCTGTAGGTACTTCGTCTCTTGAAACATAAGCGGGATCGGTTGCTGCAATCTGCAATGCAATCTCATCAGCAAGTTTTTTAAATTCGTCAGTTTTTGCAACAAAATCTGTCTCACAATTCAATTCAACCAATACTCCAAGTTGAGCACCTGGATGTATATATGCCGTAATAATACCTTGATTTGCTATCCTTCCAAACTTTTTAACTGCTTTTGCAATACCTTTTTCTCTTAAAATTTTAATAGCTTTTTCAATGTTACCATTTGCTTCAGCAAGCGCTTTCTTACAATCAATAACACCAGCACTTGTCTTTACACGTAATTCTTTAATAAGATCTAAACTCATTTTGACACCTCTTCATCAAGTTCTTCTTCAATCTCTTCGGTACTATCTATATTTTCTTCCTCACTCTTAGCTTTTTCCTGCCTTTCTTCTTCTACTCTTCCTTCCTTTCCCTCGATGACTGCATTTGCAATAATTGATGAAAATAATCTAATAGACCTAATTGCATCATCATTTCCAGGAAGAGGATAATTCATTTCTTCAGGATCTGAATTAGAATCCACAATGCCTATCACTGGAATATGCAATCTCCTTGCCTCCAATATCGCACTACGCTCTTTATGCGTATCTGTCACAAAGATCGCAGCAGGAAGAGAAGTTATGTTCTTTACGCCTTCAAAAAGTTTACGCAACTTGGCAAATTCTCTTTCAACACTTACTCGTTCTTTGATAGGTATAGAATCAAGATATCCTTCTGCAACTAATTTTTCAAGTTCATTTAATCTACTAACACGGGTTTTAATGGTAGAAAAATTAGTAAGTAACCCTCCTACCCATCGTTGGTTCACATACATCATACCACATCTTTCTGCTTCCTCTTTTACAATGTCCTGAGCTGCTTTTTTTGTTCCTACAAAAATTACAGTCTTTTCTTCTTTTGCAAGATTAGAAACAAAATTATACGCCTCAGTCATTTTCGTAATGGTAATTCTCAGATCAAAAATATGAATTCCATTTCTCTCTGTGTAGATGTACTCTTTCATCTTTGGGTTCCACCGCTTTGTCTGATGGCCAAAATGTACACCAGCTTCAAGCAGTTCTTTCATTGTCATAATTGCCATTGCTACTACCTCCCATTGTTTTTCCTCCCCTCTTTCTTCTTCTCGGAAACACATTTGTGCACAATCCTGAGAATCCAAAGGGTGCGAATTTATATACTATATTAAAAGAGAATCAGAAAAAATCAAGTCTTTAAAAATTATTTTGCAAACCATATCTCTTATGTAAATCTATTATGACAGCTTATTTAATATACTTTTTATATTGCCCGAAAAATAATAAGAATTTTTTCCAAATTTTCTAATCTTTCTTACGGGTATCCATGCTTCCCTTGAAAGTATCTCTATGATTCTTGGGCCATAAAAACCCCATTTGGCAACGCTCAAACCCTGCCGATGTTCTAAATTTATGCCCTGCACAGTTGTTGCTCCTCTATGAATTGCTTCAATTATTTCACCCTCGATTGCTTGTTCGCACCGACATATGACATGTCCAAATTGAGGATTCTTCGCAACAAGTGTCTTTTTCTCCTTATTTGAAAGATCTCTAAATCTCGGTATATTTTTACGCAATGGATTAAAGCCCTTCTTTCTATGCAATTTAACCCCTAATCCTTTATCAATTCCACCGCTCTCTCTGCAATTGCATACGAAACAGTAAACCCAGGAGATTTTATACCCGCCAAGTTGATAAATCCATAAGCTCTATTTGGATAACTTTCAATAATAAAATCTTCAGTAGAAGGTTGTGCCCTTACCTTAAGCAAAGTACGTAACAATATCTTGAAGTCTGAGAGAAGAAACCATTCGCTTTGCCCCCGTAAACACTTCCATAAGTCCTTTTTCTGTAGTAGAGATATCTTCTTTATCAGCAATCAATTCCGAATCTGGACCTATTACAATCTTTTATTTCATATAAGTCAATACACATTCGATTTTTCTTCTCGCTCATACCTCTTGCAGCTTTTAGGATCATTTGTAGTTGTAAATACCAAATAACCTAATTTACAACCAGGAAGTTTTGTACTAGTAATATGGTGTTTGCATATTATACAAATTGGTACTGATATTTCTGATGCTTCACAAGTAATCGTTTTTTTTATTCTGTATATCCTTAATCATGTTTTCTCCTCCATTCTTCTATTAAATTTTCAAATATTTCTCGTAAATTATTAGGAATGAAACGTGTACGTGGGCTTTTAGCTAGTATTGCTGTAACAGATTCAGCTATAAATTCGTGTGTATTCCTTTTTGAATATTGTGATAATTGTCGCATTTGATTTCTATAAGCAGGGTCTTTTGCTTTTATTATTATTTTTTCCACCTTTTTCATTTCTTGACTTACATATTTTACCGATTCCTGCTAATCTTACAATTTGTGTTTTAAAAACAGGGTGGTATAATCTCTTAAAAAGACAAGCGTGAGGAAAAAATGAAAATAATATTTTTTGACGGAGTAAGAGAAATTGGTGGCAATAAAATTATTATTGAAGACAATGGCACATCTATACTCTTCGACTTTGGAAAAAGATTTTCGATTAACAATATCTACTTCAATGATTCATTTGTTGGAAGAAGCTGGAAAGGAATACATGACCGCATTGTAACAAAAGAACTTCCGCCATTACGGAACTTCTATAAAGAATCGCCTATATCATCAAAAAACTCAATTGATATCGATATAGAAGCAGTATTTTTTTCACACGCTCATCTTGATCACATCGGACTCATTGATCTCATAGATGATTCACTAGAAAAGTATATGAGCAATTATTCCAAAGAAGTTCTCAGTTTCTTTGGAAAAAAAGGAATTATAAAAAATAATGTCTCAAACATAAAAATAATAGACAAACCCGTTAAAGTCGGACCGTTTACTGTACATCCTATACCGATTGA
>Ga0164313_10002584_pt1 | contig 16201 bp, 14 predicted proteins | sample GuaBasSedimGuay4_FD_113735 | JGI IMG/M metagenome (GOLD analysis project Ga0164313, IMG submission 113735) | Subseafloor sediment microbial communities from Guaymas Basin, Gulf of California, Mexico - Guay4, Core 4569-4, 0-3 cm | ecosystem: Environmental > Aquatic > Marine > Hydrothermal vents... | reverse complement strand
GCGATCAATACCTTCGGTTCCGCCCACAGCGACGCGATTGTCACCTCCGACCCGGAGGCGGCCGAAACGTTTCTCGCCGGCGTCGATTCGGCCACCGTCTACTGGAACGCCAGCACCCGTTTCACCGATGGGTTCGAGTTCGGTCTTGGCGCGGAGATCGGTATTTCGACCGACAAGCTCCATGCCCGTGGGCCCATGGGACTGAAGGAGCTGTGCAGTTACAAATATGTGATCCGCGGAACCGGCCAGATCCGTTGAGACTACGGCTCAAATTCCCGATCCGGTGATCCCGCGATGAAGAAAAAGCGTGAACTATCGAATGCAACCCGGTGCGAAAAGATATCGTGGGAGGACATCGACCCTGCATTCATCACGGGTTTGATCAACCTGGCTCGGAAGGAAGACCTCTTTGGATCGGGATTCCGCCGCAGACCGGCCCACCGGGGAGACGTCACAACGCGCGCACTGATCACCCGCTCAATTCGCGGCAGGGCCCGACTGGTCGCCCGTGAGGCAATGACCGTCTGCGGACTCCCCATGGTGCCGTTCATTCTCGAAAGTTACGGTGTCACCGGCCGGTTCCGTCCCTCCTGCCGTGACGGCGAGCACCTCGCTCCGGGAGACAGCATGGGCAAGTTCAACGGATCGGCCGACCGCCTCCTCACAGCCGAGCGCGTCATCCTGAATTTCCTCCAACGCCTGAGCGGTATCGCCACCCAGACGACCCTTTTCGTTCAAGCCCTGGGAAAGTCGGAAACCCGCCTCCTCGACACTCGAAAGACCACTCCGGGTTACCGGGCATTGGAAAAATATGCGGTTGCCTGCGGTGGGGCCTGGAACCACCGGCTGGGTCTGAATGATCGCGTCCTGATCAAAGACAACCATCTGGCGGCCCGGGACAGTGGTTCAGGAAAGGCTCTGCGCGACGCCGTCCTCCTTGCGAGGAAACGTAACCCCGATCTCCTGATCGAGGTGGAAATAGACCGACTCGACCAATTGCCACCGGTCATGGATGCCCGCCCGGATATTGTCATGCTGGACAACTTCAAGCCGGCCGGCATCCGGAAGGCCCTTTCCATGATCGACGGCAGGGCCGCCACTGAAGCCAGTGGAAGCGTGTCCCTGAGAACCCTGCCCGGGCTGGCCCGACTCGGACTCGACTTCATCTCCTGTGGCGCCCTGGTGCACCAGAGCAAGTGGGTCGATATCGGACTCGACTGGTCCACAAAATGAGCGATCCCGAAGTCCTGATTGTCGGACGCCTTCTTCAGGCGGGTGACGCCTTTGTCTCCGGAAACGACCTCGGATCCGAACTGAAGCTGTCCAGGGTGAGTGTCTGGAGTCACATGGAGCGCCTCCGCAGGCAGGGATTTGGGTTCGAGGCGGTACGCAGCCGGGGATACAGGCTGAAAAAAGTGCCCACCGACCTTAACCCGATCCTGGTGAAAGTTCACTGTTCGCTGCGATCGATGCCCGGGATCGAGTTTCGGACAGAGATCGACAGCACAAACAGCGAAGCCGAGCGCCTCCTGGCGAGCGGAACCCCGACACCTTTTGTGGTCCTGTCGCGAAGCCAGAGCCGCGGCCGTGGCCGCCTGGGCCGCAGGTGGGCCAGTCCAGATACCGGCAATCTATACGCGAGCTTCGCATTCAGGCCCCATATCCCGCCCGCTCGCATGCAGACCTTCACCCTTTGGATGGGCGTGAACGTCTGTGAGACCCTTCGCAATTTCGGACGGTTTTCTCCCGCTGTGAAGTGGCCGAACGATATCCTCCATGAGGGTCGAAAATTGGGCGGAATGCTGACCGAAGCCCGCATCGATGCCGACCAGATTCGTGATGTTGTATTCGGCCTCGGGTTGAACGTGAACATCATGCCTTCCCAATGGCCCGAAGAACTCGTCGACTCAGCCGCCTCGATGGCCGGGATCCTTGGCGGGAAGATCGACATCAACCGGATGACGGCCGCCCTGCTCGGGCGCATTCTGAACGCCTATGACCGTTTCGTGGAAAATGATTACGCCGAGTCCTTCGTCGAAATGTGGGAACGCTTCGATCTGCTGCGAGACAATCCGGTCACCATTGTCCAAGGCGATGAACGCACCAGTGGAATTGCCCGGGGTATCGATCCGCAGGGTGCACTGAGACTTGAACTCGAGGATGGCTCCGTCCTTCCCTTTCTCGCCGGTGATGCCACTCTGGACAAGTCAGGCCGAAGGTAGCCGCCGCCCATCATGCCCATACTCGCGATCGATATTGGAAACACCCATACCCATTTCGGGATTGTGAGTGCCGATGGCGTCCAGAGCGCCGATTCCATGCCGACCGGTGAACTCAGGAGCAAGGCAAACGCCCTGGTTGAGTTGATCGGCTCTCCGGATTTCGCGACCCACCGGATCGAGGGGTTGGCTTTCTGCTCCGTCGTTCCGAAACAGACTCCGGGCCTGGTCGCTTTCGCCCGCTCTTTCCTGCCTGGAAAACCCGCCTTCCAACTGACTCACGAAGCCGATCTGGGCATACCGGTCACCTACCCGATACCGAGCCAGATCGGTCAGGATCGATTGGCGAACGTCGCCGCCGCCCAAAGCCTCTACGGGGCACCGGCAATCATAATCGACATGGGTACAGCGGTCACCCTGGATGTCATCACCCGGACAATGGGCTATGAAGGGGGTGTCATCGCCCCGGGCATCGATCTCCTGCGTCGCACCCTTCACGAGCAGACGGCCCTGCTCCCCAGTCTCGAAACCGACTTTCGATTGGGCAGTTCGATCGGCAGGAGCACAACAGAAGCGATGCAGATCGGGTGTCTGATCGGATTTCGCGGGATGGTCGGTTCGCTGGTCGAGGCCATCCGGAGCGAATTGGAGACCCGCGGGGAGGAGCAGATCCATCTGATCGCAACCGGCGGAGCTTCCGCATTGCTCAATTCGAGGGATGACTCAGGAATCACCTTTTCGCCCAATCTGACCCTGCGCGGTCTTTTCGAAGCTTTTTGTTTGAACGAAGCACCAGCTAAGGGACCGTAACGAAATAACTCACACAAATCTACTGGTCTTTTCGGCGGGCAACGGTGTTGGATTTCGGCTCAAATAGCCCGCACTGTTCGCCCGAACCCGCCTTGTTGCTCCCCGAAAATCCTGTGCATCTTTGATAACTTATTTTGTTACGGCCCCTAAGTGAATCAAACCCGATGATCATCAGAACGACAGAAGGGGAACATTTTGGTTTCATTGCCGCGATCCCTCTCTTACCTTTCCCTTTCTCTCCGATCCCTTTTTGCCTGTGGAATCGAACGAACTGATCATCGAAGTCGAAAACCTTGCCAAGCGATACGGTCGTACAACGGCCGTAAACGATGTTTCATTCTCGGTTCGGCGCGGTGAGATTGTCGGGCTCCTCGGACCCAATGGTGCAGGGAAAAGTACCACCATGAAGATCCTGACCGGCTTTCAACAGGCCAGTTCGGGCATCGTGCGCATCTGCGGCATCCCGGTCGCCGCGAGACCCATGGAGACGAAGCGCAGGATCGGGTACATGCCGGAAAACAATCCCTTGCCGGAAGACCTCAGGGTGCGTGAATACCTGGGGTGGCGAGCGCGTTTGAAGGGGCTTCGCGGGCGTCGCCGACGCGAGCGCATCGAGGCCGTGCTCGAACTATGCGACCTGAAACGGGCCCGGCGCCGCATCATCGGTCGGCTCTCCAAAGGCTATCGACAACGGGTGGGCATCGCGGACGCGATCCTGGCGGAACCGGACCTCATCATCATGGACGAGCCGACCATCGGCCTCGATCCCCATCAGATCGTCATGATTCGCAGGCTGATCGAGAGCATCCGGGGTCGCATGAGCATGGTGATCTCAAGCCACATCCTGCCTGAGATCGAGATGACCTGCGACCGCGTCCTCATCATCAATGGTGGCCGGATCGTGGCGGCGGGCACGCCAGAGGAGCTGAGGCACAAATTTATTGACCGCACAATCTATGAAGTGGAAATCCAGGGCGAAACCGACACATTGAAGGGCGAACTGGCCAGTCTCAATACCGCTCTCACCCTTGAATCGCACGAACCGCCGAACCGGGACGGCTATTTCGTGGCCCGGGTTCGGGCCGAGGGGACTGAGGACTGGGGGGAGGCCCTTATTCAGACCCTCGGTCAACACCCCGGATTTCGACTCAGATCGCTGAATCGGAGACAGCCCACCCTGGAGGAAGTATTCCTCGCCGCCACCCGGCGCAGTTGGGACACGCTTCTCCCGGAACGCAACGGCGATGTCTCCAGAGAACAAAGGAAACCAACGATGGCGCGGGAAGGACGGTAACCGCCGGATCGATAGAAGCATGGGAAACTTCCTCACCCTCCTGCGAAACGAACTTCGCGCGCTCCTGATCAGTCCCAGTACCTATATTGCGGCATTCCTGTTTCTGGTCATTATGGGGTTTGTCTTCCAGGATCTCCTGGCTGAGTTCATCCGGACTGAGAGTGACACCGCACCTGCAACGGATTTCATCCGGCTCTTCTGGCTTCCCGCCTTCTTCCTCGTTCCCCTGTTTACGATGAAGAGCATCGCGGAGGAACGCCGCCTCGGAACGATCGAGACCCTGATGACCACACCGGTCAATTCGGTCGAGGTGGTCCTTTCCAAATTTCTCGCCGCCTACCTCTACTATATGGTTCTCTGGGCGTCGACGCTCAGCTTTCAGTACGTCCTGTATACCTTCGCCAAGGAACCCAGTTTGCTGGACACAGGCCCCATCCTCGGGGGGTATCTTTTCATCGCCCTGAGCGGCTCGCTCTTCATCGCCCTCGGCATCCTGGCCAGCGCGGTGACGCGCAGCCAACTCGTGGCGGGTATTCTCGGATTTGCCCTGGTCTTCCTGACCCTGGTCCTCGGCCGCTACAGCGTGGAAATCACGCGTCACGAAACAGAGCCGTCCGTGCTTCTGGACCGTCTCGTCGATTACGTGCAGATTTTCCAGCACGGCGAGGACTTCACCTCGGGCATCATCGACAGCCGGCCGTTCGTCCTCTACCTGACCGGAACCATCCTGCTGCTGTTCTTTGCGGTCGTCGCGGTGGAAACGCGTTCATCGAAGACCTGACCGAACCATGCGTCATCACCGAGAGACCCTGGATTCCTTTCAAGCCAACCGGTATGTGCGGGCGATCAATCTCTTCCTGCAGGCCCTGTTGATCATCACTCTTTTCGCCGGCATCAATTACCTGGGCATGAAGTATTTCGAGCGGATCGACATGACTCGAAACCGGGTATACTCGCTGTCGGCCGAGAGTCTCTCCTACCTGAAGCAGTTGCAGGAGCCGGTCCGTGCCATCGTGACAATTACCGAAGAGGAAGGAGACCCCGACCTGGCCCGAATCTACAAAGACGTGCGATCCGTCCTTCGCGAGTTCGCCTACGCAACCCGCGGCAATCCCAACGGCAGGATTGAGGTCGAATTCCTCAATGTCTACCGGCAGCGCCGCCGGGCCGAGCTGCTCGGGGTGGAAGAGCCCAATATGGTTCTCTTCCTGGCCGGTGAGAAGCGAAAGGCGGTCTTCGCGAACGATCTCTACAAAACCCGGGACCGCCGGCCGAGCCAGTTTCAGGGCGAAAAGGCCTTCATGGCCGCCATACTGGATGTATCCAGTAATCAACGACCGGTGCTCTATTTCCTGACCGGCCACGGTGAGATGCGCCTGGCCGACGTCTCGCCACTACGCGGACTCTCCCAGATCGAGGCGGCCCTGCGGGTGCGCAACTACGAAATGAGGGAGTTCGAACTTATCACCTCCCGCCGCGTGCCCGAGGACGCCGCCATGGTTTTCATAATCTCTCCCCAGACCGCACTCCTGCCGGTCGAGCAGGAAGCCCTGCGCCAGTATCTTTCCGCAAACGCCGGCCGGATCCTCATCATTCTTGATCCGGCCAAATCCCACGGAATAGAGGACCTCTTTTTTGAATGGGGAATCCTGGCCGACGACGTTCTGGTCGTGGAGGCCGATCCGAATTTCCGGGTCGAAGGCGGCGATCTGCTGGTGCGGCGTCTGGCGGAGCACCCCGCCACCCAGGTCCTGGTCGACAACCAGATCCCCGTGCTTTCCGGCCCGGCCCGATCCGTCCGGGCCGACCCGGGTCGGCCGCTGGATGAGTCGCTCACCGTGACCGAACTCATGGCCACCTCGGATGCCTCCTGGGGAGAGCGCGGCTACTTCAACCAGGAGGGCATTTCCTTTGACGCGGCCAGCGATCTGCGGGGTCCGATCAAGCTCGGATCGATTGCCGAACGACGGGTCGACTCGCGGCTCGGGATCAGCCTGCCCGGAGGCCGCCTGATCGTTCTCGGTACATCAGACCTTCTCTCCAACAATCGGATCGGTGCCTTTGGGAACCTCACCCTGGTTCTCAACACGATCACCTGGGCTCTTGGACGAGAGGATCTTCTGAATATCCCATCCCGAACGACTGAAAAGCTCCAGCTTATGATCAGCCAGGAGCAACTCACCTACACGCGATTGGGGATCCAGTTTGGGCCTCCTCTGTTCGTCGCTCTGCTCGGTGTCCTCGTACTGCTTCGACGACGCCATTGAACCCTCTCCTTTGATCCATGCGCACGAAGATCACGCTCTTTCTGCTCCTCCTCGTCGGCACGCTCATTCTCTTCATCGTCTATATCGAGCCCGAATGGGATGCAGAGAAGCGTTTCCAGGAGAACCGGCTGCAGATATTGGGAGCCGAGGCGGCCGAGATTGACTACCTGCGGATATCGACCCCGACCAACGCGGAGGGACCGGAACTGGAAAAATCAAACGGATCCTGGGAGTTGACCAGGCCCGTCCGCTGGCCGGCCAACCCGTTCGCGGTCAACCGCATCCTGAGCCAGCTTCAATTTCTCGAAAGGGAAACCAGTTTCCCCGTGGACGATATCGGAAACAGCGGTCAGACCCTGGCCGATTTCGGCCTCGAGCCTCCGGAAATCGTCCTGACCTACCGAACCAGAGGCGTGACCCACGATCTGAAGATCGGGCGCGTGACCGACATAGGCAACCGGCTCTACATGCTGGCCCCGGACGAGGAACGCATCCACGTGGTCAACCGATCGCTTCTGGACAGTATGAGCATCAGCTTTGAGAACTTGCGCAGCAGTGCCGTTTTCTCGACCCCCGTCTTCGAGATCCACTCATGGAACCTCCAGGTTCGGTCGGCCGGAAACCTGCGAATTCGGCTCACCCGGCGCGACAACTCCTGGATATTCGAAACGCCGATCCGCGCCCGGGCGAATCGGGCCGCGGTCGAGACAACCCTCGGCCAGATCGTCGACCTGAAGGTGAAGTCGTTCGTGGGTGAGGGAGGCGGAGACCCCAGCCTGTTGGGCCTGGTCAATCCCGACCTTCGCCTCACGGTCGAGGGAGGGAGTTCCCGTCAGTCGGTTCTCATCGGCAATCCGGTGCCCGGCGGTTCGGACGATGAGTTCTACGCCAAGAAGGAAGATAATCCAACTGTATTCACATTGGAAATACCATTCCTCGACACTCTGAGGACGGCACAGGTGGTTCTGCGTGAACGGCGCCTCTTTTCGCTGGAGCCCGATGAGCTGCAGTCGATCCTGATCACCCGGGAAGGCGGTGAATCCGTTACCCTGCAGAAGCTCGAAAACGGAATCTGGCAGGTGGTGACGAGAGGGGCCGACCAGGCCCTCCAGACCATGCCCGGCGACCAGGCAATCATCCAGCGACTCGTCGACTCCCTCCTGTGGGTCCAGGCTCTGCCCGACAACGGGTTTGTCTCGGACGCACCGTCCGCCGCAGACCTTGAACGCTTCGGGTTGTCGATTCCGCTTTGGGAGGTGGAGGTGAGGGCCCGACCCTCCGATCAGCCGAACGAACCCGTTTCCGGTGCGCCCGCCCCGGAAACAATTACTGAAAAACTCCTGATCGGCGGCTTCGAAGGGACCGGGACGGACCATCTCCATGCAAAGATGGAGGGTCCCGGGGCTCCTTTTGTCTACCTCATCCGCAGCGACATTCTGCGCCAACTCAGGAGTCGGTCCGTGAGTTACCGGGATCGATCGCTGCAGCAACTTCCCGAGGGGGCCCGGATCACGGCGCTTCGCATATCGAAACTGGGTACCGAAGAGGTGGCGTTTTCCGCTGAACTCCTGACTGATGGCGCGTCGTGGGAGACCAGCCTCGGAAGCCTTCCAACCGACACACGTGACGCCGCTCAAACACTCGTCGAGCTGCTCCGGAATCTGGAGGCCAGGACATTCCTTGGGAGCGAGTTCACCCCCTATGTCGTACTCGCCGGCGAACAGCGACCCTGGTCCTACCTTCTCGAGGCCACCATCGTACTCGCGGGAGGCCCCGGCAGCCAGACCACCCCGTTTCGTCTCTACCTGGCCGAAGTCACCGGGGGTACCACCTTGATCGCGGGAGCACCCGAACTCGGTCTCGTTTTTGAGGCCAGACAGGATTTCGTCGATGCCTTCTCCGCTCTGGTCTTTGACCGTCACGATCCCGGGGAGGCTCCTCTTCCCGAGCCCGCGGTGGAAGTTCCGGCCGGAGAAGCCGATCCCGACAAGCCTCCGCCGGGCGATGAGGAACCGGCCCCGACCGGCGTGCCTGCCCGGGACGCGGCCCCGGCCCCGGCCGAAGAAGCGACATCACCGGCCGATTCGGAGGCGGTGCCGGATATTCCCTGAAGCTTCGCGAGCGGATCGTCATTCATGCCCCAGGAGAAGCCACCGAGGAAAAGCGTTTTCTGGTGGACCTGTGGCCGCACCTTTGCCCATTGCGGCTTTCTTGTGGCCTACCTGGCCAACGGCATCCTGTCCGTGGTGGCGGCCTCACTGCTCTTCCTGCTTTTTTCCAGCGAGGTGCCGGTCCCCGGTTTCCTGATCAAGGCCCTTGAAGCAAACCTTGCGGCCGAGGGCCTCGGGCAGAAAATCGAGTCCATCCAGTTCGATTCGGGAGGCCGCATCCTGCTCAACGGGATTCGTTTGTACTCGGAATCCTATGACGAACCGCTGGTGGTCATCGACCAGGCGCTTGTCACCATAGACCTTCAATCCCTGGTTTTCGGCAGGTTCCGTGCAGCGGCGGTTCGCATTTCCGACGGCACCCTGCTGTCGCCTTCAGTCGTCTCCCCATCGGGCGTCCCGCGTGCGGTCCTCAGCGACCTGTCCGGTTCCATCCGCCTGGCCGACGGCGGAATCAAGATCGATAACGTCCGCTTCAACGCCGGAAAGGCCAAAGCCATGATTACCGGCTCGGTGCAACTGCCGGAGCGAAAAGAAACCACCCAACCCCAACCGGGCCTGAGCACGGCCATCGCGGAATTGATCCGGCAGATTCCCCGAATCATAAGGATCCAGAATTCCATGACAGCCCTGGAGGCGCCCATCGCACGGATCCGGGTGGCGCCGAACCGAAACCAGGGATACGATGCCAGGGTGCACCTTCTGGCCGAAGAGTATCACGGCCCCGACGGTATCGCCGTCCAGGGACTCGACGCAACTGTCGCGGTCACCACCCATCGGGGCAAAGTCAGTTCCATCGAAGCATCGGGCATGATCGCTTCCGGCGAACGCTCAGGCATGGTGAACGCTTCATCAGTCTTTTTCCAGGCACACTGGGACCGTCTCCCGGACAGTCAGAATCCTTACCCCGACCGGGTCGAAATCGGTATCGGCCAACTGTCCGGTTACAAGGCGACATTGCGGAATATCGCCCTCGTCGGCAGATCGACCGCGGACGACGCCCTCGCCTTCCGGGCATCGGCAATCTTTGGCCGGGAGCCGATCGCCATAGAGGGTTCAGTCGCACCGGGAAGCGGTTCGGCCGTGGTTGCGATCGAAGGCCGGGCCGGCTCTGACTGGCTCGACCGGGCCAGCGAAATCATCGGAACCAATGTGACCTATTACGCGGACCTTTCCACCCGACCGATCTACAGGGCCGGCGTGGTGATAGGACCCGACTGGTCATGGTCGAAGGCCGAATTCGAGACCATGGCATCCGGATTCGTGGCCCGGGGTGTACTGCTCGACACCGCCTATGCACGAGGGCAGGTCACGCCGGCCGGGGTTTCGGTCGACCAGATCGAGATAAGGCAGGGCCGGACCAGAGCCTCGATGAGCTACCAGGACACCTTTGCCACCCGGGATTACCGCTTCCTCATCCGTGGCACGATGCGGCCCCTGGGTATTTCACGCTGGTTCGGTCCCTGGTGGGAGAGGTTCTGGAACGATTTCGAGGTGCCGGAAAAAGGCGGCGCCTGCGACCTGAGTATTCATGGCAATTGGTTCGGCATCCAAAAGACCCTGGTGACCGGGCAGTTTGACGCCGAAAACGTGGCGGTCAAATCAACCACCTTTGACCACGTACGCGGCAAACTCTTCATCCGACCTCACTACTTCGATATCTATGACGCGACTGCAACCCAATCGGAAGGGTTGATCGGAGGTGACTTCCAACTTCTCTTCAAACCCGGAGAGAAACTGCCGGTCGAACAGCATTTTTCGGCAGATTCGACCATCGATCTGAAATCGGCGGCCGCAATATTCGGCGATGGCGGGGTAGAGATGCTGGCCCCGTACGATTACGACATACCTCCCAAGGTCGCTTTCATCGGTACCGTGCTGAGAGCGGGTGACATATGGGACACCGATATATCGATTGAGATCGATACCGACCGACCGTTCAGGTATGAGGAATTCCCCCTGGAGTCCCTTCAAACCAAGGTTCGGATCCTGAACAAGCGGGTCGAGTTGCCCACCATCGTAGCGACCTATGCCGACGGCACACTGTCGGGTGAAGCTCTGGTCGATGACGGGATCCTGACCTTCGATGCTTCGCTGAAGGGGGCGGTTTTCCAGAATGCTCTCATGATCTTCGGAAACTACACGCGTCGGAATGAACCGGAACCGAAGGAAGAGAACACCGAAGAGCGTTTCGAAGACCGGAATCCCGGCGGCAAGCTCAATATCTCGCTCAAGGCCAAAGGCGAACTCGGCGATTTCACCAGCTATAACGGCGTGGGGCGATTCGATATCTCCGAGGCCGAACTTGGCAAGATCCACCTGTTCGGTGTCCTTTCAGCCGCTCTCCAATCCACCATGTTTCGATTCAGTACACTCAGATTCACCGAGGCCTCCAGCACCTTTCAGATCAACCGAAACGAAGCCTTCTTCCCCGACCTGGCGATCACCGGTCCCCTGGCTGCGATCAAGAGTGAAGGCAGCTATGATATCCCAACCGGAGATCTCAATTTTCAAGCCCGTTTCTATCCCTTCGATCGAGGAGGTTTGCCCGTGTTCACCCTTCTGGACACTTTCCTGAATCCCTTTTCCACCTTCTTTGAAATCAAGATGACCGGCAGTCTTGCGACTCCAAAAATGCGGGTGTCGCTGGGCGGAGCCGAAAACACCCGGCCATTCGCCACAGAGGAGGCCGTACCAACGGATCCCCCACCAACATCCGACGCGGGAAGTCAGGATGAGAACCAGGCAGACTCAAACTGAGAGACAAGTGGTGCTCCAAATAGGTGCCATTCGAAGGGGTCAAACCTTGATTCCTGCATTGGCATGCACGAATGCAAGGAATGACCCCGTGGGCGCGACGTCCCTGGCGCGCCGTCTTCGACCTTCCTGGGACATCCACTGGAAGTCTCTCAGAGAATAACTCAGGCCCCGTTCTTGATTTTTGAGAATAACTTCAGGTCAAGTTTCGGACCCAGTTGAAGCGGATCTTCTTCCAGATCGCAGGCCATCCAGGGACTGCCATCCTCATCCCATGCCGCCAACTCGGTTCGAGTCCTGACTCCGCGCCAGGACCGCGGGCAGTTGGGTGGAAATGGCGGGACTGAAGGCATGCTGATCGCGACCGCTTCGGGCCCCTCTGCGTGACCGCGTATCCAAGGCGAAAGATCAGATCCACCGATCAGTCGACTCCCTTCGATCCCGGCCAGGCCCATCGTGGTCGCGGCCAGATCCATCAAACCGAAAACGCCTTCCTTACGACAGGCGGGTTCGAGCCGGCCGGGCGCCACAAACAGAAGCGGCACGCGAATCGATTCTTCCCAAGGCCACCCCTTGCGGAAAACCCCCTGGGATCCGTGCATGTCTCCATGAACGGATGTGATCACGAGCAGGTAGGGTCGGCTTCGTCGCTCGATCTGCTCAATGAGACGCCCCAGAGCCCGGTCCGTCGCTTCGATCTGGGCATAATACCCGCTCAACTCCCGCCGTGCCTGTTCCTCGATGAAGCCACCCGGCGGCACGTTGGCCCGCAGCACGATCTCGTCCGGACTCAGAGGCGCACTATCCGGCGGAAGATGATCGTACGGCGGGTGGGGTGGCTCCATACTGAGCACAGCAAACAGAGGATTCCCGCTCTGCCGCCGCTCCAGAAAGCGGAGCATCCGGTCGACCAGGACATCCGCCTGATAACCGGCAAATCGACGCGGTTCGCCGATGCCGGAACCATGCAGCCACGGATTTATATTCAGGAACCCGCTCTCAAAGCCTTCCCACCATCCAAATCCCCCCCGACAATCCACCGGAACCACCACCCTGGCCTGGGCTTCCCCGACCGGTGGCTCTTCTCGCAGACCTTGATAGAGATGCCACTTGCCGAACCAGGCGGTCTCGTAATCCGCGGACGAGAACGCCTGCGCCACGGTGGGAACCCCAACCGGCAGTGAGTCGAAATAATCGACAACCCCCACGGCATCCGAGGGACGACCGGTGAGCATTGCGGTGCGGGCAAACGGGCCAAACGGGTGGTTCGACACAGCCTGCTCGACCACCACGCCCCGGGCCGCCAACCGACTGAGGTTCGGCATGCGGACATTGGGATCAGGGGCCCAACTTACGGACTGCCCCCGCCACTGAGTCGTTACGATCCAGTATACGTCGGGAAGGCCGCTTCGTTCATCCATGCTTACCTCCACATTCGTAGACCTTCTGGCATGAAGTGAGGGGCAAGGCAGGAGAGGGTTTATCCCTTGATGGATGGGGATCGAGGCGTAAAGCCTCTCCTACAAGCCTTGTACCCATTGTGATACCCGACATCTCAGGTGTGGCGGTTCACGAGTGTCCGGTGTCGGCCGCCTCGTCGACCTCAGAATCCAACCCGAAGATCGCGTTCACGTAATGGTGAATCGAGAAAGGCTGGAGATCTTCCGGTTGCTCGCCCAGGCCAGTGAAGAAAATAGGGAGATTCAATTCCCTGTAAATGCCGACCAGAGCTCCACCACGGCTGGTGCCGTCCAGTTTGGCTACAATCAGACCGTCGAGACCGAAGCTCTGGTGAAAGATCCGAGCCTGTTCGATCGAATTGCCGCCGAGATTGGCATCCACCACCAGGAGTGAATAATGGGGCGCGTCCGCGTCCTGCTTCCGCAGCACCCGCTTTATCTTGGCCAGTTCCTCCATCAGGTTGGTCTTGGTATGGAGCCGCCCGGCTGTATCGACAATCAACGTGTCAACCCCCCGACTGCGGGCCGCCTGCCAGGCATCGAAAGCCACCGCGGCCGCGTCCGACCCATGTTGGCCGGCGACAATGTCCAGGCCCAGCCGACCCGCCCAGGATCTCAGCTGTTCCGTTGCCGCCGCGCGAAAGGTATCACAGGCGGCAAGCAGGACTCCGTGCCCATCCTCCCGCAGATCAAATCCCAGCTTTGCCGCCGTGGTGGTTTTGCCCGATCCGTTGACCCCGACCAGGCAGATGACGGTCGGACCCGACTCGGCATACTTCAGGTCGCCCTCCGACCCCTTCAGCACCCGTGTGAGAACCCGGGCGCCAATCTCAGCCACATCCCGGCCGTGCAGGTCGCGATCCTTTCGATAGGCCGTTCTTGTTTCTTCGATGATCTCATCCGTCGTCTCGACTCCGAAGTCGGCCGAATAGAGAGCCTCCTCCAGCGCGTCAATGGAGGAAGCATCCAGTTTCCTGAGCCGAAAGATACCCCCGGTCTTGTCCAGGAGACCGCGGGTCGAGCGGGCCAGGCCGTTTTTGAATTTACGGAAAAGGGACAACATAGTTCACAAATGGCAGGTGGCGGAAGAATCACCCCAACGTTTCAGAAAACCACCAAAGAGTGCAGAGAGGTTGAGGTTACCCGGATTCTCTGTGATTGAGGCAGAATCAATCCGTCACCGCTTCGCGCGAAGGGCGATCCAGCTGATCCTTGACCCGATCGAGGATGCCGTTGATGAACCGTCTGGAATCGCTACTCGAGTAATGCTTGCCCAGATCGATGGCCTCGTTGATCGACACAACCGGCGGGATGTCCCTGCGAAAGAGCATCTCGAAGATGGCGATTCGAAGAATGGCCAGATCCACCTTGGCGATGCGGGCAAAGTCCCAATTCTGGGCCAGATTCCGAATCCTGGTGTCTATTATATCCAGATTTTCAATACACCCATGAATAAGCTCCTCGCCAAAGGCATAGGCATCGCGAGGCTGCTCGAGCCCCTCAAAGAACAGGCCCAGATCCGCATTCAGGTCTTCCGGTGTGTTGATCGACCAGGAGTAGAGGTATTGGACCGCCGCCTGGCGTCCGTCCCGTCGGTGGGTGAATTGACTCATTTGGATCGTCCGGAAAAAGTTCGGGCCAAGGCGCCCATTTCCACCGCGGCGGCGGCAAACTCACCCCCGCGATCCACCGCTCCGGCACATCGATCCTGCGCCTGGGTCTCACTCTCCGCCACGATGATGCCGTTGATTGCGGGCACGCCGGTTTTGAGCGCCACGTCCTGCAGGGCCTGACTGGCGCCGTGTGCGATGATCTCGTAGTGCAGGGTGTCACCACGAATGAGGAGCCCCAGGCCGATGCAGACGTCAAACCGGCCGGTTTCGGCCAGGAATTGAAGGGCAATCGGCACTTCGTTGGACCCGGGAACCCGGGTGATTTCAACCGCGGCGTCCGGCACCCCGGACGCCTTCAATCCGGCCAGAGTGCTTTTCAGCAGGCCGTCGACCAGGACCTGGTTGTAGCGCGCCGCAACGATGCCGATCCGAAGGTCGGATCCGTCGATGGCTTCGATGGATGGTGATTTTAAGCTCATGCCTCAATGATCCGCCCACGAGTGCGGAATGATGCAAGTTGCGGAAAACCCTGATCGACGACAACCCCCTTTTCGAACGATCCGGGCGGTGGCATCCGACGCACGGTCATCCGCCAATCAGTCTTTCCTGAACGACCGCCACACGGCAAAAAACGTGATCAGCGCCGCCGCGAGCGCATCAAGCAGGGCAAAAATCCGGACCACATCCCCGTTTTCAACCCGTCCGGCGACAACATTCAGCACGATCGCCGACAGCCAGAAGAAGACCGCGAACAAGACCAGGACCGGAACCGGCAATTTCTGCGAAGACATGGGCGCATGCTGGAGTGTCACAACGGGGCAGACAACGCTATTCGAGGCCGCGCTGCCGGACCCCGCCCTCCTCCGGGCAGGAGCCCTGTTAAGGCAGTCCCTAAAGCCTGACCGAGGGGAGCCGAACCAAGGATGGAGAGTGAAGCCCCGGGCAACAACGGCTTGGGGCGCTCTTCGCGTAAGCAACTGATCCCTCCGACAAATCCGCATCACACATGTCCCAATGGGCCCTAGACACGTTCGGCAGGCAGCAGTTCAATGAGGCCTTCTGGATTATCAGCCTGATCCCCGGACCGGTCTGGATCATGCTGATGTTCATGCCGGACAATCGGATTACCCGGCTCCTGATCTCGCCTTGGATTCTCCCGGCCTTCCTCGGGATCGTCTACCTCTATTTCGTATACCTGCTGTTCACCTACGGGCCGCCGGCGACCCCGGACAATGTGTCGATGAGGGAAGTTCGCCGCTTCGTGATCCACCCGCTGGCTTTCCTGGTTCTCTGGTCCCACCTCATGATCACGGATCTTTTTGTGGGTATGCGAATGTATGAGGACGCCCGCAGGCGCAAAATTTACGTGCCATTCGAGCTGTTCGTCTGTTGGTTCTTTGCTCCAATCGCATTGATGCTGTATGCCGTCCGGCGTGCACTCAAAACCCAACCGAAAGAATAGGGAGTGTTTTGGTACTGCTGAAGAATGTCATTTGAAATCTCAATAACCTCCCCAACCTCCGGATGATCGAACTGAGAAACCTCGTGAAGGTCTTTCATGACCGGAAACGGGGCGAAATCCGGGCGGTCGACGGCATCAGTTTCCAATGCTC
>Ga0164313_10002583_pt1 | contig 16205 bp, 18 predicted proteins | sample GuaBasSedimGuay4_FD_113735 | JGI IMG/M metagenome (GOLD analysis project Ga0164313, IMG submission 113735) | Subseafloor sediment microbial communities from Guaymas Basin, Gulf of California, Mexico - Guay4, Core 4569-4, 0-3 cm | ecosystem: Environmental > Aquatic > Marine > Hydrothermal vents... | reverse complement strand
GGTGCAGAAACAGCATCAAATGATATAATTGTTAATGGAGACTTTACAACATTATGATCTTGTAATCGTTCAAGTTCTGCCAATCCTCTCATACTAAAACCAACACCAGTTCTATCTTTAAGCAACCCCAATAAAATACCACCATTTGGAGTGCTTGTTGTTTCCATTTCAGCAACCAGTGTATTATTTTTAAATTCATAATCACGAATAATATGTGACACTTTTTCAAGAGAAACAGTTGTTTGTCTTATTCCATCAATAGCATCATTTCCACTTGGTAGAGGATGATCAAGTTCGGAATAAAACGCTCTTCGTTTCATTCTACCATCACAGTTAGTCATTCCTTCTGATAAAACATCGGAAGGATACATTCTATTATTTTGATTTACTTCGTCAACTGTTTGTATTGGACATCTGAAGATGGCTTTGCTTGGTGTTTGTTTAACCATTTGTGCTTCAGAGAATAAAGTACTTTGCTCAATAATTAATGAACTCATTTTATATATCTCCTGAATTATGTGCTTCTTTTTTATAATAATCTTTTACATTACTATATACTTCCAATAAAAATTTATAATACATAACAATAATTTCATCTAACTTTTCTGAATATGAATCAAAGTTTGCTGATATAATTTCAAATAACTCAATGCTTTGAGATACATGACTTCTAATTATAAGAAGATCTTTTGATGACTCACTTGCTAGATACGACTCAATTGCTGTAAGACGTGAATAGATTTTCTTGAGTTCATATATTCTTCCTAGTTGGCCGGCAGTTTTGGCTTCTTCTTCCTCACCACCAGGCATACCGCCCATACCCATATCATTGCCCATACCCATATCATTACCCATACCAGCATCCATACCACCAGTTTCAGGTTCCATTTGAGGTTCTGGTTCTTCTACTTTGGGTTCCTCAACAGGAGGTTCTATTTCGGCATCAACTTCTTTTTCAGTTGTTTTTTCTTCTTCTTTCTTTTCAGCTTCTTTAATAGCTCTTATTGCTGCACTTTCAAATGGAAGATAGTTACTCCCACCTTTCTTTCCTTTTGGAACTGGAATTGATCTATTTGTTGTATATGGAGTATCCACAGCATCAACATCTGGTACATCAATATCATCATCAGATAATGAATTTGTATTTTGAGGATATTGATTTGTAAATCCCGGTCCGAACTCATCTAATTCTACTGGATTTAAATCGATAAGTTTGTTATTTATTGTATCTTGTAATTTACCCAGTATATCATTAACCCTCATTTATTTTATCCTCCATTAAAATGAACCGCCCCCAAATCCACCTCCAGACATATCCATACCATCGTCATCTTTCTTTGTTGGATCTAAGGTTTTTTCAACTTTATCATCAATCTCATATTTTTTAATCTCTTCCCAATTAAAATTAGAAAGATATTTTTTCTTAGAATACTCTTTTGGAATACCAATTCTTTCCAGACTTTCAATCAACCCAACAAGTTCATTCATATATCTAGCTTCTCTTTCATATTGCAATGACTTTGGAGTAGGAAGATGAATATCAACATTGTCTAGTATTATTAATGCATTTTCAGGATCTATCATATCAAAAACTTTACCAATTAGATCTGTTAAACGATGACTTAAATGTTTTTGATATCCAATGACTGTTCTAGCAAATAAAATATTTTCTTCACTTAGAGCAGCTTTATTAGATAGATTTTCTTCAATCCCAATAAAACTTGGTGGAACTCCCCATGTTGCAGTAAGTTGATCTCTCATAAATTTTAGCTCATCAACTTTACTTCTTACATCTACATTGCCTTCATTGAATGTAGAAATATCAACAAATGGTTTGCCATCTTTTTGCGGAATATATACATCTTCAAATGTTGTTATCATACTTGGAATTGTATCAACTGTACCAAAACTATCAAGACTAACTTTCCTTTTACGGAACTCTTCTTTCATAGACTCAATAGCTTTCTTTGCATCTCTTGGCAAACCAATCTCAACAGCAATTTTTCTTTTTTCTGTGGATCTTGATAATCTTTGAACTGCAAGTGCAGTCTCAAGTGCCATTAAGACTTTAGCTGTATATTGTGAAGCATCATACATTGATTCGCCATATGGATAATATTTAGTTGAAGGTAATAAGAAATGTGTCATTTTATCAGATGGTACATATCTGATTTCCAATGCTTGACTTGGATCAGTTTGTTTAATCATATATTTAATAATATCTACTAACTCATTATTATCTTTATATTCTGCCATTTGAGGTATTTTCTTTTCAAGACTTCTTAAAATGTTAGAACATATGTTATTAACTGCTTCATCTTCAAGTGTTGAACCTGCAATACTCATCCCTTTTATTTGTGGGAAAACTAAATAACCAAAACATACAGGAAACAATGAACTTTGAAGTTTAATTACTAAATTGGGTGTGTGAAATACAAGTGTTAAATTTGCTAACTTTTTACGTTTTTCAGTTTTACTTTTTGGAGTAGAATTATCAGCTTCCATATATGATGAATAATCCAATGATATTTTTATGGATTTTTCTTTACGATCTTGTTTAAATTTTTCAGTCCAAACTTCTTTAATACCCTTATCTATTTGATTGGTTAGATACTCTTGATAGTTTGCTCCCTCACTAATGATTGATTTACTTGTAAGTGCAACTTTTGGTGGTGCAATCTCACAGAAGAAATCCCCATATACTAGTGTGCCCTTTATAATCATTTCGAGTTTTTCTTCTAGTTTTATTTCTTTTATAACTTCTTTTACACGTTGAACTTTAGCTTCTGAGGGTTGCTCATCCTGAAGATATTTTTTTGGTTTTACATCCAATGATACTTTTGTAATATCGTCAGGTGAAAGAATATTATCAACGAGAACTTGCAACGCTCTATGTGCATAGTTAATGTTTGAAATGATAGCTTCGTATGCTTTATATCTCATTAAACGTGTGCCTTGCCCAAATGCTGCAGGGCCAGTTTGTCCTTGAGAAAATAAACCACTGCCACCAAAACCCATATCTGTAGATGATTTTGCAATAACAGTTTTTACTAAATCAATATAACCATTTCTACCGCTATTTGATTTATATTGAATAATATCTTTTACTGCTTTATCTAATGCAATATCTATTTTTTGAGTTTTTGTGCCAACTATAGTTGATTTTAAATCGCCATATAAGTCGGTAAGTTTATTAGCCATTGATCTCCTTTACCGTCTAGCTTTACTTCTAACTCTCGGTGAGTACTTTTTGTGTATCATAGATCTATATTTAAAATATTGTTCTCTAAAATAAACCATCCTTTTATAAAGTGGATCATTTTTTTTGCGTGCCTCAACACTAGACAATTGACTTGTTGCTCTTTTAATTTTAGTTTGACGAGTTACTGTATTACGAGTAGTTCGTTTAGGAGCCTCATCTAAAATTTGTTTTGTTATAGGATCAATTTCCTGGTGCATAGTTAGTAATCTCCGATGGTGAGTCATTGCTGTTTGAAATATCATTCATTGATGATTTTCTAACCTCATCTTCTTCATAACGAGTATTAAAAAATTCCACCATATTAAACATAAAAGTGTCTTGATCACCATATAAATATAAAAACTGTTTGTGTAGTGTTGGTCCTAAAAATTTTATTACAAGTCTAGCAAAATCTTGAACTATCATATTGAAGTCTGAATCTTTTACTCTCATAGCATCTAGAGAATAAACAAGGATTCTATCTTTATAAATAATATCATATGCTTTTTGCATATGGTATTCAAGTACAGATGCATAATCAGTAAATCCTTTTAAATATCGTTCATGTCTTATATGTTTGAAAAAGTTTGATATATAAACCATACAAACAATTATCAAAACAATAATTATACCAAACGGTATTAAATTTACAAGTTCATTCATAATAATTCCTTAATCTGTAATTGAATTTTCAATCACTTCTTTTTCATTCTTCTTTTCTTTTTTCTTGGGTTGTTTTTTACATTCATTTGACTCCTGTTTAGAAGGAGTGGGTGATCCCATATCTGACACCACAATTGAAGAGATTTTATTAGGGCGGATTATTATTGAGCTTGAGCTTGTATGTAAAATAGATACATTACTACTCTCAAGTAATTTGCTTAATTCTTTTGTATATTGTTCAATTTTTTGCTCATCAGAATCGTCAATTGCAATAGCGGACGATCCCTCCTGAAATATAGTTATTCGCTTCATCTATCAAGGTCTCCATTCTTCATTAGTTTTCCCAAAATGGTAGTTGGTTCTTCAAGCTCTTCAATAACAACCTCTTTATCTTCTTCAACATCAATATCAAATAAAATCTCTTTTTCTAACATTTTTTTATGTAATGGGACTGGAACTATAGTATATTCTTGGATACCGGTCATTCGTAAATATTGTACAAGAGATTTTAATTCCTTAATTTCAACTTCTATATTCACAGGAGTTCTTAGTTTTCTATTTTTATAATAAACAAAACTATTTTTATCCTTAATTTTTAATATTTTTCTCATTCTAATCCCTTCCTTACTTTCATTTTCTAAGCAACCTGTCTGAATACCCCACACCTCAAAATTAGCATGGGGTATTTCAAACAGAATCTATAGATGGATAATTCAGGATTTTTATTTTTAGTCAGAATCTTCAATTGATTCTTTAAAGATTTTAAAGGCTTCTTCATAAACATCATCAGATTCGTCACCTTCTTCATTGTCGTTTTTGGCTTTAGCTGCCATAGCGGGTACAGGACCAGCGCCAACACCAGCAACTTCCTCAATTTTTTTATCAACGTCAAGCTCTTCTTCTTCGTCACCTTCTTCTTTATCGGCAACTTCAGCTTCATCTTGCTCATTGTAATTTTTTGATTTTACCATTTTGTCGGCATTATCTTTTCTATCAGGAACTTGTCCAGCAGCTGTACCTGTGCCTGCTTGTTCTGTACCTGCACCTTGTGCATCTTCTTCTGGTCCAGAAGCTTTCTTTTCTTTAGGAGCTTCCATTCCAGGAGCTGGTCCATCACCTGTATAACTCAGATCCTTTTCTTCAAGTTCTTCTTCATCATCATCTTCATCTTCTTCTTCCATCTCAGCTATCAATTTTTCAATAACTGAATTTTCTAGGTCTTCGGTAAGTTCTGCAGAATCTTCGACTTCTTCTTCATCTTCTTTGGCTTCGTCTTGTTCTTTAATTTCTTCTTCGTCGCCTTCTTCTTCTTCAGCTTCGTCTTGTTCTGTAATTTCTTCTTCGTCTTCCTCAGCTTCAACTTCCTCAGCTTCTTTGGCGAGATCTTTTTCAATCTCTTTCTTTTCAGCTGGAATGCCTGCTTTATCAGATGTACCTGCTTGTTCTGTGCCTGTACCTTTTGCATCTTTTTCAGCCGCTGTTTTTGCTTCAGTACCATCTTCATTAAATTCTGATTCAGCTACTTCAACACCTTTGTCAGAATCTTCATTAAAATAATACCTTTCTAAAATACTTGCTGCGTCTTTATAAATGGGGAGCTCGCCTTGTCCGTCCCATTTCAGGATCGGGTCTAGCATAGGTCCTTTAACATCCACAGTTTTCGATGTATCAAATTCAGCAATTGCTTCCTTTAATAAATTCTGATAAGAAACTCTTTTTCTACTCATTTTATTTTTCCTCCAAATTAATTAGTTGTAACAGTCACGATTTATATTTTGTTCTAAATATTAAACCATTTAATGGTCAGTTTAATTCTTATAATAAACCAGGTCCCTCAAAAATCATTGGTTTCATTAAACATGATTTATCACCTTTTTCTTTTGGTTTTGTTGTTGCATCTTCTTTACTTCTATTTGATACTGCAGATGCAGAAACAAATTTAAACCTTGAAAAGGCAACTCTAAAATCAATTGCTATATTACTTATACCAGATCTATTCTTTCCAACTTTTCCATGAACAAGACCTTCTTGAACTGGATCTTTTGCTAACAATCCAACAAAATCAGCATGTTCAACTTTTTTGATTGATTCTGATATTTGATCAAGATTCAAACTGCTTGATTCATTTATTTTATATGCTGAACGCCCAAGTTGTGTTGCTGTAATGATTGGTATATTATATTGAACCGCTAATGTTTTTAATGATAAAGTTATATGACCCAATTCCATTCTATAAATATCATATTTGGTATCAGTCTTTAATAGATCAAGATAATCTATATATAAACCAGCAATTGTTTCTTCACCATATTCCTCAATAGCATCATCAACAACTGCCATTAAATCAAGGGCACTAACTGACATTGCTGGAAAATATTTCATAATAATTGTTGAACCGTTTTCACTCAACCTATCATATAACTTCTTTTTAATATTTACACCTTGTGATATATGAAGAAGCATTTGTTTTGATGTTACATCAAACAATGGCATATATGTACGCATCAATGCTTCTTCAATTGTATTCTCAAGAGTGATATAAATATATACTCTACTTATTTTTCCTGGTACTGGTTTTGGAGCATTTGTTACAAATGTTGCTGGGTTTATAATTGCTGAATTTATAATTGTATTATTCAACAATGTTGATTTCCCTGCTCCTGATCCTCCACCCCATATATACAACCTTGATGGTTCATATCCACCCCATAATATTTCATTATCCAAATATGGAAAACCCGATGGAGTTTTATTAGATCTATCATATTTCTTTTTAATCATTTCAATAACATTCTCAAAATCATCTTTTGCTAAATCCAATGATGCTGCTGCTTCAATTGTAACTGTTCTGTTGCTCTCCATCATATTTGAATAAAGCTTTTTAATTGTAATTTCATAATCCTCTACCAGATCATCAATACAATCAAATGATCCATCTTTAATCGACTCAAGAACTTTATTGAGTTCATCGTAATTATCAAACAGTGCATTAATTTTCTTTCTTAATCTGATTTGTTTTATAATATCTTGAAACACATGATCTTTGATTTCTTCATTTATTTTAACATCAAGGAAATCTCTATGTTGTTTGAATTTTTCACTAAATGCAATACTATCTAAAACATTATCAAGAGTTTTATCTGTTAATAATAGCTCATTTATTTTTTTTAAACAGTCAAGCTTTGATTGGACTGAAACAGGAATCTCCACTGTTTCTCTTCCCTCGCTAAATACTAATACATTTAATATATCTCTATATAAAACTTTTGTCTTTTTTATTCGTGTAGTTTTGTTAAGAATTATTGAAAAACATGAATTTAAAAATGATTCTGTTATCACAAATGTTTTCCTCCATATGAAATTTTCATTTTTTCTAAAATTTGTTTATCTACTTCTTTAGCTATTTCTTTTGCCATAACATCCAAGATATGTTCATCTAATGGTTTTCCGTGTATATATAACTCGCTTTCGGTCTGTGCCCAAACAGCTGCTGATGAATCAAAAAACCAATCTTTGGGTTGTTTTCCCATTGCATTTTCAATCCAGTCAACTTTTTTAGCACCCAAGCATTTTGGGCATGTTTTTATTTTCATTAATCGCTCATTTGCTTCAACCGATCCCTTTCCATTGCATTTATCACAAATTAATTCGCCAGGTTTAAGCACTAATTCACTTTCCTGAATTAATCCCCATTTGATTTTTGCCGGTGGCTTTTTCGATCCAATCGATTTTTCCGTCTCCAAAACATTCACTACAAATCAACCCCTTTCGTGGCAATCTAGCTATTCCTGGGTATTTAACAATCCCCTTACCTTTACATTTAGGACACCACTCTTCTCCATCTTTTAAATCATCCAATTGTTTTTTATATTTATTATATCTTGTCATACTGTCAATAATCTATGGTCTTCATTTAATTCTGAAAACTCATCCTTTGATAAAAAAGTATTAACCAAACTATGACAATAATCTTCATCTAACTGACCCAATACATCCAAAGATCTTATTATGCTATGTGCTTTAATTCTTTGTTTTTTCGTTAAGTTCCCTTGATTTAAAATTCTTGTTCCTTCAAGACATTCTCTATAAAATTCTTCTTTATCTCCACTTTCATATATAGGAAATATTTTTTTCGCAAATTCTTTCATTGATTCTTGTACTTTAGCATACATATCCAATGTATATAATATTGAATATACTTTTACATCTTCCCAAAATGTATTTCTTGCAGGATCATAAAGACCATCTACTGATATTCTTTTAAAATTAAATCTATCTGCAAATTCATCAAATATTCTTTGAGTTGTATCTTCAACTGATACCTTAGGAAAAAATTTCAAATGTAAACCATTGCTTTTTATATTCATTTTTCTTATATAATTCATTTCATCTTCAACATATATAAATCTAGCGTGCATAACTTGTTTATAAATTCCAGATGAGTCATAAGTTATATTTAGATCTATATTATATTTTTTCTTGATAACCAATGTAAATAATTCATAAAACAAAACATCTCTAAAATTTGCACCACCTAAAATATGAAAGTTGAGATAATCTTTACCATATTTAATAGCTTCATTAATTAATGGAATTAATGGTAATATATAAATAACACATGGTATTGACATATCACTTGACATATTTGCTACAATACCACCAGTTCCATGATACTGAAATTTATCAAACATATCATTTTCTCGCATTATCTTTGTATAAATATCCCATAGTTTCGGTGTTCTAAAATGATGAATATAGATTATTTTTTTACGAACATGATCTGGTAAAGCTGCTGCTCTTTGATATGATTCTAAATTGAGTTTATATACATCTTCAAAGTTATGGAATATTTCACATCCTGGTCCGGGCGGAATATCTAAAATGAATGCTTTATCATATACTTCATTATATTCTTCTAACCATTCATAATACATATCATATAATAACATCGATTCACGTCTGGTTAATTTTCCAATTGATATTTGGAAACCACCGCTATCTGCTATAAGATTGCATCCATTAAAGATACCCATATCTCGACACTTTGTATATAATGTCCCTTCTTTTTCTTTATATTTATTATATTTCTTTTTACCTGGAAAGTCTTGACCAAATGAATGTAAAAATCCAGCCGCTGTATTAGCAAGAAATTTTGAAATATCATCGCGAGAAAAATTATCATTAAATCTTCCTCGCCTTCCCTCAATAAAATTATCCATAATAGTTGCTAATGTTTCATAACCAGCTAACACATACCCGCTTCTTGCCATTCTATATTCTCCTTATTCACATTTTAAGCATACCATATATAATTTATACTTTGTTCTTATTAATTTATATACATTCTCAATTATTTAACAGTTTTAATCTTCAAGAAATTCTTCGACTATAAATGGAGGTCCGGTTTGCATATCATATATAGCAGCTACTTTTAAAGCAGTCATTATTCTTTTTTTTGGACTGCCCCATTTCCTTGTTGTATATAACGATCCAAGAGCAAAAGAACTTCCAGAACCAATTGCTGTAAAATCTTCAATTTCATTCATCTGAAAATCAACTAATATTTCATATAGTTTTCCTTTTGGGGTTGCTATCAATAAATTTGATTCATGAAGTGAACACTGATTATCAGAATCTACAGCCAAACATCCCTTTTTTTCAAAATGTGTTATTAACTTATCAGGAAATTCATAAATCTTGTTAGGAGGTTTGAAATATTCTGGTCTAAGTACTTGACCGGTTCTAACACTACCAATATAACCGATTAAATAAGGACCATTTGTAAATATTTTTATACATTTCATACGCCTTCGTTCACCATCTTTAGTTGTAGCAAAACTATCAGCGCCCATCCAAATTTTTCCATTATCAACAATCGCCATAACTGTGGACATATCACTCTCCTATTTTTAAGCTTCTACTTCTTTTAACTTCATATCATCTTTCATGCCAAGACATTTAGCAAGATCAAATGCATAATCGTATATATGAAGTCCTTTGCTTGTAGCAATTATTTCTCCATCCTCAACTCCAATTTCACCTGCACAATATTCTTTAAGTAATTGTATTCCTCCAAGATTTGCAGGCAATCCACCCCACAAATCCCATGATCTAAAATATGGATAAAAATGCAGTTTTCCATCTTGGATTCTTGTATCGATTTGTCTTAAACATGGAGGGTCTTGAAGAAGCATATCACTTGGTTTTGCTACCTGTAAAACCATTTGATTGTTTCGATATCCTTTATTTTTATAAGTCCAAATCATTAATTCAATTTGACTTAAAAAGTCTTCTGAATATCTAATACCACTTTGATTAGATGGTGTATTTTCTGTGATAATAACACTTTCATTTTCCCATGCTTCATCATCTTGAATTAAAATATCTTTATGTTGATCTTCTTTGTACTCATGACACCATGTTACATCAATTGGATATTTTGCAATTCTTTGACCATATGTATATGATTCACCGGGTTGTAGTTCTCCAGTCATTAGATAAGGAAGATAATCGTCTAAATATTTATCTTCAACTGGATTGGGTATATTATAATGTGCTTCAATTTTAGGAAGTAGGGGTGTTGTATATGGATGTTCAATGTGAATTGTTATCCAATCAAATTCTAATCTTTTTTGACCTGCATATGAACCACGGTCGATTTTAAATACAGTACCCTGTTCAAGCATACGAAAAAGAGTTTGAAACCAAGCATCGCCTAAATCCCTCGCCTTAATATATTGTAAATTCAACATTTAATTCACCCCTTTCATTAAGTAATAATTCGACTTTTTTCTTTCTCCTCATCAAGTGAAGCTTCTTCAAGGTTTGAAAGCATTTTTTTGTCTGTTAATATGCCATAAATTTCCTCTAGATTTAGAACTTTCATAACACAATTATCAAATAGAACATCCATCCCTCCCCGAATATGAACTACAATTATGTCACCTTTTTTAATCGATGTTACATCTTCACCAACTGATATAACTCTACAATATGCTTGAGGTTCTGTAACTGCATCTGGGATTATTAATCCACCACTAGTTTTCTTCCTCAACATTATTTGACCAACTACTTTATTCTTGATTGCTTTTATCATTTTCTATTCCTTTCCGTTTCTGTTTTTGAATTTTGGCTATTCTTTTTTGTTTATTTTTTATAACTTTTTCTTTCATTAACTTGATTTTATTTTCTTCTCTTTTTATTGATCTAATAGATTGTGCTTTCTTACGCCTTTTCTTATCGCTTGGTTTTTCAAAATACATTCTATCACGTAGTTCTTTTGCCAAACCACTTTTAGAATATTTTTTTCTAAACCTTTTAATAAGATTTTCATCTGTTTCTGATTTACGCTTTACCACACAAATACCACTGTATTCGCCAGGTTTATAATGTTTATTATAATTCATTTGTCGAATTGTTGTCACCCCCCTTCTTACACAAAACCAAATATAATATGATTTCGTGATGAAAAATTTATTTTGTATTTCTCACAAGCATCAAAAACATCTGATGAATTTCTTATGAGATCTGGTCTGGTTGTACCTTCTGGCATCAACCATACCTTTCTACCCATTTCAAGTGTTAATTGTTCTGAAACTTTTTCTAAATAATCAATTATTTCTGGTCTATTTTCATATACAAGTTTAATAAAAACCCTATCATCCTTTAAAAATTCTTTTGTTTTTAATAGAGCTTCTTTTAAATCTTTTGTACTAAAAATCTTTGGAGAATACATAAAATGAACATTCTTTGATGGGTCTGTTTCTTTAAGTAACCTCTCCAAGTTAAAACCATTTGATTCTACATTAGCAATCGGATAATCAAGTTCATTTAGCAACATAAGAGCTTCATCAATATGTTTTGGTACTGTTGGTTCTCCACCTGTGATCATAATACCTGCTCGCTTCTGAGACATATTCGTTTGGAGGTCTGAAAGTAAATATGGGGCCTCCGATGAAATTCTCATTTTGACAGATGTATCACACCAAGGACATTTGAGATTACATGTTTTAAATCTCAAGATGATCATTGCTTGCCCGCTATCAATTCCTTCTCCTTGCCAACTTACAAAATTCTCAATAAGATGTACTTCTTTTTTCATATTATATACTCCTTTCATATCTATTTGTTCTAATTACAAGTTTTAATTACTAATTTATATAGTTAAGAGTTCTGTTTTTTTCATAACACTTGTTAGTGGTTGTAACATCAACTCATATCTATCTGTAAAACAAAACTTTAAAGATGCTTTTAAATCAGGTACAAAATATGGTGGTAATCTTGGTTCTTCATCTGGAATACCAATGGTTTCAAATTTATTTCCATTTTGAATAAATTTTTCATAATTAACTCTGGTTCTTTCTCTTTCTTTAACATCAGAAATTTTATCAAAATCAATAGCTCGAACTCGATACATATATGACCGTGCACCTCGTTGATGAATATTATACATAATGGCATTCCACGCCAACATAGATTTTACACCTTGTGGTATAACTTTATAATCCTTTAAATTTTTACCATATGATACAGGTCTTGCTATACTTTTATCTCCTTTCATAATTAATTCGCTAAATTCTTTTTCTTTTCTTTCAATAAATTTAAAGATTTGTGTTAGATTAATTTTCTCTGTTCTAAGAATTAGCTCTGATAACTCAGATAAAAATTCTTTTGATTTACTGGGATAATCAGAACGTTTAATTTCAACACCCATATAATTAATTTTATCAACATCTTTACCTTCATTATTAATTACACGAATTGCATATCTCTTTTTAGCAAGAAACAACCCACGAGAAATAACCAATTCATTTTTTAACTTTAATCTATTGAAATCCATATCAACATTATGCTTTTTTACAACTTCAACAATCCTATCCTCATTTAAAAAATCCTCTATTTTCTTACACCAGGTATGAATATTCTTAAGTGATACATCTTGTTTAAAATTTTGAAAACAACAAAACAATGAGTCGGTATCGCCAGTTATAATATATTCATTTGTTCGCTCAGGCATTTCATCTGAAAACATTTCTTTCTTTGATAATGGCACTGGTTTTATGTATGGCTTTCCTGTATCTAGATGCCTCATAAAAGCATCACCTTCAATAATTGATGTTTTCAATGCTTCCTGTCCTGTTAATGTAATTGCTGATGCTAATGAAAGATCAAAAAATCTAAAAGATTTATTAGCTATAACTCCATATAAAGTATTTGCTAACACCTTATAAACCAACTGTCTTGTAAAATAAAACTTTTCAGCATCTACATCTTTTGCTTCAATAGCATCAAACATTTGCCCTTTATATTTTTTTCTTGAGGTCATTAATAAATCAACAACTTCACCAAATACTGAAAACTCTTTTTTATGTGGTTGAAAAAAACAACCATTGATTGTAGAAACTAAATTGTTTTCTTTAATCTTTTGAAATAATTGTTCTGGAGTTATCTCCATATTTTTCTTTTCAAACAATGGATCTATTATAACTTTTATTTTCTTTGGTAACGCTTCTGGTCTATATGCTATATCATATCCAATATGAGGATCTTTTGTTTTCATTACAAAACTATTAACACCAATATTATAAGTAATTATAAGACTTGGATATAGTGATGCAAAGTCAAAGTCTGTAATCCAATCATATGCACCTGGTATAGGTTCAAACACAAATGCTCCTGGATATTTTTCTTTTTGAATATGAGGATCAGAATTCTTTGATGCTATATCTTTTTCTTTGAGGTATGACACCATTAATGAATCAATCTGACCGAATGATGATACAGCATCAAATGATGTATTACAGATAACTCTCAGCTCGTTTAAGAGGTTAATATGAGAGAGTTTATTCTCAAGTTGTTCTAATAATTCAGTATCTCTAATATTATAATCAATAGTTGTATTTAACATTTTCCAATACATTTCATTAAATGGTAACGGTAAGTCAATTTTAGTTACACCAAGTTCATGTTGTGCAATAAACCCAAGTTTGTAGTTTTCCATTTTTGTAAATGTAAATGTTTTATAAACAAAATCCTGATCTATTGCCACAATTCCTGGTATATGACAAATGTATCTTTGACCATCAACATAAAACTCATTGAAGTTTGATAAACTTGTTTGTTTAATTCCTATCTTTGGTAATCTTGTGAAAATATACTGTAAATCGAAACTTATAGCATTCCATCCACATATATAATCAGCATTTTGATCTTTGAAATTAGAAATAAACTCATTCATCATTTTCTTTTCATTGGTAAATATTTTGTATATAATACCATCTTTCTTTTCAATTGGTTCCGTTTTATTATCAACAACATAGCAAATCTTAACACCATTGAAAATTGTGGTCAACATATTTATTGGAAACTTTGCTTCTGTTGGCGTTGGAAACGTCCTTGACTTTCCCGTATCAATCTCAATATCAAAAAACATAATATTTGAGTGTGTTTTGGCTGCTTCACCTTTACTATAATGATAATAATCCATAGCATGTTTTGCTGTTATTTTAACATCACCTTCGTATGTAATATCTGGATCTAAATTATATCTATCTTTATAATGGACTGATATTTGATTAAGTTGTTCATATGGCAGAATCTTTTTGGCTGGAACTCCCTCTGGAACTTGATAACAAACATATTCATCTGTTTCTTTATGAATTATTTTATTGTTATCTTTATCTCTAAACATATACAATACCTGTTGACTCCTATTTAAAAATTGAACATCAACAAGTCTATAATCTTCTGTATAATATTTTTCAGGAATTTGATATCTATGAATACCATGCCCAATTGATTTTATATGGGCATCTGTTTTAATTTCATTTTTGCCAGTTATCATTGAAGATATTTTGTTCATAGCATCTTCATACTTTGGTTCCCATAAATTTAAATTTCTATTAACAAATGATGGATGAACGATAACAATTGTTTTAAATCCTTCCCATTCAACAACACTCCCATGTAATTTTGTAATACCTGCTTTTGCGATGCCAAATGCTGACATTGGACTTGTTCCCATAAGAACAACAAGTTTTGGGTTACATGAACGAACTATAGACATACAATTAATTTTACATATATCAATAACATCGGGTGTTGGATTTCCTGTTGTGCCATCTTCATTTAATGTCTGACACAACACACAGTTAGTTAATAAGTATTTAGTTTTATGTAATCCAAATTTGGTAAAATATTTTCTAAACATTTTACCTGCTTTGCCTACTAATGGTAAACCTTTTTTGGTTTCATCTTTACCCGGATTTTCAGCTATGACTATAAGTTCAACTTTACTTAAATCGTTCTTACAGTTTGTCTCCATAATACATGATGGAGCATCTAGTAATGGGCAAACCGAGCAGTTAGCAAATGAATTTTTTATTGAAAACAAATAATTACCTCCAAAAGATTTGTATTATGTTCCTATTTATAATGGAAACATCTACATATAAATTTCATTTTATAATACTTCCAACTATATATATTAATTACTGAAATGCCGAATTGTATTTTTTTTATTAAAGCAACCATCCATATGAAAGGAGTAATAAACATGACAGAAAAAAATCAAGTTGTACCTACACTATTACCCGCTACAGCTCAAGATGTAACAGCAAAATCACTCCTATTAGAAATTAGAAACGCCGAGATACTGCTTGGTTTTAAGAAGAAGAAAGATTATTCAGTCAGCGACTTACTCAAAAGCTTCCAAGTGGGGTTTGAAGTCTTTGATGAAAATGATGAAAAGGAAAAAATTCTTCCGTTGGTCGATGCAAAGAATATTCTTTTGCGGTATCAGATAGACATTATGGTTGCAAAAAACAATGGCTATTTTGATCTGAAAGGGCATATCCCATTTGAAAATATATGTAGGGCATGCCATGGTACCGGTGAGTTGTACAGATTCTACAAAAATTCTACAGAAATTCCATGCAAATTTTGTTCAGGGAAACAATCAATAAAGATGATTCCCTGCAAAAATTGTAAAGGGAGCGGTCAGGAGAAAACCCCCGATGGAGATGGGTTTATCGATGCTGTATGCCCTGCCTGCAAAGGAACGGGAAAGATCGTGTTAAAGTGCCGGAGTTGCCGTGGTACAGGTGTCTTTCATAAGATGCCACTTGATTCTATCAAGGGATCAAACACATGCAAAAAATGTAGTGGCCTTGGATTTATTATACCAAAACCGGTTAAGAAAACTCCGGTTAAAAAGAAATACGTCCATGTCCCAGATAACCCGGTTATAACTTCACAACTGGCTCAACAAATCAAAGGATCTACTGTTGAAAAATAACAGTTG
>Ga0164313_10002582_pt1 | contig 16208 bp, 14 predicted proteins | sample GuaBasSedimGuay4_FD_113735 | JGI IMG/M metagenome (GOLD analysis project Ga0164313, IMG submission 113735) | Subseafloor sediment microbial communities from Guaymas Basin, Gulf of California, Mexico - Guay4, Core 4569-4, 0-3 cm | ecosystem: Environmental > Aquatic > Marine > Hydrothermal vents... | reverse complement strand
GCGCGGATGAAGAGCAAGCAGAGAAAGGTGTCGCGGGCCACCGTCTACCGCACTCTTGACCTGCTCGTCCAGTGCGGACTGGTGCGCAAGAGCCGTCTTGGACGTGAGCATTACTTCTACGAGAAGATGGAGCCGGGCGGTGGCCACCACCACATGGTGTGCACCGCTACTGGCACGATCATCGAGTTTTGGGATGCCGATCTCGACGAGCAACTGCGCCGTCTGTGCATGGATCACAAGTTCCGTCCGACATTCATCTCAATCCAGATTCAGGGTCTCAGCGAAGAAGGCCAAAAGGTCGAGCAGGAGACGACGTTCTTCTGATCGTTCACCCACCAACGACAAATCGCCCCGCCGGAAACAGCGGGGCGTTTTTCTTGGATGCCGGATGCCGGATGCCGGATGCCGGATGCCGGATGCCGGATGCCGGATGCCGGATGCCGGATGCGGCGAGATTTATTACCTGCTTTCCATAACGTCAAGCGACGGGTGAGTCGATCTGGTATCTGGTATCCGGATCCTCACTCCTCCGTGAAGCTCAGCCTCGCGAAGCGGCGCTTTCCGACTTGGACCAATACCGGCTCGGGCTCGGTCGTATCCACATCGGCCTTGACGTCGCTGACAACCTCGCTATCGACCCTGACGCCCCCCTGCTCGATGAGGCGGCGGGCATCGGAGTTCGACGCCGCCAGGCCACCCTCAACCAACATTTTGGACAGCAGCATCGTGTCGCCCGAAGCATGGATCATGATCTCAGGTATCTCCTGTGGCAATCGTCCGGCGGAGAACACACGCTCGAACTCTTTCTGAGCCTCGGTAGCATCTTCCGCCGAGTGGAACTCGGTAACGATTGCGCCCGCCAGTTCTTTCTTGGCCTCCATCGGGTGTTTTGCTCCGGCCTTGACTCGCTTGCGCTCGGCCTCGATCTCGTCGGCGCCGCGATCGGTGAGCAGCAGCCAGTACTTCCACATGAGCTCGTCCGAGACCGACATGAGCTTGCCGAACATCTCGGTGGGCGTATCCTCCACAGCGATATAGTTGCCGAGCGACTTTGACATCTTCTCGACACCGTCGAGCCCCTCGAGCAGAGGTAGAGTCATCACGACCTGAGGTTCTAAGCCGTGCTCGCGCATGAGGTGGCGTCCGAAGAGGAGGTTGAAGAGCTGGTCGGTCCCACCGAGCTCCACATCGACCTCTAAAGCGACCGAATCGTAGGCCTGGGCTAGCGGGTAAAGGAACTCGTGCAGGGCGATCGGCTGTCTCGCCTCGTACCGGGTGTGGAAGTCGTCCCGCTCCAACATCTGAGCTACCGTGACCTTGGAAGCCAAGCGGATCCAATCCGCAGAACTGAGCTCGCTGAGCCACCGCGAGTTGAAATCTATGACCGTGGTCTCGGGATCGAGGAGCTTGAAGATCTGGCGGCGGTAGGTTTCGGCGTTGGCTGCGATCTCCTCGGGAGTGAGCTGCGGCCGGGTGCTCTTCTTGCCGGTCGGATCTCCGATCATGCCTGTGAAATCACCAATCAGAAACACCACCTTATGGCCGAGTTGCTGAAAGTGACGCATCTTGCGGATGACCACGGTGTGGCCGAGATGAAGATCCGGCGCCGACGGATCGAATCCCACCTTGACCACCAACGGTTTGCCAGAGGACTGCGACTGTCGCAGCTTTTCGGCGAGCTGTTCCGCAGGGACGACGTCGACGCAGCCCTTGGTCAAATAATCAAGCTGATCATCGATCGAGTGCGGCACCTCATCTACCTCCGTTCATACAGCTCACAGTACGTCGAGCACCCCGAGGCGAGAAAACACCGCTGGGTGCGGTGTGTCGCCGCCCGCAGTAGGAAGCTGGTGAGAAATGGGGGCTAGTCATGATCGAGCTCGACGATCGGCAGAGCTCCGGCGCCGGTGTTGTGCAGGCTCTTCCAATCAGCGACGCCGGCCAGGGCCGAGTTCACGCTCACGGCCGGCACCGCGAGGATCGACATTTCCAGATCGGACGTCGGACGCCATTGGACGGCGCCGGCAGCGACCGCCGCGCAACGCCGCGCACGCCCCGTTGCTCCGCTCCATGCAGCCGAGCTGAGGGCTGCAACCTCGCGACGCACTCCAACGAGTTCTTCTTCAACAACCGGTGCGGTCAAGGCCGGCCAGCCCCGTTCGAGCTGAGACTCCAGCTCATCAAACGGCAATGACGCCGACGCCACCAACAGCACTAATCGGTGGCCTGGAACGAACGGCTGCAGCACATCGATCGATGCCTCGAAGATCTCCGCAGCTCTCCTACTGAGAACCTCGGCCACCACCAGGGCGACGATCTCATTACCGGCGGCACCGAGCTCCAGATCAACCACCAACGCCGATTCCCCACCGGCTGCCGCCTCGCGCGTCCTCGGCACCGGAGCAACCGGTCGTGACGTCGCGACGACCTGCGGTAGATCCTCCTGCGCCCAGAACTTGTGCAACGCATCGGCCGCAGTCTCACCATCCTCGGCAACCAGACCGAGCGCGAGATTTCCGGGCCTGAGCAGGCTGGCCGGGGACAATTGCATCCCTTCCGCGACTCCGAGAAATTCAGCCATCAGTCGCAAGGCCCTGCGTCGCGCGCTGCCGCCTTCGGCCATCACCGGCTGTCGATCATCGGCTACCCGTCCGAGGGCCGCCTGGAGCACTTCTCCCAACCGCACGAATTCATCGGCGGGCAGCGCCAGCTCGAGTTGAGGCGGGTCAGCATTCACCCAAATCCAGCCCGGTCGCTCCTGATCATCACGAAGCTCCCGCGCCAACCGGGAGAGAACCGTCGCCGCCAGCTCATAGTCGAGGTCCGGGACGACAACGGGCCGCATACAGAGCGTTGCCAGCGAAGCCCCGGTCCGTTCGAGGACGGCAGCCGTCAGGCCGCCATCGAGCTGCACGATCTGTGGCGGTTCTGCAAAACGCGGTCGGTAGGATCTCGGTGGAAGCACAATCACGATGTTGCCGGGATGTCGGGGCAGCCATTCCTGCGCCGCGGCCCGAACCTTTTCCAGGGTCACACCCTCGACCGCAAAGAGAAACTCACGCACCGCATCGACGCCACCCTCGACCCACAGCTCGAGGAGAAATCGGGCCGCGTCCGGATGACGCTCCAGCAGAGCGCGTCGTTGCACTAATAGCCGCCGGGCGGCGGCAGCGACCCGCTCCGGCCGTAGGCTGGGATTTTCAGCAATGCGGGCCAAATCGAGCTGCAACCGCTGGTAAGCGATGTCCGCCATCTCGGATTCGGTCCGTGCCTCCAGCAATCCCAGATCGCCATCCGTCCTGCTACGAACACCCTCCAGCCCGTCACTCAGGAGTTCCGGCAGAAGACTCCACAGAATCTCCACCGTGCTTCGAGAAGGATCCGCAGGTGGAGGGAGATGCACCTCGAGACGAATCTCAGCATCGCTCCCAGGTCTGCCGAGACGGCGCTCGAAGCGTCCCTGGACTTCGATTTTGGGAGCCGGATCCGGACGTTGGGAAGGTGGGCGGTTCGCAAGCACCCGATCCAACAGGCCGCGAAGCTCAGGAATCGGGGCCCCACCAACGACAATCAACACCGCCGGCGCGGCATCACTCGTCTCTCCCGCAAGCGCCGCTTCGAGGTCGGCAATCAGGGTCATATCGCCGCTGGTGATCGCCCTTGACGATACGTCCCCGTCGTCGATCGTCGGCCACACCACGGTCGTGACATCGGCCAGCGGCTCGGCGATCACTAAGAGCTCGCTCCCGTTGCCGAGGGTGTCAGAGTACAACGCCTGTGCAGCCAGCGGACGGACGACCCCCACGCCAACCATCAGGAGGCAGAGAAAACACTGTGGACAGGCGCGTTGCACCTTCATAGCGGGCGTCATGGTAGCATGCCGGCCGATGCACACCGAACCCGAAATCAACGCACCGTCGGTGGTCGCCATCTCATGGACTGCAGCGATTGCTGCCTTTCCGCTGGCTCTGGTCGTTGCGGTTCTCGGCCAGGGCGTGGGCGCGATGGTCGGCGGATGCCATTGGATCGGCGCCAGTTTGCCGCTCGATCGCGAGGTGTGGGCATTGGTCAACCAGCCGGTCCTCAACTTCGCGTCGCTGCCGAGAGCAGGGGGATACTGGCTGGGCTCGCTGGTTGTGCCATTGATGGTCGCCGCATTTGCCATTCCCCTGCTTCCGCGCGCGCAGTCGTTGATCGTTGAGATCTCGGTGGTTCAGGTGGCCTGGGGCGCGGCAGCAGTTGCGGTGGCATGGCTACCCCTGCTCGAAAAGGGCGATGGTCACCTCGGGCGCTGGCTCGGGCTTCACAGCCTGTCGACGAGTTGCGTGTGGCTGGCGCCGGTGATCGCGGCGGGCGCTGGACTTCTCCCCACCCTTCGACTCCTCGAACTGGCCCGAAGGCGACACAAGGACACCGGCCGAATCTACCGGGTTGCCGTGGTTGCCACCCACCTCGTAGTACCGGTCATCCTGTGGGTCGGGCTGGCGTCGCTGACCCGATCCTCGGTACCGCTCGAAGCTACGCTTGCGATCACCGTGCCCGTATGTGCCGCCCTTCTCCTGGCCTGGTGGCGTTACCCATCCCCGTATGTGCGTCCGCTCGAGAGGCCGACGTTTTCCGGTGTCGTATCCCTCGTGGCCTGTGCCGCCGTGGCGGCGATCATTGTGTGGACCATGGGGCGTCCGCTGCCGAACGGTGCATCTGCGGGCGTTCTCTGGGGCACGCCGCAGGCGTACAACAACATCCGACCGTGGATCGACCCGGTTTCGATCCGGGATTAGACGCGGTCCGAGCAACGTTATACTGATGCGCGCAACGGCGCTGGGGCGTTGCCCTGATAAAACCAAGCGAAGGAAGTGAAAATCATGAACACAAAGGTCGAGCGGGCACTCAACGAGCAGATCCACGCCGAGTTCTTTTCTTTCTATCTCTACCTGTCGGTAGCGGCGTATTTCACATCACATCATCTCGATGGTTTTTCTCACTGGATGCAGATCCAGGCTCAGGAGGAACTCGGGCACGCGATGAAGCTTTTCGATTACCTCAACGAGCGCGGGGGCACGGTACAGCTCATGGCGCTCGACGCGCCGCAGAAAGAGTGGGACTCTCCGTCGACCGCGGTCGAGGCGGTCCTCAAACACGAGCAGTTCATCAGCCAGCGCATCAACGACATCGTCGACCTGGCCAACGCCGAGAACGACCATGCGACAACGGTCATGATGCACTGGTATGTGAATGAGCAGGTTGAAGAAGAGTCTACGGCGGACACCCTTTACCATCAGGTGAAAATGGTGGAGGAAAATCCGCACGGCCTGCTGATGATCGACCGAGAGCTCGCCGGCCGCCAAGCCGCGGTGGACGCGAGCGCGGAAGCTTGACTCGGGCTTGCCCGAGCCAAGCTTGGTATTAGGTATTAGCTGTTAGGTATTAGGTCATCGCAGCTTCCTGTCGATCCTCTACCCAGGTTCCGTAATTGATGTCTCGGTGCATCCTGCTTGCCCGGCATTCAGATAAGCGACAAGATGTGGCTGCGATGGTCCGAGCTAATACCTAAAACCTAATACCTTCCACCGCGTGCTTGACCATGGCGCGCGCGACGTCGATGCCGGTGGCTTCCTCGAGACGCAGGAAACCTGGAGTCGGGTTGACCTCGAGAATGACCGGTCCAGCCGGGCCCAATAGGAGGTCCACTCCGCATTGACCAAGACTGAGGGCCTCGGCAGCGGCCACCGCGAGGTCGGCCTCATCGGATCCCGGGTTCAAGGCCCGAACCGATCCTCCGCGCGCCGCGTTGGATCGCCAATCACCGTCTGCGGCGTCGAGACGCGCCGCTGCCACCACCTCTTTCCCCACCACCAGCAAGCGATAACTGGTCTCTCCACCGGGCATATAGCGCTGGACCACGATCTCATCTCCCAATCTCCACAACGAGTCGAGCACCGCTTCAAGGTGGTCACGCGTTGCACAGAGGATGACCCCAACACCCATCCGCGATCGCCGTTGTTTGACCACAACCGGCAAACCAAGGTGGTTCACCGCACTCGCCGACAACGTCTCAGGGTCCGCCCCTGCAACCATCGGCAGGATCGGCAGCCCGGCGGCGCCGAGACATCGGGCGGTGGCCCAGTGGTCGCGCCCAACCCGAATGGCGGGGGGGGGGTTGGGCGTGGCGGCGCCATGATCGAGGATGGCCTCGAGAATCGCCAACAGACTCTCGGGGCGCCAGTTACCCACTCGCGCCAATACAGCCTCCGGTGCCGGTTCGAGCACGCCGTCGCCTACCGGACTCAGGCGGGTGTTCTCCAGGACAGCGGAAAGAGTGGTGGCATCAACCACCGAGACCTCCACCCCAAGCTCAGATCCGGCTTCGGACAGACGAATATTCGTGCGCAGTCCGGGCCGAGCGGAAAGGACGAGCAGTCGCATTGAGACATGGTACCTCGGTATACTGGGGTGTGATTCAGGGAACATTTGACCGTCTCCATTTTGGAGATCTGCTGCAATGGCTTCAGATGGGTGGGGTCAGCGGCCGGTTGACGCTCCGGGATGCTCGTGGTGAACGGCGTCTTGATTTTTCCGGAGGCCGGGTCTGTTACGTGTCATCCACCCTGCCGGAAGAGCGCCTCGCCACCTGGCTCGCGACAGGGAGCCTCATCCCGGCCAACAAGCTCCGCAGAATCCTTGCGACGTCAATGTTACGGCGGGCGTACTTTACCGATCGGCTGATCGCCGACGGCGGCGTGCCCGAGGACGGTCTCAGGGAAAGCCTCACCGTCCTGGCCGAGACCATCACCAGCCGCATCCTCATCTCCCCGCAGATGGAGTTCACGTTCGAGCCCGATCACCCGGTGATCGACATCCTCGGTCTCAGCCTTGATGTCGAGCCCAGGCACCTGTTGATGGCGGCCGCCCGTCGCACTGACGAGGACGAGGGCGTCAAGGACGACGAAGGGTCCCAGGACCTGACAATCGCCGGAGAGGCCTTCGAGAGCCTGTTTTGGAATATCGCTCGCAACGGGATCAACGGAGATGACCCGGTGGACGGTGAACGAATGAGCGAGCTGCACGACCTGGTCCGGGACATCGTCAGCACCCTGGCTCAGTGGTTGGCTTCCAGTCCGGGCTTGATCCCCTCACCATCCGGCCAGATCGAAGACTTGGCCAAAGGCGTGCTCGGTGGAGAACACCTCTGCCTTTTCGGCTTTCCTCACGCTGCGTGGAACCAGATGGTCCTCGCCTGCACCGTCCACAGCGACGGCGACGGGGGACCTCTGACCCTCGGCGCGCTCGAGGAGATTGCCGGCGAGCTCGATCTGTGGGAAGAGATGTTGACCAGTGAGTTTCTCCGCAGACCGGACGCCGGACGGCTGGACGATTTTATCGGCCAGGGGGTCGCCACGTGGTCGCGCGCCGCCGCCGCGGCCGCTCCGCACCTGGGAGTCGATCCGGCCACCGCAATGCTCGCAGCCCACCTCGCAGCGGTTCCTACCGACCTGGTTCTGTGGGTGTTGACAACGCTGCCGGTGCCTCATCAAGGTCTTCAAAAATCGCTGCTGGTGGAGCTGTCGCGTCGCGTCGGATCGCGGCTGGCCCATCTGGCCGATTTTCCGATCGTCTTCCGTGAGATTCTGAATCCGCAAAAACCCACGCCGATCGGTGCATGTCTCCACCTTGGACGCGAATGCCTCCCGTCCATCTCGATGTGGCCCGTGACGATCCCCGGCGACGGTGAATGCATGCTCGAGATCGCCTCGGCATCGGCCCTCGCCCTGGCCGCCGACGCCGCCCGCGAGGTAGCGGAGGCGGTGGACAGCGAGTTCGTCGCCGCAGGCTGATCAATCTCCCGTTTGCGGAATGGCCATAATCACCTCAGTGCCGTCGGTTGCGCTGCTGGTGATGGTGATCGACCCCCCGTGGTTCTCCATCACCCTCTTGGCAATCGCGAGACCGAGGCCGATGCCGTGGCGTTTGCCCGCATCCGAGTCGTCGCCCTGAAAAAAGGCCTCACACACCTGGGGAAGATCTTCCTCGGAGATCCCGGTACCGGTGTCAGCCACACGGAGATGCAGCCAGGGCTCCTCACCGCGCAGAACCCGACGAACCTCGAGCTTGACGTCCCCTCCCGGACGGTTGAACTCGATGCCGTTCTTGATGACCGCGCGCAGGGCGGCTTCGGAGCTTTCCGGCTCGCAGCAGATCGACTCGAACCCACTGGGAATGAGGACGTGGACCGCGACCTGCCGTTCCTTGGCGAGATCCTGCAGCGGTGCGATGGCCTTGCGAAAGAAATCCTGAGCGTTTACGGATCGTGGTTTCAGGTCGCCCGCAGAGCTGCTCAGGACCGATGCCTGGAAGATGCTTTGAATGATCTCGAGGAGCTTTTCCGCTTCATCATGAACAACGGTTAGCAGACGCGACGTCATTTCGGCCGGCGCGTCCGTCTCGCGTTGGAGGATCTTTGCCGCTGTGAACAAGGATGTGACCGGTGTGCGGAGATCCAGAGAGAGGCGGTTGATAAGCTGGTTCTTGACCTCGTCGAGGGCCTCGAGGTCGCGATAGGCGTTATCGAGAAGGGAGTTCTTTTCAGCCAAATCGGCACTCAGGCGGCGTGATTCGGTAAGGGTGCTTCGTAGTTCCGCGGTGCGCTCTTCAACCTGTGTCTCGAGACCCTTGCTGAATTCCTGCATCCGCTTCCAAGCGATAGCGTTGGCGTAGCCCATGGCAGCAGTGGAGGCGAGTACCATCGCAAGCTGCATATCATCCTCGTCGAGGATGGCTCGCTCGTTGTCGCCGTATGCAGTGAGCAAGCCGACGACCTTGTCCTGAGTCACCAGGGGAATCGCTATCGCCGACGCAAATTTCGATTTTCTTATCACCGACAACAACGTGCTCTCCTCGTCGCCATCATTCCCCGGAGCCACGAGCTCCGGTTTCCTTGCATCGAGGAGGGTGGCAGCGGCGGACCGTCCCGTTTCGTCGGCCGAACTCAGGAGAGGGTCTTTCTTGAATCCGTGAACCACCGCTTCACGCAACAAACCCGAACCCGGAACGATCAGCACCGCCGCCCCTTGCACCTGTAGCAGACGGATGGCATTAATGATGAGGAGGCGCAGGACCTTTGCGGGATCGTGCGCGTTGCTCACCGCCGCTCCGAAGTCCGAGACTCTGTCCATCACCCGCACCTTGCGTTGGAGCTGACGGCTGAGATTTTCGAGGCGGGTATTGAGGTCGGTCATCGTGACATTGGCCCGAACGGCTTCCGCAACCAGCATTTCCTCGTTCATGACCTCGCTCGCGCCGACATCCTGCGCGGGTGACGTGATCTCGACATCGTCCGCTGGCGGTGGCTCCTCCCCCTCCTCCATGAATGGCTGGATCGCGGTGCGCATCTGCTGCTGGAGGCGCTCGACAGCCTGGGTGTTGGTACCGACACCGAGTTTGTCGGCTACCGCGGCCAATGTCCGCTCCGCAATAACGGCGAAAGCGTCGAGCACGCCGTCACCGGTGATCGCCACCGTTTCGAAGGCGGGTTGTTGCTCTTTGTTGAGAGCAGCATCCATCTCTTCGACGGTCTGGATGTCTTCGAGATCTCTCTTGTTGTATTGCAGGACGACCGGCACTGTCTCACGATCGAGACCGACGGCGGCCATGTTCCGCCAGAGGTTTTCGAGCGACTCGACATTCGCGTCTTTTTGGTGCAGCTGCGAGTCGGCTACGAACACGACGCCGTCCGCACCCGTAAGTACCGCGCGTCGGGTGGCATCGTACTGCACCTGCCCGGGTACGGTGTAGAGCTGCAGGGTGAGCCGAAAGCCGCGAATCCTCCCCAGATTCAACGATAGGAGATCAAAGAACAGAGTTCGATCCGAGGCCGTGTTGAGGGAGTACAGCTTGCTTCGCCGCTCAGGATCGGTGATGCGGTGAATCTGCTGGAGGCATGTGGTCTTTCCTCCGACTGCAGGTCCGTAGTACACGACCTTGATCTTGATTTGGCGGTACTGGTTGTCGAACTGAACCATGAGCCTCCCACAAAGCCCGCATCAGTCGTCGCACGACCGACGCCGCGGGCCTGGAAGACCCATTATGGACCGTACCGGTCTGCAGATCCAGCGGTTATCGGGTCATTCGGACGTCCACCGCGATGTCGACACCGGCCGGAGGCTGAGATGGTCTGCCGGTCATCCGTTTCAACCCTTTCGCAACTGTGGCGCCAACAGTCGAGGCCTCGGCGAAAAAGAAGCTCGCGTCACCCGTTTCCTGATTGATCACAGTTGCGTAGGGAAAAATGAGGGAATCCGCCGGACCCGACTCGAGGTAGAACACGAGGGTGCCGCCGGTCACCGCCGCCGGGAGACGGTGCTGGGTGTGACCGAAAGGAGGCACATCGAAGTCTTCGCTGGAGATAATGGCGCCGTCTGAATCCTGCACGTCGAGGCGAACTGTTGTCCAGTCGGGGGTCCAGGATCCGACGCCGACGTTGCAGCGAAATTGCTGGCCGTCGGCGAGAATTCCCGTCGCATAGGCGAGGGTCGACCAATCGGCGGCGCGCTCCACTCCCATTCCGGGCACGGTCAGCCCGTACTCTCCGCCGCCCCCGCCTTCTTCCAGGGTGTAGGTTCGAGATGTCACGAGCAAGTGACAGTCCTCGATAGGATCACACGCCAGGGCCGGGTCGGCGTACACCAACAACGCCGCACTGCCATCGAGGTCGAAGACCTCCGGGCCCAGAACATCCCACAGGTTGATCGTCTCCCACGGATAGAGGGTGAAGCTGATGGTCGGCACGTCCTGGTTGACCGTGTTGCTGGGCAGCGCTTGCACCACCACGGGAAGATCGTATTCGTGGGGGTTGTGGAACGAAAGATCAGTCTTCCAGAAGGTCCCGCGACTGCCGCGATTGTGGGCCGCCGCGGGAATCATCCAATCAGCAGACAGCTGTGCCGCGGCCGTCATGGGCAGGAGGAGGCCTACAATTCCAATCATCCACATCAAGGACTTAGCCCGCATATCTCACCAACTTTCTGCTGCGGCCGGCGATGCGCCATACCCAGCGGTGTTTTCTCGCTTCGGGGTGCTCGACGTACTGTCAAGTACGACTCCGCGCCCCTCAGGTCGAAAACCACACTGGGCACGGCACCTCACCGTCCTCGCCACGAAAGCTGGTGAGATATGTGGGCTAGAAGAGAACATGATCACCTCCGTCTAACCCGGGCGCAAGGATCGTGCCACTGTTTTCGTTGATGCAGGACTTCGGATACACACCCAATTCGCTCGGACTGTCCTCTGGAGGTGACGTGCGGGGGCTATACTGGACGTCAGGGGGATAGACTGTGAGAATCTTTGGGGTCTTTTTCATCGGCATGCTAATAGCGGTTGGGTTCTACCTCTATCTCGGCGCCCGCGATGCAACTTCGAGTCTCGACGCAGTGACTGAGGTTGCCTCGACCCTACTCGAGAGTGACGTTGATGCGAGCGCCCTCGATCGTCGGATGGCGGCCGAGATCATCTCCGCCATGGAGGTTCTCGAGGCCGAACCGGAGACGATCTCCGATCACTTGGAAGAGCTCAAGGTCTTCTCTGCCACCGCGGCGTCCTGGGCGGAGGCGGCGGCCACACCGAGCACCGAACTCCACCTGGCGGTGGCTATCCGCGGCGCAGCGGTGGAGCTTCGTGGGTATGCGCTGACTCCATCAGACGTTCGCCTCACGAGGGCTCGCCGTCTGCTGGCGGCGGCGCGGTCGACTCTGGAGGGTGTCGGCGGCGACGGCGGGGGGGATGGGCCGGGGCTCGCCGTCGGCGCGGTGCAAGACCGCATCAACAACCTCCAACAATCCCATCAGGAGCAGGTCCTGGAGGTCGACGAGGAGCTCAGGAACTAGCCAGCATTCCTCACCAGCTTCCAGCTACGGCCGGCGATGCACCACACCCAGCGGGGTTTTCTCGCTTCGGGGTGCTCGACGTACTGTCAGTACGACTCCGCGCCCCTCGGGTCGAAAACCCAGCTGGGCGCGGCACCTCGCCGCCCTCGCTATGAAACCCGGTGAGAAATGCAGGCTACCTCAGATCCTCCACGAGGGCAGGAGCGAGGTTGGTGGTGCGAACTGCCCCCGCACCGAGCTGCTGCAGATTCTCGGCCACCACCGCCAGCCACCGCTGCACCGCGGGCGTACGCTCCACCGCCGCCAGAGACCATAAACGCACAGAGGTGTCGCCGTGGCTCAGCGACACCAGAGCTATCGGATGAAGGGGCCGGGAGTGCTCGACGACGACACCCTCGATGAGGATCGCCCTGCCGTCGGCTCGCCGCCACAGGTCCGCCGTCTTGAGCACCGCCGCCCCCCATTTCACGGCGTCCTTCGGCATGCGTTCGAGCACGAGATCGAAATCCACTTCGCCTCGAAGCACGAGGTGCGGCATCAGTCGGCCCCTGCCACGGCACCGACAAAGGAGAAGACGATCCGTCGCCGCCGAGGTCGCAGATCGCACTCCACGACAACGATCTGTTGCCAGGTGCCGAGGATGATCTGCCCTCCAACCACCGGCACAGTCAACGACGGTCCGAGCAGTGCCGCTCTCAAGTGGGAAAATCCATTTCCATCCCCCCATCGCAGATCGTGTTGATAGGAACCGGCGGATGGGGCGATTCCCTCGAGTGCCGTACCGAGATCGCTAACCGCGCCGGGCTCGAACTCGATGGTCGTGACGGCGGCTGTTGATCCCGGCACAAAGACCGTCACCTGACCTTCGGCGGCGGCAATCGATCGCAGCCATGAGATCACTGGCTCGGTGACGTCGTAAACGTGTCCATGCCCCTCGCTCGCGAGCTCGATTTCATGATGCAGAGCCTGCATGGCGGCAGTATAGCTCGCATCGGTTCCCGGGCTCCACACTCCCCCACGACCAAGATGCAAGATACAAGATCGATCCCGCATCTTGAATCTTGCATCCTGCATCCTGCATCCTGCCCCCCGCCTCTGCTACCATTCCTGCCGTGCATATGGGGGGCGTGTTGACCGCCGCTGTTGAAGCGCTGTTTCCGGGTCTCTGTCCACACTGCGAGCAGCCACTGCCGGGAGGATGTCGGGGCCTGTGCGGCGCGTGTTGGGCATCATTGGTGCCTCGTGTCGGGAGCGCCTGTCCTCGATGCGGAGTTCCCGTAGATGATCCTACCGACGCCTGCTTGGGCTGTCTTCAATCGGCCCCGCCGCAATCAGCGACGTTGGTTTGGGGTGAGCACGACGGTGTGCTCCGAACCGCGATCCTTTCGCTCAAGCACCATCGGCGCGATGATCTCGCCCAACCATTGGGTTCCCGCCTCGCGGCGGCGGTTGCGCCGGCCAGTTGGGCGCCATCGATCGACGTCATCTGCAGCGTGCCGTCCCACCCCATTCGGCGTTTTCGCCGCCCCTGGGCGGCAGCGGACCTGTTGGCATCCTCGGTGGGTCGCCGTCTCGACAAGCCGGTGGTGAAGCTACTGCGCCGTCATGGGCTTCACCGGCAGGCCGGCACTTCGCGCGCACGTCGTCTCGAGCTTCCACGTCGAAGCTTCTCAGCTTTTCGCCGCGCACGCGGCCTCACGGTCCTTCTGATAGACGACGTCACCACCACCGGGTCGACTGCCAGACGGGCCAGCGAAGCGCTCCTGCGCGCCGGTGCTGAGGCCGTGTACTGCGCCGTCCTCGCACACGCCCCCGATTCGAGGAGATTTTCATGAGCTTGTTCGACGCCCTGGTCAAATACGGAATGCCGTGGGTTCCAAAACCGATCGTCAGCCGCGTTGCGCGCCGCTATGTGGCCGGTGAGAGCATCGACGATGCGGTCCGTACCCTTCGCGAAATGAACGCAGAGGGCGCCATGGGCACTGTTGACGTTCTCGGCGAGGAGGTTCGGGACCGCTCCAAGACCGAGAGGGCGGTGTCCCAATACCTGGATCTTCTCAGCCGTATCGAGGCCGAGGGACTCGACTCCAACATTTCGATCAAACCGACGATGCTCGGGCTCAAGATCGACGAGGACCTATGCTCCGACAACGTGGCCGTTGTCGTCAGCCGTGCCGCGGAGTTCGGGAACTTTGTCCGTATCGACATGGAGGATCACACCTGTACCGACGCCACCCTCCGCCTGTTTCGACGGATCCATGATGCCTACCCGAGATCAGTGGGCATCGTGCTGCAGTCATATCTCCACCGCACCACGGCCGATGTCGCCGACCTGCTTCCTCTGAGTCCGAATATCAGGATGTGCAAGGGGATCTATCGCGAACCCCGGGCCATCGCGTGGGAGGATTTCGAGACCATCCGCGCCAACTTCATCTACAACATAGAAAAGCTCCTCGCCGAAGGCGCGTATGTCGGAATCGCGACCCATGATCCGTACCTGGTGTGGGCCGGTATGACCGCGGTCGACCGATTGCAGATCGATCGTGATCGTTATGAGTTTCAGATGTTGCTCGGGGTCGATCCGGAGCTCCGGAGCATCATCCTCTCGGCCGGGCATCGCCTTCGAGTGTACGTGCCGTACGGGCGCGACTGGTACCCGTACTCGATGCGCCGGTTGCGTGAAAACCCAACGATCGCCCACCATGTGGTGCGTGCGATGCTGATCCGCTGAGAGAGTCTTTGCTAGTTCTCGTCCAGAAACGGCGCTTTGGGGCAATTTCGTCGTCAGACTACGGATTCCCTTGTGCGACGGAGGTGGAAAATGCGTTCATTTCGGAAAATCCACGTGGTGTTTGTCATTTCCGTGCTCGCCGCCGTCGGATCGGCGTTTGCCGTCCGCCAGGGCAGAATTCAGGGAACGGTGACCGACACCCAGGGCAACCCCATTCCGAATGCCGTCATCACCATCACCGGCGACCCGGCGCGGGAACCCACCCTCATCAATTCAAACAAGGTCGTCACGGTCGACAAAGAAGGAACGTTCACGGCCCTCATCCTCGATGCGACCCAACATTATGTTTTCCACGTCACAGCCGAGGGCTATCAGCCACAGGAGCGGCCCTTCAAGGTCGGCGGCGGCACGACGCCCCTCGACCGCCAGTTCAGAGGGGAGCCTCTCGCCAACATCACGCCCGGCAACGAGTTCAATTTCCAGCTCTTGAGTATTGCCGAGGCATCGGCCGCAGACCACATCGAGGAAGCAAAGAATCTCTATGAAGCCGGAGACACCGAGGGCGCACGGGCGAAGTTCGAAGAGGCGGTTGCGGCCGAACCCGATCTCTTGCCGGCGCTCTCAGGTCTTGCCGAGCTCAACTATTTCGAAGGAGATATGGAAGGCGCCCTGGCGGTGGCGCGGATGTGTCTCGAACAGGACGACGAGTACATTCAATGCCTTGCCATCGCGGCCAACGCGAGCCAGGCTCTCGGCGACACAGAGGCGCATGCGGCCTACAGGGCTCAATTTGAGGATCTCAACCCCGACGTCCATTGAGACCAGTCACGAAAAAGAGTATGCTGCAGCTGCGCGCTCCTGCGCGATGGAGGCGAGAGATGCGTATGTTTGCAAGCAAACACATGGTATTCACGATAGCCATACTGGCAACGACCGGCTTGGTATTCGCCATCGCCCAGGCGCGGGTCCAGGGTACGGTGACCGACAGCCAGGGCAACCCCATTCCAAATGCCGTCATCACCATCACCGGCGACCCGGCGCAGGAATTCATCAACTTCAACAAGGTCGTCGTGGTCGACAAAAAAGGAACGTTCAGGGCCCTCATCCTCGATGCGACCCAACACTATGTCTTCCACGTCAAAGCCGAGGGCTATCAGCCCCAGGAACGCCCCTTCAAGGTCGGCGCGGGCACCATGGACACTGAGTTCGATTTCCAGCTCTTGAGTATCGCCGAGGCGTCCGCCGCAGGCCAAATCGAGCTCGTCAAACAACCCGGCTACAAGGAGCTCGAGGAGGCAAGGGGGCTCTATCAGGCCGGAGACACCGAGGGCGCACTGGCGAAATTCAAAGAGGCGGTTGCGGCCAAACCCGATCTACTGCCGGCGCTCTCAGGTCTTGCCGAGCTCAACTATGACACTGGAGATATGGAAGGCGCTTTGGCGGCGGCGCGGATGTGTCTCGAACAGGACAACGAGTCCGTTCAATGCCTCGCCATCGCGGCCAATGCGAGCCAGGCTCTCGGCGATAAAGAGGCGCACGCGGCCTATATGGCTCAATATGAGACTCTCAATCCCGAGGATCCTACGATCCTCTTCAAT
>Ga0164313_10002581_pt1 | contig 16209 bp, 15 predicted proteins | sample GuaBasSedimGuay4_FD_113735 | JGI IMG/M metagenome (GOLD analysis project Ga0164313, IMG submission 113735) | Subseafloor sediment microbial communities from Guaymas Basin, Gulf of California, Mexico - Guay4, Core 4569-4, 0-3 cm | ecosystem: Environmental > Aquatic > Marine > Hydrothermal vents... | reverse complement strand
CGGATTACATTATCGATTACATCGCGATTTTCCAATTTAAAATCAGACTTCGATTTTTGTAACTCTTTGGCGATATTGGTAATCATCCCTACCTTTTTGGCCGTGTACATAATGTTGGTGGCCAGTTCTTTATTTTTAAATTCTAATTCCTTTTGATTCAGATCAAGCTTTTGGTTGAGGTTTACCTGCTCTAATTCGAGGTTTTCCCGTTTTAATCTCGCTTGTCGAGTTTTGTTTCTTTGATTTAAAAAAAGTAGAAAACCCAGAACCGCAATAGAAATTACAAGAACAATTGTAATAATATATATGTATTCTTGCCGTTCTGTTCTGCATCTTTTAATGATTGTACCAACTCCCTTTCGCTTATTTTTTTAGCAAACCCATATTCCAATTGCAACTGGGTAATTTTTTCAATTGCATTTTCATTCATCACGCTGTCGCTGTAGATTTTATGGAGTTTTAAGTATTTATAGGCGGAATCAATCCTAAGCATCTTTTCATTGATCTGACTTAATAGCATGTAGCTATCGCTTATTGTTTTTACATACCTGTTTGCATTTGCAATTTCAAGTGATTGATGTGCTAACTTATTTGCTTTCCCATATTCTTTCAAATGATAATTAACCTGCGAAAGGTTTAAATATATTGTTGAAAGGATAATCGATTTAGGAGCAATTGATTGAATGTCCTTTCGGCTAATAATCGTGAATGCTTCATTAAAATAGGATAAAGCCTTTTCATATTCTTCTTTATCCCGATAGATTAATCCGATTATCCGATTGGCTTCTGCAATATTTTCCAGGTCATTTAAATCACGGAAAATTTCTAGTGCATTATTCAGATTATTAAGGGCTTTATTATATTCTTGAAGCCGCCTATGTACTATTGCCAGGCTTACAAGTGCTTGCGCTGAATATAATTCTTCTTCAATTTTTTGAAAGCCCTTATATGCAGCCTCAATATTTTCAAGTGCTTTATCCAGGTTATCCATTTCAAGATAAATAGACCCGATGTTATTATGCAAATGAGCAAGTGTTTGATCATATCCATTTTCCTCGCACACTTTCATGCTTTTTTGGTAAGCATTTAATGCTTCAGGGTAATTATTGGTAACGAAATAAATATTTCCCAGAACCAGGAGCACCTTGGAATAAGTCGACGGATTATCTGTTTTTTCAAAAGCATCCACAGCTTGGGAATAATAATATCTTGCCTTTTCGAGGCTGTCAAGCCGGATATAATTATCGCCGATCATTGCTGAATTTGCAGCAATTCCCAGGCTATATTTTAATTTTTCTGATAGTTCTAAACCTTTTTGAGAATAAAGCAGAGAGGAATCGGAATCAATTTCCAGGTAATAACTAGAAATATCCCGCAATATATCCGCCTTTTTCAACTCGTTATTAGTAGTAAGAAAAATATTTTGCAAACTATCAATCTGTGCTTTGGCAACAAGCGGAGAAACAAAATAAAGAAAGCTAAAGCTATATTTTTCACGGTATTTAAATAAGTGAAACAGGGTTTAAACCCTGTTCATTTTTTAAAGTTGAAAGTTACTAAAAATTGGGATTGAATTATTTTTCAATTAATTCAACTTTAATCAATACCGGGAAATGGTCGGATGGAAACTTACCTTCTTGCGAATCGGTGAGTACACCATATTTTAATACGCGTATTTGATCATTTACAAATATGTAATCGATGCGTTGGGTTGCAGGTTTTAAAATCTCAAAATTATTAAAAGTGCCTTCCGGACCATAAGTGGGCTGCTGTCTGCTCGCTAAGCGGGCATCACTCAAACGAGCATTCATAAACGGGGTATAACCTTCGCTATAATCAATAGTATTAAAATCACCCATTAAAATCACCGGTAAATCTCGCTCCATGTTTAATGAATCTATTGTTTGTGTGATTAAATCAGCACTATAAATCCGGGCTTCTTCGCCAACGTGGTCGAAATGCGTATTAAAAACCCAAAAATCGAGGTCGTAAGAGCGGTGGTGCAAAAGTGCAAAAGTGCAAATCCTGTTCAGTGCTGCATCCCAGCCTCTGGATATGGTATCAGGTGTTTCGGATAACCAAAAAGTACCACTTTCGACCATATTAAACTTGTTTGCATCATAAAAAATGGGGTTATATTCCCCTAAGATTTGGCCATCGTCGCGGGCCACTCCAACGAATCGGTAAAAAGAATTCACACTATCTAAAAAGCTAAGTTGATTATTCAGCACTTCCTGCATCCCGATAATATCCGGATGGTAAAATCTTATTTGTTCGCCAACAAATACCCTTCTGTTTTGCCAACTGTTTGTGCTGTCACCGGAATTGTCGTAACGAATATTATAAGTCATTACAGTTATAGACTGTGCCGAAATAATGGAGCTTATTCCTAATAAAACGAAGGAAAAAAGTATCTGTTTAAGGATATTGTTTTTCATAGCCGTAAATATAAATGAACAGAAGGAATTTTTTCATGATTGCAATTAAATACTTTAACCATATTTAATGTACAATCAATTGACAATAGAAAAAAAAGATTTGCGTAAACAACGTAGAGAAACCTAGGTGTTTATACTGAGAGAATTCATCTTTTTAATTAATAATTTTAAAATCGACAACTTTTAATAATCGCTTAGTCTTTATCATTAGTTAAAGATTTATTAATTAAACGAAACAAACAAAACCAAAAACACATGAAAAATTTAGTAAAAATTACAGCTGGAGTGCTTTTTTGCACGCTCCTTTTATCAACCGGTTTATTTTCTCAAGATGAAGAAAAGGAAGAATTTAAATCCTCTGTATTGTCTGTAACCACAGTACATTGGAATTCTGATAAGACCAACGGCTCGCAGGAAGAGTGGGATGCAATTGAAAAGGAATATCATGAAAAGGTGACCATGAAGAATGAGTTGATTCTGCATGCAAATTTTTTAACACATTATTTTACAGCTGATAATTCAGAAGCGAAAGTTATAACCCTTTATGCCAGTTTGGTAGACATGGACAAAGCTAGAGATAGAACTTCGGAGCTAATAAAAGAAGGTTGGCCGGATGAGGACGCACGTGATGCTTTTTTTAAGAAAAGAAACTCTTATTATTCAAGTATGCATTCTGATGAGCTTTATAACACCTTACCGGGCGGGGTTTTTATGGAAGAACAGCCTGAAGATCCTATGATTTATTATGTCAGGGTATCTCATATTGATTTTCCGGATGATGGTTCAAATGATGAAATTAAAGCATTGAATAAGGAGTTTTTGGAAAACGTGACTTATAAGAATGACTACATCAAAGGTTATTACCCCAGTCGTCATTATTATGGTAGCGACAGTCGCCAGATGGTCGAAGTATTTGTAGTAAATTCATTGAGCGACATTGAAGCCTCGTTCGATAAAAACACGGAACTGATCAATGCGCATTGGCCGGATGAAGATGCCAGAAAAGAATTTTTTGAGAAATATGATCGCTATTGGACGGGATGGCATGGTGATTATGTTTATCAGAATGTGCCTGGATTAGCCAAATAAGAAAAACTGATTAAGCGAATTAAAACCCTTCAGCAATGAGGGGTTTTTTTTGTCCATTATTTTGGGTGATTCAAAAATTCAACTGTCCTTTTTTCATTCCACAGTTCACCTTTCATTTTAAAACTGTTTACAAAGCCAACATGGCCACCATGTTTTGGTGTTTCGAGGAAAAAATATTTGTTATCTATCGCTTCTTTAATTGGAATGGAAAGTGACCCTAAAAAAGGATCATTAAGTGCATTTATCAATAGTGTTGGAATTCTGATGCCGGGCAAAAAAGGTTTGCTCGAACATTTTTCCCAATAGTCTTCGGCACTCGAAAAACCATGAGCCGGAGCGGTATATAAATTATCGAAATCATAAAAATTATTCATCTTATCAATATCATTCTTGTTAACACTATTATTTGGAAACCGTTCGGCTTTTCCCGCCATTTTGGGTTTTAACATTCTTAAAAAACGGTTCATGTAAATGGCATTGGATTTTTTGGATAGCTGATGTGCCGAATCCTTTAAATCAACAGGTACTGAAATCGCAACTGCACGGTAAATTTTTGAATGAAGGCCCTCTCTTTTTTCCCCGATATATTTTAAGGTAATGTTACCGCCCAGGCTAAACCCCACAAGCATTATCTTTTCATAATCGTAGTTTTTTATAAGGTGATTAATTACCAGGGCCAGGTCATCTGTTTTTCCGCTATGATACGACAGGTATAAATTATTGGGTTCGCCACTACAACCGCGTAAATTCAATGCAACAGCATCCCAGCCAGCATTATTAACAACTTTTACCATGCCTCTCATGTAAGTCCGCTCTGAATTGCCTTCGAGGCCATGAGTTATAACAACGATGGTTTTACTTCCAACAGTTGAAAAATCGATATCCAAAAAATCGTTGTCAGGGGTAGTGATTCGCTTCCGCTTGTACTTTACGCCTTCTGTTTTTCGAAACATCGAAGGTGCAATAGTGCTGATATGCTTCTGGCGGAATAGGAAATTGGGGTTGAAACCGGATGTTGGGATAAGGGGCATTAATTATGGATTGGTTATTTAATATCGAAATTAAATATTTAATCGGGATTGCGTTTAGGTTCCGATGCATTTCCGCCCCGGTGGATAAATGCAAATGCTGAGGTTGAAGTCTACCGTGGAGGGCGGATTTTGTGAGTTCGAGTGTTTCTATTTTTCATCGGGCTAGCCTGTGCTCAGCCTGTCGAAGCATATCGAGAACAGCTCATCTAACCAAAATCATTTATTCTCGATACTATTTTCCGGAATTTATCCGGCTTTAGCGGAGTTCCTTCCGGAAAATCACTCGAATTGACAATGATTTCTAGAATCCGATTCGCTGCAGCAGATAACTATTGGATTGCAATACTGAGGACAAACCACACCGCTGCATTCGATAACTACCGTGTTGGTTAATGTCTAAGAAAACGTGTATAACGAGACCCTGAAACAACCCGATGGCTATCGGGTTCAGGGTGAGGTTTCAGACTAATTTTTTGATAAGCGCCCGGGATGCAACCTCAAATATCACTATCCCCAAAATCGCACACAAAGCGCCCAAAATAACATCGATAATATAATGATGCCCGGAGTAAACCGCCGAGAACCAAATACCCAACATAAAAAACACAAACAATGCATTTAGCCAGGGCCGTTTTAGTTTGCTCCCATAGTAAAACAAAATAACAGGATAAGCTGAATGTAAAGAAGGAATGGCTGCAAAAACATTGGCATTTTTCTCGTACAAACTTGCAAATATGGGAATGCCAACCAGGGCGTCGAAACGGTAGAATTCTGCAGAATTGCCCATGGTCCCGGGAATAAGTTCAAAACCATGTAAAGCAACATACCAAGGCGCTGCAGCGGGATATATGTAATAAAAAACAAACCCTATAATGTTTACAAAAACGAATACAAAAGAGAAATCCCGGAACAATTGCTTGTACCCTTTAAAGTAAAAATAAAAGGCAAAAAACAAGGGTAGGGGAACCCAGTTGAGGTAAAAGATGCCGGAGAGCAGATCGAGAAATTTGGAATGAAAAATGGCGAAGTATTCGTTTGGTGTTAAAATATTGCCCCCAAATGAAACCCCGAATAGTGACTTTTCAATATCGTAAGGCTGCTGAATATGTACCGGATTGAATAAATAATTTGGGTAAACCCGCATCGAATCGTAGATAATCCAGTAAAGGATAAAGATGGAGAAATCGGCGTAAATTTTACGGGAAACCGGGGCTGCAAACCAGGCAATTAACGAAGCCAATAAAATAAACAGGTGGTCGTTTCTGAAACCGACAAAAAACACAGTCCAAAATAGGAAAATCACACTAAAAATTAATGCGATAAACACCGGTTTTTTACCAAAGCGCTGCCAGTCTTTTTTGACTTCTATTTTACTCATCCATAATCATTTTTTCGTAAACAGGTTTTTTCGTTTCCACATCAAAACCAAACAATTCAATATACAATACAGTTGGCCACATGCCCGAATTATCAGCCTGAATCCAAAGGTGCTCTATTTCGGCAGGCAAATTATTTATTGTTGTATAAAGAACAGCTTTGTTTGGCGCTATTTGTTTTAGGGTGAAATTTCTACTTTCATCGGCCACTAACTCAACATCAAAATCACCGGGTTTGCCATCAATGCTTTCCCATTCTATGCCGTAGGCTTTCTTATCCAACCATTTCAATTCTTTTCGTGTGCTGTCTTCCTGGTATCTCATCCAATATGCATCAATAGGTTTTTCGGGGTTCAAATCACCATTTTTGGTAAACAGGGCATCGTACATAATGGTATTTTCGTTGTGGTTTCGTTGAATATAAAACAGAAGTTTTTCGGTTTTTGGTGGAACGGGGTAGTTTTGTTGAGCCATTCCGTCAATTGAGATAAACAAAAAAAATAGCGTTATTAGTTTCATAACATTTTATTTTCTTTAAACCACAAAATCGACTGCTCAACTCCTTTTGTTAAATCGTATTCAGCTTTGAAATTCAATTCCTTTTGTGCCGGGGTTGAATCGCATAGCCAATTAAATGCGGTAAACTCTTTGTATTTTTCGGTGTTTAAAATCGAAGGTTTACCTAACATTCTTGCGATATGCTCCGACAAATAAGCGATTGGTTTTATCACCATTTTCGGGAAAACAATCCGAATGGTTTTTTTCGACAGCACTTTTTTTACTACTAAAGCGAATTCTGTTCCGGTATAACAAGTACCATCGGTGGCGAAATAAGATTTGTTTACTAAATCAGAATCAATCGCTTTAAAAATCAATTGAATCAAATCTTTTATATAAATAAAGGTTAACAACTGGTTCGGACTTCCGATATACGGTTCTATCGAACTGTTTATTGTTTTATAAAAGCTGATAAATTCCGTATCCCTGGGGCCAATAACCCCGGTTGGGCGGATAATAATAAAAGGAAAATCGCTCAGAGAGCGGATATATTGTTCCGAGGCCAATTTCGATTTACCATAAAGGGTAAGTGGTCTTGGAGTGTCAGATTCTTTGATGGGAACGCCTGAAACCGGGTCACCCGGGCCATAAGCAGCCAGGCTGCTCATATAAATAAACTTTTTTGGGGTGCAACCGCTTTCCATCAGGGCTTCAACCAGGTTTTGGGTGTATTCGAAGTTGACTTTTAAATAATCTTTTTTCTTAACCACTTTGGTTGCACCGGCATTGTGGATAAAATAATCGAAGATAATTCCCTGCTTCTTTAATTCTTTGAATTGATTGACCATTTCCGTTTTATCGGAAAGGTTAAAATTGAGGAAATTTATCCGGCTGTCTTGCAAGTATTTTTTGGAGCTAGTTGTTCGTAAAATAGCATACGTGTCGAACCCTTTTTGGAGTGCTTCTTCAACAAGAAAACTCCCGATAAATCCGCTAGCTCCTGTTATTGCTATTTTTTTCAATTAGAAAGAGGTTTAAATCTGTTTGGTGTAGCTTCTACGTTTTAAATGCTGGCGACATTTAAATTCCTTGAACATTGAAAAGGCACTGGTATTGCTTTCAAGGGCATGGCTCGAAATAGCTGTGGTCATCCCTGCATCAATGCTTGCCTGCATCATTTCATTAAAAAATATTGCCGGAATCCCTTTATTAATATACTTCGCACTTACCGCTTGCAAGAGCAGGTCTACTGTATCATTGTTTTTAATAGCATTTAAAATATAGATAAAACCAAAAGGGAATAATTTTCCTTTTGCCTTAATTAGTGCTTTCGATAAAGATGCAACAGACAGCCCGAAACCTATCAACTCATCATTTTCGTCGATCACAAAACACACAAAACGCGGATCGATAATCGAAAAATACATTTTTGTATAATACTTAATTTGCTTTTCGGTTAAGGGAACAAATCCATATAAGCTTTTAAATGATTCGTTGATTAATTGAAACATTTTTCCGGCATACGGCATTATCTCTTTTCTTGTTTTAACTTTTAAGGGCCGGACATTGTATTTTTTTTGAACAATTTCGGCAACCCGTTTAATCTTATCAGGAACGACTTTCGGGATATTAATTTCGAACTGCACCCAATCCACATCTTTTTTATAGCCGTGTTTTTCTAGGTGAACAGGATAGTAGGGATAATTATAAATAACCGCTTGCGTGCCCAATTCATCAAATCCTTCTACCAACATTCCTTCCAGGTCAAAATCGGTAAAACCAAGGGGCCCTTGTGTGTTTGTCATCCCTTTCGATTTCCCCCATTCTTCAACCGTTTCAATAAGCTTATTGGAAACATTTAAATCGTCAATAAAATCAATCCACCCGAAACGGACTACTTTTTCGTTCCAGACTTTATTCGCTTCTGTATTGATTATTGCTGCTATTCGACCAACAATTTTATTTTCATTATAAGCCAACCAGAAACTTGCTTCACAATAATCAAAAGCCGGGTTTTTTTTTGGAGAAAGCGTTGACCGTTCGATTGAGTGCAATTGCGGAACCCTGTATTTATCTCCTTTATACAGCTTATCAGGAAAAGCAATAAACCGGTTTAAATCGGATTTTGTTTTTACTTCTTTAATGATAAGCTGGTTCATTTTTAGTCTTGGTTTACCGGTTGTTTTTCAAAATAAACCTTACAGGCTATTAGTGCATCTATGGCTGAATCTATTTGTTTTTTTGTGTGTGTAGCCATTAGCGAAAAACGAAGCAACGACGACCCTTCTTTAACCGCCGGTGGAATAACACAGTTTATAAATACACCGTTTTCGAGCAGCATTTTAAAATAAAGGAATGTATCCATATCACTGCCGATTTTAATCGGTATAACCGGCGATTGCGTATTTCCAATATCAAACCCATTTTCCCTTAATTTTTGTTGGGCATAAAGTGTATTCTCCCAAAGATGATCTATTCTTTCGGGTTCTTCTTTCATAATTTTAAGTGCAGCGATAACCGTAGCAGCAGAGGCCGGTGGAATACTTGCACTAAATAATAAGGAACGTGCATTGTGTTTAATATAGTTTATAGTTTCAAAATCGCCGGCAATAAACCCACCCAACGAAGCAAACGATTTACTGAAAGTACCCATAATCAGGTCAACTTTATCGTTTAAACCAAAATGCATACTTGTCCCCCTACCACCAGGGCCCATTACACCTAGCCCATGTGCATCATCAACCATTAAAGAAGCGCCATATTTATCAGCCAAAACAACAATCTTGTCAAGCGGAGCCAGGTCACCTTCCATACTAAAAACACCATCAACTACTATCAGTTTAACTTGACCCGGTTTGGTTTTTTGCAGCACTTTTTCGAGCGATTCCATATCGTTGTGCTTGTATTTCAGCACTTTTGCAAAAGTAAGCCTGCTTCCTTCAATAATTGAAGCGTGGTCATCATCATCTATAATCAGGTAATCATTTCGCCCCAGGATACACGAAATAACACCCAAATTTACTTGAAACCCTGTACTAAAAGTCAGTGCGGCTTCCTTGTCAACAAACTCGGCCAGCATGGCATCTAGCTTTTCGTGAATGGCAAAATTTCCATTCAGTAAACGCGAACCCGATGCACCGGTACCACATGCATCAATTGCATCTTTTGCTGCCTTCTTTATTTTAGGATGGTTGGTAAGGCCTAAATAACTATTGGAGCCAAACATTAAATGATTTTTACCGTCGATAATTATTTCGCTGTCCTGCGGTGATTCGATTACTTTGTAATACGGATAAAATCCAGCTTTCTTAGCCTCCTGGGGCCTTGTGTATTGCGCTAATTTTTTCTGTAATTCTTTCATATTTAGTCTGTTGTTGTTAAAAGTCAAATTTAAACCGAGCCCTAATCCCATATTCTTGCACATGAGGGTTATTTAAATACGATAATCGTTTTACCAGGTCAACCCTGAAAAACTTTAATATGTTTCCAATTCCTATACTTGCCTCCATATAAGGCTTGCTTTCGAGGCTAAAGGTCGTCGTATTGCCTTCAATATCCGTTGGAAAAAGCATAGCTCTCGGATTAATGCTTGGATCATTAACGCCACGTAAATCTCCATAAACTCCTTTAAATGTAGCAATTAATCTTAATTTTAAATGCTTTACCAGCGGAATTTTATTCATGATATACCCGTTAAAAAAGTATTGAGCATTTAAACTGATGTGCCGATCGGTTACAAATTCCAGAAAGTTCATCAGGTTGTATGAATAGAGCTGATATGAATAAGTCTGATTTGCCCGCATAACATTTAATAGTGGAAATGGTACATCTCCCCAAAGTTTATTAAATTCCATTTCGGTATCGAGATAGCCAAAAACAGAAAAGTAAAAACGTTTGAAAAAGTTCAGGATAAGTCTATCGTAGACATAATCACTTCCAAAAAGCCCTTCGAACGAATGGGCATAACTCAACTTAACAATAGGATATTCATTGATAACAGGAACCTTATATTCCATTCCCTGATAATACTTTTCGTTGGGGGCGAAGCGTACAAAAACAGAAGGTTCACTTGTGGTGATGTTATCGATGGAATGTGTTCTGAAATCGAAGTCCAACGTACCTCCGGGTTGCTTGTTAAGGTATTTGAATTTAGCGCCGAATGAAAATCCATCGCCGGGGTCGTTGAAATATTCGATTTGCGCATTTTGATAGTAATAAATTTTATCTGCAATACCGCGTTTAAACGAAAGCAGGAAATTATCTTCGTTAATAAACTGCAGTTCCATTCCCGGGAAAACGGTCTCGTCTTGATACAGTACTTTTAAATGGTGTTTAGGGTTAATATCCCAGGGTTTATTGTTTAAAGAATAAGTGGCTCCCAGGGCATATTTCCATCTTTGATCTCCAAAACCATAAAGCCCATATCCTTCAACCATTACTTTATCGCTAAATTTTCTACTTGTTCGCCCTCCCACGCGTAACCTGAAACCCTCTACCTGGTTAAAGCTGTAAAACGTATTCACTGGCCCAAGATCGAAGTATCCGAAATTCCAGTATCCTGCGATTAACAAAACAGCGACATCCATGGTCCTTTTAAAAGCCGGAACGGTTTGAAGCGTATCGATCATTACATACACCCCTTCTTCTTTAACACTTAGTTTCGAAGGTCTGCATTTCACCCAAAAATCTTCGCTTCTGTCCTGATAACCATCAACATATGTAACATTGTTTATAGGGGCGTAAATACTGTCATTTTCCGCTTTATTAAAAACATAATTGCTGTATGTAACATTTTTTCGCCCAAACATTCCCAATCCCTTTTCGCTAATATTGTAGTCGATAATAATTTCATCTTTATAAAGTGTCCAGGCTTCATCGTTGGTGTAAACAAATTCCTGGTCTATCATTAGGTCTTTCACAAAATTCAGATTTATCTGATCGGTAACTTGCATGTTTACTTTAACTACAGCATATCGGTCGTCGTTGGTTACGTATAAATTCCCCACAAATGCAAACGAAGCTTTATTTCTGGGCTGGAACCCGATTTGAATGGCTTCGTAACCATTTATTTCGAGGGTATCAACAATAAAATATTTGTATGTAATTGGTCCCATATCAGAAATGGGGCTCACAAATTGGTTGGTAAGCAATGGAATGCTGTTTTTGTACAAATCTATTTCCTGGTAAACATTCTGAAGTAAAAAGTTAATTCCCTGGTCGTCGAAATAATCATTAAAACTGACTTGCTTAGTACCCAAAATATATTCTTTACGGCTGCCGGGCTTTTTTCTGAAATATAATTTAGAAAGGTCTTCGTTCAGGTAAATGGGCAAGTAGGGTTTGTCGTTGAGTTTCGAAATCTGTTCATAATCAAATATGAACTGGAGTTTATTAAAGATTTTCCTCGCTTTAAACTCGTCGGTAATATTGTTGAGGTCGAGTTCAATTTTTTGGTATTTATCAAATGTGTAATAATCGAGATTTTCGAGCCGGTTATTCTTTTTGTTAGAAATAACTTTTCTAATCAATTCGACCGAAATATTATTCTTGTTTCGATACTTTGTTTTTTTTGCAACAACTTCAAAAGTTTCTAAATCGGTTGAAGTGGTGCTAAGTTGAAAGTTTATCCTGATGTTTTTCCCTTTTTTTACATGTTTGGTTTGCGATTTATACCCTATAAACGAAACTTTAAGACTATCGGAAGCCCATTGGGTAGTTATTTCGTACCTACCATCGTAATCGGTAATTGTTCCAATGTTTTTGCCTACAAATACAAGATTAACAAAGGGCAGTGTTTCACCTGTTGCTGCATCGGTTATGATACCCGATACCCTGGTTTTTACCTGCGCAAAGGTTGCCAAACCAAACAGTATAAAACCCAAAAGAATAATATGTTGTTTTTTAATTTTCAATAAATCAAATTTACTTAAATACAAAATAACGCTGCAACATAAAATTAAACCCAATGCCCACAATAATAGCAACAATTACTTTTGAAACAATGTATTGCATGTGCATACTTTCTACTAAAAAAACTACCCCTCCAACATTTAATAAGAAACTGCCAACCATTACAAAGAAGTATTTTCTAATCTGCTTAACTAGTTTTGCATCTTTCGAAATAAATGCCCAATTGCGTCCGAGCAAAAAGCCGACTAAGCCGCCCATTAAAGTGCCGATGATAACGGCAAACAAATACCACATATCCAACAACTCTTTCAGACCTATCATTACGCTAAAATCAACAGTAGTTGCCAACATAGCAGTGATTTGTGCTCGAAAAAACGAGACAATAACACGGGGCTTTTTAGTTAATTTTATGTTGGTTATGGCATCCATTAATCAATAATAAAATAGATGAATACTTGTAGGCAAAGGTTGGCATATACTCCAGCAACCACATCATCGAGCATAATGCTCCAACTCGATTTCAGATGATCTATTTTCCTGATAAAAAGCGGTTTTACAATATCGAAAAACCGGAACAGTACAAATGCAATTAAATAGTTTAACCACGAAAGTGGAATAAAAAGCATGGCTATCCATACACCTACAACTTCGTCGATTACAATTTTTTGCGAATCGTGCTCCCAGGTTTTGCCTAAGTTTTTAATCGACTTTACCGAAACCAACAAAACAACAGTGGTCAGCGCAGTCAATATCAGTTGAATGGTATAAAAACTAAGCCCGGTTTTAATTAAAGCCAGGTTGAGCAGATAAAACAAAATGCAACCGGCAAGCGCCCCGGCAGTTCCGGGGGCTACAGGGGTGTAACCCACCCCAAAAAAAGTAACTATTTGTTTATCTATTGTCATTTATTCTTCGTAGTAATCAAGCCCTAAATGCGTGATTAAATTTTCATCCATCAAATGGCGCAGCGTGTTTTCGAGTTTAACTTTTTGTAAAAATATATCGTGGATAGGAGGTAAACCTTCCTTGGTTTGCGGTGCTTTAAAAAAGAAGGACAACCATTCCTGGATTCCATACATTTCGGACCGTTGGGCAAGGTCTAACAACAACGTAATATCGAGTAGGAGTGGGGCTGCAAGAATAGAATCCTTGCAAAGGAAATCGATTTTAATTTGCATTTTGTAGCCTAGCCATCCGAAAATATCTATGTTGTCCCAGCCTTCTTTGTTATCCCCACGGGGCGGATAATAGTTAATGCGTACCTTATGATAAAGGTCTTTGTAAAGTTCGGGATGTAAATCGGGCTCCAGGATGCTGTCGAGAACAGATAATTTCGAAACTTCCTTGGTTTTAAAATTATCAGGATGATCGAGTACCTGCCCATCGCGGTTTCCTAAAATATTGGTCGAAAACCAGCCGTCGATTCCCAGGCTCCTGGCTTTTAATCCTGGGGCCAAAATGGTTTTCATCAGGGTTTGTCCGGTTTTTAAATCTTTTCCAGCAATAGGCACTTTCATTTTAATGGACAGCTCAACCAAAGCAGGGTTGTCAGCCGCCAGGTTTGGGGAACCGTTTGCAAATGGCACACTCGATTTTACAGCCGCATAGCCGTAAATCATGCTTGGGGAAATACGGGGGTCATTGTTTTTAAGACCTGCTTCAAACGATTCGATGCTTTGGTGAACGTCACCTGCTTCGACATATTTTTCGGTAGAGCCGGTCCAGATCATTACCAGGCGGTCGCAATGGTTTTTTTCTTTAAAAGCTTTGATATCATCCATCAGCGCCAACATCAATTCCCAATTGGTATCGCCTTTTTTAACATTCGGACCATCAATCAGCTGTACATATTCTTTATCAAAAACCGCTTTCATGGGTTTTATTTGCTCCATTTCATCGCGGAGCTGATCCAAAAGGTTGTTTTCTAAAACCCCCGCATTTTTTGCTGCTTCAAAGGTGTTGTCTTCAAAGATGTCCCAGCCTCCAAAAACCAGGTCTTTAAGTCCGGTCAAAGGAACAAAATCCGCTACAATCGGATTGCGGTTTTCTGTTCTTTTCCCCAACCTTATCCGGTTGTTTTGAGTGAATGAGCCAATGGGGTTTCCCAGTCCTTTATTGGTGGCAATTACCCCGGCAATATACGTAGTTGCAATGGCTCCTAACCCTGGCAGCAAAACCCCCAGTTTTCCATTGGCGTTTGATTTTATTTTTTCACTTGTCATCTTTATTATTTTTTTCTAGTTTTTTAATTACTTTATATGCGTAGTATAATCTGTAAAATGCTGTGAGATTGGCAAATATGGCGACAATTATAATGGGTCCAATCAATACCGAAATGGTCTCTACCCTTAGCTCATTTCCGAATAATTGTATGTAATTTACCGGGCCAAACATGGTATTAAAAATACCGGTTAACAATGCTGAAAAGCCAATTAAAATTATTCTTACCGGGCGTTGCATAAACCCTACGCTATTGTCAATTCCAAGCCCCTCGGCGCGTGCCCTTGTATAACTTACCATTACCGACCCTGATAATGCAAAAAATGTAGTTACCGAACTAAAAAAGTAATGGTGTGCGACCAAAAAGTACATGATTCCCAAAAACATAATCAATTCGCTATACCTGTCGAGAACAGAATCGAAAAGGGCACCAAAAGTGGAGGTTTTTCCAGTTGTTTTCGCCACATAACCGTCGAGCATATCAAACAAACCCCCGAATAACACAAACGCTCCGCCCCATCCGATATACGATAGTTCATAACGGTCGTGGTGCTCGCCACCAGCGATTAAAACAATAGCCGCTGCAATATTTAAAAACAAGCCAATTACGGTTAGCATATTTGGGCTTATGTTCAATTTAATTATGAGCCATAATGCAGGCTTAAAAACTGTAAAAACAATTTTTCGGCCAATTATTTCCCACTTTTTATATTGCTGGCTCATCGAAAAAATTGATTATTAGTTTTACTGTAGTAATTGTTTTCAAGCACGTTGTATATTTTATTTCAAGCAAGGTTCGGTTTTATTGATTTATTTGATTCGAGATATTCCATTCCAATTTCATTAACGATTCCCCTTGTATAATTTATAATGGCATTTGGGAACACGAGTTTTTGAGAATGTTTTGTTATTGGATAAACAACAGGCGAACAAATTGATTTAAAAATATTTTGTATGGTAATAGCAACAATTTCAATATCAATGTCCTTACGGTATATACGATTGGAAACCCCTTTATTTAAAAGATCGATTAATCGCTTGTACCTATAGTCATCAATTTCCTTTATTTTCGATTCCCAAATTTTGGGATAATATTTTTCAAGATCATGAAAATAACAGGGGTTTATTGCTTTAACCGAAGCAATATTGTGTTCCATAAATTTGATTAAAGCGATAAGGCAATTTGGTGTATCGCTAATAATTTGGTCATCTTTTGTCTTTTGTGTGACGATTGCATCATTTACACAGTTGATAATTAAATCGTTTTTATCTTTAAAATTCACATAAATGGTACGTTTCGAAATCCCCATTTGATCAGCAATATGATCCATGGTAATTGCCCGAATGCCTTGTTTTACAAACATTTTACGGGCTTTGGTCAGTATACGTTTTTTTATTTTCATTTTGGATTTAACGACCGCAATATCGGAAACTTTTAAAGATTAAATAGTTTTCTGCTTTACGAAAATGCCTTTTTTTCAACATGTATTTTGAAGAATTTTGATTTAGCATCTAGCTAATTTATATTTATAAATATGTCATAAAACAATTACAAAACTTGTAATAACCTGAGTTTTTAATCAATCAAAGATTCCATAAAGAAGCTTCATATGTAAAATAATCAGATAATGAATTTCGCACATAATT